>Ga0182010_10000603_pt1 | contig 20371 bp, 19 predicted proteins | sample 611E1MmetaG_FD_120488 | JGI IMG/M metagenome (GOLD analysis project Ga0182010, IMG submission 120488) | Permafrost microbial communities from Stordalen Mire, Sweden - 611E1M metaG | ecosystem: Environmental > Terrestrial > Soil > Wetlands > Permafrost | place: Sweden: Stordalen | collected...
TAGGCCGATTACGACGCTTGGCCACCTGATTGACGATTATCATCGAAATGTCGGCGAAGAGGATCTGACGCATCTCCAAGAGATACTGGAACTTCACGATCTGCCCATGGATCCTCCAGCTGGTACGTATGAGGATTTCAAGGCACGGTCTCTACGAAATTTAGAAAATAGGGCGCTTCACCATCATGTGTTCAATATATCTTTATTGCGTGATATTTGCGAACATATTCATTTGCGAATTTTATTGAGTTCTAAGATTAAAAGCGATAATATGGTGCTAGCTATTAAAGGATCAGGTTTGGTACCTCCAACTGTCCGCTTTTATTATTACAGAATGTTACTTTCGTATTATCATCGAAGAAAGAATATCTAGTTCAAGACTGTAGCTATATCAATCTCTGTTCTTATGCCTGCCTAACAGGAACTTTGGACTAACAATGCTGGATAAAATTTATGTCATGGAATAAATTCACACATTCGGTGAATTTGTGCGGAGGTTGGCGTAAAGCACTTCTGAGGGCAACCATGGTTTTCCGTCAAGAAGGAATTACCGGCGTTAGGGAACGCATGTCTTTTTTTACACACAGAGCTAAAACTGCCATTACTTATGATAAATGGATTTACCATTATGATAGGTGGACACCCTCAGCCAAAAGAAAAATACGATCCAGGGTCAAATGTCTCGTGCAGAAACCTCTGATATCCGTAATAATGCCCGTTTTCGATCCACCTCTTCACATGATGGAAGAGGCAATCGAATCAGTCTTGCGACAAGTTTACGACAATTGGGAGTTATGTATTGCTGACGATGCTTCAAGCAATCAGAATGTTCGGGATTTGATAAATGATTACGTACGAAAAGACAAGCGTATAAAGGCGGTGTTACGAGATACAAACGGACATATTTCCAGGGCTTCAAACAGTGCCTTGGAACTTGCAAGTGGTGAATTAGTCGCTTTTTTAGACCACGATGATAAGATCACACCGGATGCTCTTTATTGGGTTGCGAAAACTGTTAACGACAACCCCAATGCAGCACTGTTTTTCTCTGATTACGACAAGATTGATGAGTCTGGGAAGCGTTCTCTTCCATACTTTAAGTGTGACTGGAATTATGAGCTATTTCTTTCTCATAATCTGATAGCACATCTAAGTGTATATCTAAAGTCATTGGTCGATCAGGTTGGAGGATTCAGGGAGGGTTTCGAAGGGTCGCAAGATCACGATTTGGCTCTTCGCTGTATTGAATTACTCGACAGCAGTCAAATAATTCACATACCGCGCGTTCTTTACCATTGGAGAATGCATAGCAACAGCACTGCCTGTTCAAACGATGTCAAATCATACGCACTGGGAGCTGGAAAGAGGGCAATTCAGGAACATCTCGGCCGAATCGGCTGTAATGCTAAGGTTGAATTGCATCCGGACCTTCCTTATTATCGCGTGCGATTTATGCTGCCATCGCTACCTCCACTAGTCAGCCTAATCATTCCAACACACAACGGCTTGCCACATCTTAAAGACTGCATCGAAAGTATCTTAACAAAGACAGACTATTCAAACTTCGAAATCGTATTGGTTGATAGTGGTTCTGACGACCCGGAAGTGCTGAAATATATGGAAAGCCTCGGTTCGGATAAAAGGATCAGGGTTTTCCATGACAGCAGACCATTTAATTACTCTGCTCTAAATAACGAAGCGATAAAAATTGCAAATGGAGAGATTCTGGGATTGGTGAATGACGATATAGAAGTGCTCACACCTGGATGGTTGTCTGAGATGGTGAGCCTTGCCGTGCAACCCACTGTCGGGGCTGTCGGGGCACGACTCTTGTACCCTGACGGCAGCTTACAACACGGGGGTATTATTTTGGGAGTGCGAGGAGTTGCGGGGTACAGTCATAAGGGTATAAGTCGACATGATCACGGTTATATAGGTCGTGTAAAAGTATTGCAATGCGTGTCAGCCGTAACCGGAGCTTGTTTAGTCATTAAGAAAAGCATTTTTAATCAAGTAAATGGATTGGATGAAAATCTTGCTGAATTTTTTAACGATCTTGACTTCTGCCTCAAAGTTCGTGATCTTGGATTTCGGAATGTCTGGACTCCCTTTGCAGAGTTGATTCATCATGAATCGAAAACCTATATGGCAGAGGACGCTGCTGATAAGACGAACCGTCGTGAATGCGAAATACATTATATTCAACGCCGCTGGGGGGAAGCATTGCTTAAAGATCCTGCTTACAACCCCAATTTGACACTTGATGATGAAGATTTTTCACTTTCCTGTCCGCCCCGTCGGGAGATTCTTTAATGAAAGTTATGTTATGGAATAAATTCACACATTCGGTGAATACGTGCGGAGGATGGCGTAAAGCACTACTGAGGGCATTCATGGTCTTCCGCCAGGAAGGAATCATCGGGGTCAGGGAGCGGCTTTCTTTTTTTACTCGCAGAGCTAAAACTTCTATTGCCTATGATAAATGGATTCACCGTTACGATAAGTGGACTCCGTCAGCTGAAAAAAAGATACGATCCAGGGTCAAATGGCTTGTTCAAAAACCTTTGATATCGGTAATTATGCCCGTTTTTGATCCAGATCTGCATATGTTGGAAGTAGCAATTGAATCGGTCTTGCGACAAGTTTACGATAATTGGGAATTATGCATTGCGGATGATGCTTCAAGTAATCCAGCTGTTCGAGAGTTAATTAATTCCTATGTTCGCAGAGACCAGCGTATAAAGGCAGTATTTCGAGATACCAACGGACATATCTCCAGGGCCTCGAACAGTGCCCTGGCACTTTCGTGCGGTGACTTCATCGCCCTTTTAGACCATGATGATAAGCTTGCGCCTGATGCTCTTTATTGGGTTGCGGAAACTATTATCAACAACCCCAATGCAGCTCTGATTTACTCGGACGAAGACAAGATAGATGCGTCTGGAAATCGATTTTACCCATATTTTAAGTGTGACTGGAATTATGAGCTTTTTCTTTCTCATAACATGATATCGCATCTTGGTGTATACCGAAAGTCAGTAGTTGATCAAGTCGGCGGATTCAGAGCTGGGTTTGAAGGGTCGCAAGATCACGATTTGGCTCTTCGCTGCATTGAATTGCTCGACAGCAGCCAAATAATTCACATACCGCGCATTCTCTACCATTGGAGATCGCATGAAAGAAGTACAGCCTCCTCAAGTCATGCAAAATCCTATGCTCAAATTGCTGGAATTAAAGCGATACAAGACCATCTGAATCGGACTCTCCGCAATGCTACGGCTGAATTGCATCCGGATCTTCCTTTCTATCGCGTACGATTTATGCTACCATCACCACCGCCACTGGTAAGCCTAATCATTCCAACGCGAAATGGCTTACCTCATCTAAAACACTGCATCGAAAGTATCTTAACTAAAACAGACTATTCGAACTTCGAAATAGTGCTGGTTGATAACGGTTCTGACGACCCCGAAGGGCTGAAATATATGGAAAGCCTCGGTTTGGATAAAAGGATCAGGGTTTTCCATGACAGCAGGCCATTTAATTACTCTGCTCTAAATAATGAAGCGGTAAAGGTTGCGAATGGAGAGATTCTAGGATTGGTAAATGACGATATAGAAGTACTTACGCCAGGGTGGCTATCTGAGATGGTGAGCCTTGCCATACAGCCTGCGGTAGGTGCTGTAGGCGCACGACTCTTGTACGCTGACGGCAGCTTACAACACGGGGGTATTATTTTAGGAGTGCGTGGAGTTGCGGGGCACAGTCATAAAGGGATATCCCCCAATGATCACGGATACATAGGTCGAGCAAAGCTTTTACAATCCTTTTCCGCCGTAACCGGAGCGTGTCTAGTCATTAAGAAAAGCATTTTCAATCAAGTAAACGGATTTGATGAAAATCTTGCCATCGCTTTTAACGATGTTGACTTTTGCCTCAAAGTTCGTGATCGCGGGTTCCGTAATGTCTGGACTCCCTTTGCCGAGTTGATTCATTATGAATCAAAAACCCGCGGGTTAGAAGACACTCCAGAAAAAATGGAACGTTTCGAATGTGAAGTATATTATGTTAAACGCCGATGGGGGGACGCATTGCTTAAAGATCCTGCTTATAACCCTAATTTGACACTTGATGATGAAGATTATTCACTTGCCTGTCCGCCCCGTCGGGAGATTCTTTAATTTATAAGTTATTTTGATAGTTAGTTCTCTCCACTTGTGCAAGTAATCTTGGTAATAAGGCAATAATGAACAGGCGATCCAAAATTCTGGAACATTGCAAAAAAAGGGGAACGGGTCTTGAAATAGGTCCGAGTTTCAATCCTATAGCCCCAAAAAGCGAAGGGTATGATGTGGATGTTCTGGATCATGCGACAGCCGATGAGCTAAAAGCGAAGTATGCGCCTCACGGAGTTGATATAACAAAAATAGAGCCCGTAGATTTCGTCTGGAAGGGGCAGCCGATTGATGAATTGGTGGGACGTGTGGGAATATATGATTGGATTATTATTTCCCATGTTATCGAACATGTGCCGGATATCATCTCTTTCTTTAGGTCATGTAGTAATCTCCTTAAGCCTGACGGGATTCTCTCTCTCGCTATCCCTGATAAACGATATTGTTTTGACTTTTTCAGATGGCCAACGTCTACCGGAGATGTCTTGCAAGCATGGACCGAGAAGAATAACAGGCATAGGATGGGAGCTGTGTTCGATCATCTTTCACTTGCCTGCAAAAAAGGAGAACAGCATGCATGGGGCAAGATGCACTATGGAAAATTCAGTTTCGTTCATGATTTTTTCTGACGCTGCTTCTTTTTTTCGTGACTATGGGAACCATAATGAGTATGTCGATGCACATGCATGGCGATTCACTCCTTCGAGTTTTCGGCTGATCCTTATGGATCTTAAAAACCTCTGCCTTACAGATTTTTCCGAAGTCGGTTTTCATGACACTGCAGGCTGTGAATTTTTTGTATCTCTTGGACGCAGCTTGCAGGGTGAACTAGGTGACTCTAAGGTGCGTCTGTCACTTTGTGAGCGTATTGTCAGCGAAATCGCAGAACAGGCGGTTGACCAGGGATTATATACCATGCTTTTGGGAAAATACGGTACTGCTTTGATATCGCGATTAAAGAGGACACTGCGCTGTTTTAGGCGGATAAAATAAACGGTAATGGGTACTCGAAAGATAAAATATCAAGCTACAAAGAGTGAGTGATGAGTGCACCACGCTCTTCAGGACGAGGTGCATGTTTGACTTGCTTTCCATTGCCAAAATGCAATGTAAGGTGCTCGAAGGTGTTGCCTTGCGCGCTGCATGAAGAATTTGTATGACATGACTGAGCCTATCCCGACATAGGCATTATGAGGCATAGCGAAGCGGCAATAATTTCCACGCATATAACAACTGCGATTTGTGAACATGAAAAACTCAGATAAAATCTGTGCTATTATCGTATCGTATAATCCAGACGTAGAAGTATTCAATCGTCTCCTGAACAGCCTCGCAGAGCAGGTTTGTCATATTGTTATCGTCGACAATTGTTCGTCAAATGGCTTTGTAAAATGGATTCAGGACCGGACCGTCCCTTCTCGCGCGATAGTTTATCTCGACGACAATAAGGGATTAGGATACGCATATAACATCGGCATACAACAGGCGAAGGCGCTAAATTGCTCATACGTCCTTTTTTTTGATCAGGACAGTCTTCCTAGTCCGAATCTGGTATTCAAACTTATGAGTGCACACCACAAACTTCGCGTGCAAGGTCATCAGATATCGGCCATCGGTCCCGTCTTCAGAGATTCGAGAACTGGTCATTTATCGTCATTCATTCGGTTTGCTTGGTTTCATTTTCAGCAAATTGGCTGCGATAATTCAACCTTAGTGCCTTGTGACTTTCTTATTTCTTCGGGATCTTTGTGCTCAATAGAGACACTTGACGCCGTCGGTGGCATGGATGATTCACTTTTTATCGATCATATTGATACAGAATGGTTTTTACGGGCACGCTCTATGGGGTATCACGCTTGGGGGGTCTGTGATGCGGTTATGGATCATTCCCTCGGTGAGTCAACAAAGAGGATATGGCTCTTTCGTTGGCGTAACGTGTATCAGCATAAGCCATTTCGATATTATTATATCTTTCGAAACAGCATCTTGCTTTATCGGCGTTCTTATTCACCAATAAAATGGCTCACTGGCGACATCATGCGTTTGATACAATTCGTTCTTTATTTGACATTATTTTGCGAAAGCAGGAGAAGTTATTTTCGCATGATTCTTATGGGAGTTGTGGATGGTACCAGAGGAATTAGCGGTATATGCCATCATCAGTCTTGACAGCCCCAAAAATGCGATCGGGTTCAAAAACATGCGTTTCAAGGCTTATATTTGATTTAGAATAAATATATTATGAAGAATATTCCCCTTATTACAATATCGATCGTAAGTCATAAACAAGCGTTGTTCGTTCATAAACTTTTAGAGGATCTGCAACAGCATTGTGCATCCTTTATTGAAGTAATTCTCACTCTTAATGTTGAAGAGCTTCTGCCTTTTGAAAGCAAAGAATACAGTTTCCCGATTACACTCATTAGAAATAGCAAGCCAAAAGGATTTGGAACCAATCACAACGCCGCGTTTGGGGTTAGAAAGGGATTGCATTTTTGTATTATGAATCCAGATGTTAGCTTATCGAATAATCCATTTCCTTACCTGATCGATCATTGTATCGACGAAAATATTGGGGTAGTTGCCCCCTTAGTGACCAATCAAAAAGGTACAATAGAAAAAAGTGCTAGGTATTATCCAACACTTGCAAGTCTACTTGCCAAGCTGCTCGGATTTGATAAGGCTGATTATTCAATAGGTGAAGAGTGCTTTTTCCCAGATTGGGTAGCCGGTATGTTCATGTTGTTCCCGTCAAATGTTTTTAAGGCGATCGGCGGTTTCGATGAACGATATTTCCTATATTATGAAGATTTGGATCTCTGTGCTAGACTATGGTGCGCCGGATATAAAGTCGTTTTTTGTCCTTCAGCTTCAATTATTCATGATGCACGCCGTGACAGTCACCGTAATCTCAAATATATGAGATGGCATCTCACAAGCATGGCTCGTTTTTTCATGAACCTGCGTTCGGGAAAATACAATAAATTAAAATAATGAGACTCTTTCGACCTCGGTAGTCACGAGGCTGGGCCGATGTCTTCTGCATTACGTTTCGCCGCTATCAAGATGGTGCGCAGTTGACTCATCATGGGTTTGCGGATTTGCCCGTTTTTCCAATCTTAGGGGAGTTACTATGAAACAACGCCTGCTTTCAACACGTGATGTGCTCAAAGGTACGATGCTGTTTGCAAACTCTATTCAACTATTCCTCCGCTCAGCATGTGGCGTGCTTGGGAGTATGCAGCCTACCAACGATACCGTCTAAAGGGACACATACTTGATCTAGGATGTGGAGATGGGCGCTACTTTCATCTGTTATGGCCAAAGGCAAAATATGTCGTCGGCGTGGACATGAAACCCTCTGTGGCCGACTTGGCGCGACATAGCGGAGTTTATCATGAGGTTCACGTTATTGCAGCGCATGAACTGCCATTCATGGATGCGAGTTTCGATGCCGTCTTTGCTAATTGTTCTCTGGAACATATGGACAATCTTGACTTGGTGCTTGCCGGCGTCTACCGATGTCTCAACCCCGGTGGTAGTCTGCTGTGCAGTGTTGTTACAATAAGTTAGTGCATTGGTCGTTACTGCCCAGATTGCTTGCAGCACTTGGACACTCAAATGCTGCCGATATAATTCAGTATGAATATGAGGTTTACCATCATCTTGTCAACCCGTTGACTGTCTCTGAATGGATGCAGCGCTTTTCTGTAATAGGATTTAATATTGAAGAATATGTTCCAATTCTGCCGAAAGTTACGAGCAGCATGTTTCTTCTGCTGGATAACTTATGGCATCTCAAGAAGCCTGTAGATGGAGAGTTGGGAGATATCATATACCCCAGTCTAAAGGCTCTTTCCAAATTCACCACATCGTTCCGTCATATATTGAAGGGATTAGTAGAGATGGAAGATAACCGGCGTGAGTGTAGTGGTGCAGTTTTTCTTTTGAAGAGGACGGGATAGCTATATGCAAACGCTCACTGCGAGCATGGAATTTGATGCGTTTCGCTTGAAAACTATAGTTGTTGATCTTACCCCGGTGTTACCAGGTGGCTATAACGGAGGAGCAAAAGTTTTCGTGCTTGAATTGATAAGGCGTTTGGGCTCTCTTGCGCCTTCAACTAATTTCGTTCTTCTCACTCATTCTGTTTCCCATGAAGAGTTAACCATGCTAGATGCCTCTAATGTGTTCCGCCTTAAAGTGATTGACGTCTCACCTGCAAACAATACAGAGAGAAGGCTCAGTGTTGCCGTTAAGTCAGTTCTCGAGTTAATCCCGATCCCGTACCGCGACAGAATCAAGCAACGTATCAAAAAACTGCACAAAAAAAAGAATGGAGCGAATCTGCTGCATTCCCTCCATGCAGATCTTTTGTTCTGTCCCTTTACTGCTCCGACTTATCATGTTCCCGGAATACCAACGGTCTGCACCTTCTATGATATTCAATACAAGACCTATCCCCAGTTTTTTGACACCATAGACTTGCTTCACAGGGACTACATCTTCAGGGAGGCATGCCGTCACGCAACGATACTAGCAGCCATATCAGATTATTCACGCACCTCGGCAATCAAAGAAGGAGTGATTTCGCCAGACCGTATTCGCACCATTTATCTTAGGTTGGCACAGCGGATTAACGCCCCGTTACAAGAGCTGACACATGTAACGCTGACATCCGTGGGTCTGGAAAAAGGGAAGTATCTGTTATATCCGGCGAATTTCTGGAAACACAAAAATCATGAAATACTTCTGGTCGCGTTTGATCTAGCACGCAAACAAGGATTGCCCGACGACATCAAACTTGTTTGTACCGGTGCCTCTGGCCAACATCGAGATTGCTTGATAAGAGCCGCTGACGCCATCGGGCTGGCTAAACATGTTATTATGCCGGGCTACCTGCCTACTGACGAGCTTTCAATACTCATGCATAATAGTCATGCCTTGATCTTTCCTTCCCTGTATGAAGGATTCGGACTTCCGGTTATTGAGGCAATGGCTGCCGGCATACCTGTGGCATGCAGCAATGTCACCTCGCTTCCAGAGATTGCCGGGGAGGCAGCGCTCTTGTTCGATCCACGAATACCTGAACAGATAGCTGCAGCAATACATAGTTTGGCGACTGAACAGGATACGCGTGCCCGCTATATTGCAGCAGGTTATCAGCGCGCCTCAGAGTTTACCGACTCAGAAAGAATGGCAAGGGAATATCTGGATGTTTTCAAAAGTGCCTGTAGAACTATGGGGCAACAAAGCACATTGACGTCGGTAAACAACACCCGAGAGGAAAAGTCTTGAAAGTTTCGATAATAACTCCTTCCTTCAATCAGGGGCAGTTCATTGAGCGCACCTTGGCCAGTGTAGCAAGACAAGAGGGAGCAGAAATAGAACATGTTGTCATTGATGGCGGCAGTACAGACAACACACTTGATATCCTCACCAACTTCACTCCTTCTGTCAATTGGGTTACAGAAAAGGACCGTGGTCAGACGGATGCTGTCAACAAAGGAATTCGGGCAACCGACGGCGATATCATTGGATGGCTTAATTCGGATGACATCTATTATCCAGGTGCAATCGTCCAAGTGGTTAATTATTTTCAGAATCACCCGGATGTGGATGTTGTCTATGGCAAAGCTGATCATATAGACATAAAAGATGAACCGTTTGAAGAATATCCCACCGAACCATGGGACTTTGGGAGACTTAAATATCACTGTTTTCTTTGTCAACCGGCGGTGTTTTTTCGCCGCAGTGTAGTGGAACGATATGGTCTATTGGATGAATCTCTTAACTATTGCATGGACTATGGCTATTGGATACATCTTGCGCTGGCCGGTGCCACCTTTGGCTATCTTGAAACTAAGCTGGCTGGTTCTCGGATATATCCGGAGAACAAGACCATGGGGTCCCGCATGAAGGTGCATCGCGAGATAAATGACATGTTACGGAATCTGACAGGAAGCGTGCCAGACAAATGGCTTTTTAACTATGCTCACACTGTTGTGGAGTTGAAGATGGGTAGGGCAGCGCATAAAAGACGCTTCCGTATTGCATTGACCGTGCATGCCTTGTTGGCAGCCATACGCTGGAACGGGTGGGTATCAGGACATATGATGAAAACCATTATAGTCAAAGCTTTTTCCATCGGTTGGAAGGATAACGGATGAAGATTTGTTTTGATATGAGCCAGAAGTGTGCTGCAAAAGCAGGCTACGCTTATTTAAAACAACACCTAGTCAATGCATTGCCTGTATTGGAGCCCTGCCGAAACGTATCAAGCCTAGTTGAAGCTTCAAGCATGGAAGCGTTATTATATAAGACGGTTTGCATGAAAGACATTCAGTGTAAGTGCGGCCTACCGAGACACCAGATGCAGTTCTTGTCACTCTGAAAGATTCTGCTCAAGGTGTAAAGAAGATAGTAGATCGCTTTAAAAAAGACAAACGCAACGAATGTGCATCGCACAGGAAGTGCTGGGGATTGACCTGCTTTTAAGCGGCTGTTATCCGGTTACGTGTCTAATGAGTCAAGTGGCGAAAACGTTGCCTGATCGGTCTTACATATAGATGATTTTTGTCACCTCAAAAGGAATAAATTGACAATGATATACGACTTGAGAGTTGTGTGAAAGCGCAGGAATCCTTGAATCCATGTTTAACCGTGGAAATCAAATACCGAACATGCTTATTTTCTCATCATGGGAACACACTGATAGCACCGACCTCATAACATCTTAACAATATGGATAAAATTACACAGGAGTTTCAATCACGATGAAAAAAGCACTCATCACTGGAATCACTGGTCAAGACGGCGCTTATCTGGCTGAACTATTGTTATCAAAGGGATATGAAGTTCATGGCATGAAACGCCGGGCTTCACTGTTTAACACGGACCGCATAGACCACCTTTATCAAGATCCGCACGAAAAGAGGCGTCGTCTATTTCTTCACTACGGTGACATGACGGATTCTACCAATCTGATAAGAATAATACAATCCACCCAGCCGGATGAGATATACAGTTTGGCAGCACAATCCCATGTTGCCGTTTCCTTTGAAACTCCTGAATACACCGCTAACGCCGATGCAATAGGACCCCTAAGAATCCTGGAGGCTATCCGCATTCTTGGGTTAGAAAAAAAGACTCGCTTCTACCAGGCGTCAACATCGGAACTGTACGGATTGGTGCAAGAGGTTCCCCAGAAGGAGACTACACCATTTTACCCTCGGTCTCCCTATGCAGTAGCAAAACTATACGCATACTGGATTACTGTTAACTACAGAGAGGCCTATGGTATTTACGGCTGTAATGGTATCCTCTTCAATCACGAAAGCCCAGTTCGTGGCGAAACTTTTGTTACTCGCAAGATCACCAGGGCTCTTGCACGAATCAAACTTGGTTTGCAGAATTGTCTGTACCTGGGTAATCTGGATGCTCTTCGAGACTGGGGACATGCGAAGGACTATGTAGAGATGCAGTGGCTGCTTATGCAGCAGGATCAGCCTGACGATTGGGTTATCGCTACTGGAATTCAGCATAGTGTTCGCGATTTTGTCAACACCGCCGCGGCGGAGTTGGGCATCCTGATAAGCTGGAGTGGCAAAGGAGAAAATGAAACCGGATCCGATCAGGACGGTAATATTATAGTCTCTATCGATCCGCGCTACTTTCGCCCTACCGAAGTGGAAACCCTCCTGGGGGACCCAACAAAGGCAAGGGAGAAACTCGGCTGGACACCTAAAATTACCTTTAAGGAACTTGTCGCGGAAATGGTGCGTGAAGACCTGAAGAGTGCTGAACGAGACGAACTGGTCAAAAAACACGGTTATCAAGTATTTGATTACAACGAATAAATTGGGAGAAGCGTTAGTGGGTGAAAATGCCGAAAAAAAAGCATTGATATGCGGCATCTCTGGACAAGATGGAACTTATCTGGCCAAGTATTTACTTGACAAGGGGTACAGGGTTTTTGGCACTGCGCGCGATGCACAGATGTCAACATTTTCAAACCTTCATCAATTAGGCATAAAGCAGAAAGTGACATTACTTTCCATGGCCTTGAACGATTTCAGAAGTGTTTTGCAGGTACTTACAAAGGTGAAGCCAGACGAACTCTATAATCTGGCTGGCCAGAGTTCGGTAGGGCTCTCCTTCGAGCAACCTGTAGAGACGCTTGAAAGCATCAGTGTTGGAACACTCAATCTTCTCGAGGCTATGCGTTTTACATCACTTCCAGTAAAGTTTTACAGCGCCGGTTCCGGCGAATGCTTTGGAGATACATCTGCTAGCCCAGCAGACGAGACGACACTTTTTCGCCCACGCTCACCCTATGCCGTTGCTAAAGCAGCGGCTTTTTGGGAAGTTGCGAACTACCGTGAGGCTTATAATCTTTTTGCCTGCACGGGGATACTATTCAATCATGAATCTCGTCTACGCCCCACAAGATTTGTTACCCGAAAGATTGTATCAACAGCCTGTCGTATAGCTGCAGGAAGCAACGAAAAACTTAATCTCGGCAATATCGCCATAGCGCGCGACTGGGGTTGGGCTCCTGAATATGTTGACGCGATGTGGCTTATGTTGCAGCAGGACATCCCTTGCGACTATGTGATTGCCACTGGAGAAACCAACACACTAGAAAGCTTTGTGCTAGAGGTATTTGCACAACTTGGCCTGAACTGGCGCGACTATGTCAGCGCCGATCCTTCGTTGTTGCGACCCTCGGAGATCATGGTTAGCAGGGGTAACCCAGCTAAAGCTACACGCAATCTGGGATGGCAGGCGAAGCATCGCATGAAAGATGTTATCCGTATCATGATTGCTGCAGAGCAGGAGAATTCGTAGTTTGTGGATGATCTAGCATGCTTCAAAACATATGACATCCGAGGTATTGTCCCGGATCAACTGAATAGTAACATTGCAACTTCAACACGGAACCACCATTATGGCTAAATGTGGAGACATGCGGTAATACTCACCTTCTGAAGCAAAATATGGCAGTTCTGCAATCTTTAATATTGAATGAAAAAACGATTCTATAAAGGATGGCTCCTGATATGTCCTCTTTAAATTCAAGACGGTTATTACCCGGAATTATGTCGCGGGATGCTCGCATCTTCGTGGCAGGACATAACGGAATGGTCGGCTCTGCCATCGTTCGAAAGTTGCAGGAAGCAGGTTATTTCAATCTGGTCGTCAGAACTAGCAAGGAGCTCGACCTGTGCCGTCAATTAGATACGGAGTATTTTTTTGCCGCTGAAAGGCCTGAGTACGTATTTCTTGCTGCCGCCAAGGTTGGCGGGATTCTGGCGAACAACACCTATAAGGCGGAATTCATCTACACTAACCTGCTCATTGCATCAAATGTCATTCACTCGGCCTATCGAACCAGCGTCAAGAAGCTCTTAAACCTGGGATCCTCCTGCATCTATCCGAAACTTGCACCACAACCAATGAAAGAGGAGCACCTGCTGACGGGTGCGCTAGAGCCGACGAACGAACCATACGCCATCGCCAAGATTGCTGCTATCAAGCTTTGTCGATATTACAACGAGCAATATGGAACAAATTTCATTTCGGTAATGCCCACGAATCTTTATGGTATAAACGACAATTTCGATTTGGAAACCTCCCATGTCCTGCCGGCTATTATCAGAAAGTTCCATGAGGCAAAGATAGCAAAAAGGGATTCTGTTTTGCTCTGGGGAACTGGCAACCCCTACAGAGAGTTCCTTCATATCGATGATCTGGCAGATGCTTCTTTGTATCTCATGCAACAACATGACTACAAGGATATCGGAGAGATCGTGAACGTCGGGATAGGAGAGGATATCACTATTAAGGAGCTTGCAGAACTCATCAAACGCATTACGGGTTTCGAAGGGAAGATCGTATGGGATGCGACAAAACCGGACGGTACACCGAGAAAGCTCCTTGACATAACGACGATCAGATCTCTGGGCTGGAAACACAAGATCGGACTGGAAGAGGGGATACGGAGCGTGTATCAGTGGTACGTGCAAAGTCTGGAGAAGGCCGTTTGAAAAACGCAGACATGTACCTTTTCAGACAAGCACAACTTTTCCTGTGGTTCCTGGCTGATCTTTTACGGAGCAGATCGATCATTCTTGAGCTGACCAAACAGGATTTCAAATCGAAATATCTCGGGTCTTATTTCGGGCTGCTTTGGGCGTTTCTGAACCCAGCTGTGACAATCTTGATATTCTGGTTCGTATTTGAGGTCGGATTCAAAGCAAAACCTACTGAGAATTACCCTTTTATACTATGGCTCATATCAGGCATGATACCCTGGTTCTTTTTTGCCGAAAGCCTTTCCGGCGCGACCACGTCGATCATGGAAAAAAGCTATCTCGTTCAGAAGGTAGTCTTCCGCGTTAGTACGCTTCCCATTGTGAAAATTCTATCGGCGCTCATGATACATTTGTTTTTCCTTATTGTTCTTATTTTCATGTTTCTCGCATACGGATTCACCCCGGTTGTATACAATCTACAAGTGTTATACTATCTCTTCGCTGCGGTCATCCTACTTCTCGGCCTGTCGTGGATGACGTCGTCGATCATCATCTTTCTGAGGGATACAGGACAAATCGTGTCGATGATATTACAGTTTGGGTTCTGGCTGACTCCGATATTCTGGTCTCTCAAGCTTGTGCCGGAAAAATACCAAGGGTACATCAAATTGAATCCAGTTTATTATATTATTGAAGGATATCGGAACAGCTTCATTAACAAAGTCTGGTTCTGGGAGCATGCGAGATTGACCGTCTATTTCTGGTCGATAACAGGTGTGATCTTTGTGCTCGGTGCGATTGTATTCAGGAGGCTGCGCCCGCATTTTGCGGACGTATTGTGATTCATGTCAGAACCGGTGATCCGCGTTAGCAACATTTCTAAAGTATACAAGTTATATGACAATCCAGTGAGTCGGCTGAAGGAGTCGCTGCATCCTTTTAAAAAGAAGTATCATCGGGATTTTTATGCATTAAACGATGTAACCTTTGAGGTCAAGCGGGGAGAGTCTATCGGAATCATTGGCAAGAACGGTTCGGGTAAATCCACCCTCCTAAAGATACTTACCGGTGTTCTCACACCAACATTCGGGTCAGTAACTGTAAACGGAAAAGTTTCGTCCCTTTTGGAACTCGGAGCAGGGTTTAATCCTGAAATGACCGGCGTTGAGAACGTGTATTTCAACGGAACGGTGCTCGGGTTTTCGAAGCACGAGATGGATGCAAAATTGAATGATATTCTTTCCTTTGCCGATATTGGTAATTTTGTCAATCAACCGATCAAGACCTATTCCAGTGGTATGTTGGTACGGCTTTCTTTTGCGGCAGCTATCAATATAGATCCAGATATCCTTGTCATAGATGAGGCGCTAGCTGTAGGCGACTTTTTTTTCAGACAAAAATGCTATAAAAAATTAGGAGAGTTCCGTGAAAGAGGAGTCCCGATCATTCTCGCTTCCCATGCTATGACCGAGGTGGAACAATTCTGCCAGAAGGCCATTATGCTTGATCAGGGGAATGTAGTCTTTGCTGGAAGTTCGTCAGAAGCAGTTAAAAGGTATTATCTTCTGGATCAACAGCATGGGATGCAAACGTCATCTATGCCATCCAAGCTTCCACTCAATATTGACAGGGATGAACGACAATTGGAAACTTATCAAAATAATGATGATAATTTTTTTTGGCCAGTACCGCATGCCTTTTATGATATTTCCAGGGCCAGTCACGTTTCAAATGGCTGGGCCAAATGTACCGGTGTAGCTCTCTGCAATGCTGCTGGAGAACCATGCAGAAACTTTCAGCAAGGAGAGCAAGCTAGTTTCTTTTTCGAGTTCGAACTTTTAGAAAATATTGAAGTCCCTGTGGGAGGCTTAGTTATATTCAATGAAAAAAATATAACGGTCCATGGGAAAAATACCATAGAATACGGCACCAAGGTTCCGACCCAAGTTTCAAAAGGAAGCAAATTGCGTTTCCGTCAAGATATATCCCTAGAACTTGAAATAGGCACTTATACATTTGAAGTCGGACTAGCAACTATTAATTCGGTAGACTTTAAGATATGTTCTTCCTATCTTCATCAAGACCTTATTCCATTATGTATAAGATTGTGTCATATACCAACGGCAGGAACATTTTCCATCGTGTATCGCATAAAAGGAGAACCGGTGCAGTTGCTCCACCATGGTCTATGCAACTTGCCAGGGCACGCTAATGTCTCTATAAAGCGTTGCGCGACTCATGAAACTCAGATATAGTTTCTTCGATACAAACATATCAACATATTTATCTTATAATACTATATCAATCAGCAGAACGTGTGTAGTGCCATTTGAAACGTAAAGGTGATGTGTGATCAATGCCGATTAGAATTAATCGCAGTAGGTTAGCTTTGATCCATAGTTCTAATTTTTAGGGGTGCTAATGTCTACTCATGGATCACATATGGCATATGTTTTTCAGTGATGAAAACATGACCCTTGATATAACATTTTTCTATACTAGGAGCTTCTAAGGTGATAACTAGGCTCAAGACGCACTGTTGGTGCGGGAATTCAGATTTAACTCCCTTCTCATCTGACTATCTGTATTGTTCGAAATGTCATTGTCTGGCGTTGATGCACATGCCAGAACATAACATTTCTCACATAGAAGACAAGAATACAGATCTTTATGGGAAACAATATTATCTGAGTCATCTTCCCCAAGATTATGGATACCCCGATTTACCGACACGCGCACGTACCGATCTTCCGGAACGTTGCCTCCATTGGCTAAGGACATTATTGAAATATAAACTTCCGCCAGCAAAAGCACTTGAGCTGGGTAGTGCCCATGGCGGATTTGTAGCAATGTTAAACTGGGCCGGGTTTGACACTGCTGGTCTGGAATTAAGTCCATGGGTCGTTGACTTTGCAAAAAAGACCTTTAATGTGCATTCATTTCTCGGACCTATCGAGGACCAGAAGATAGAACCATCTTCGTTGGACGTTATTGTCTTGATGGATGTATTAGAACATTTGCCTGATCCGGTGGCCTCAATGAGGCAATGCTTAAGCTTGCTTAGACCCGATGGACTTATCTTAATACAAACACCGAAGTTTCCCGAAGACAAAAGCTACGAATGCATGAAAGAAGAGGGCGCTAGCTTTCTGCTCCAACTTAAGGAGGCGGAACACGTTTATTTGTTTAGCGAGCATTCAATCAGGCAATTCTTTAGTAGCCTTGGCGCAGAATATTTAGAATTCGAGTCAGCTATTTTTGCTCATTATGATATGTTCCTAGTAGCAAGCAGGGAACGTCTAGTATTAACCGCACCAGAAAAGCGTAAAGAGGCCTTGACCGCTACACCGGGCGGACGTCTCATTCAGGCATTGATTGATATAGATGAACAGAAAGATGCCATGCAAGAGCATTCTGAGTTATTAGAGGCTGATAGGGCTGCGCGACTTGAAGTGATCCACGATCTTGGAAGTAAACTGCAGGAATCAGAGGCCGACAGGGCTGAACGGCTCGAAGTGATCCACGATCTTGAGAGAAAAATGCAGGAACTCGCAACAAGAATTGATTCACTTATGGGATCTTCAAGTTGGCGCATTACCGCCCCGCTTAGATGGATAATTGATCATTTCAGAAAAATGTTTATTAACTGACTGAATGCTTCTTTCTTTTATAGATGGGAATAATTAGTGACCACAATTAGCATAGTAACGCCATCATATAATCAAGGGGAATATTTAGAAAACACGATTAGAAGCGTTATTTCCCAAAAAGGAGAGTTTTATATTGACTACGTTATTATGGATGGCGGTTCAACAGACAATTCTGTAGATATAATAAGGAAATACGATGAACAGCTCAAAAACGGAATCTGGGAGTGTCGGTGTCTCGGAATTACGCTGCGATGGGTTTCTGAAAAAGATAGAGGGCAAACGCATGCTATAAATAAGGGGTTTCAGATAGCGTATGGTGAAATTGTATCATACATCAATTCTGACGACATGTTCTTTGATGATGCTTTTTCGAAAGTTGCTAAGCATTTCCACAACAATCCTCAGGTGGATTTATTATTCGGTGATGGAGATGTTATAAATGAAAATGGGGAAATTCAATGGGAATGGTTATCTAGACCTTACGATTTGAAACTACTTAAGTCATATCATTTTTTATGGAATGATTTCACGAATTATATAATGCAACAAGCCACCTTTTGGAGAAGAAGCGTTTTTGATAGAATTGGATTGATGGATGAGACTTTTCATTACGGGATGGATATAGAGTACTGGCTGCGGGTCGGAGAGGCTGGATTGAAAGCAGTCCATATTCCGATCAAACTGGGTAAGTTCCGCATGATCACTGGCACTAAGTCGCTTTCGTCGCCAACTGTCTTTTGGCCCGATTCGCTCGAGCTTTTTCGGCGCTATAATGGGGCAAGCAATATGGCGCCTTTTTTCAAATATTATTTCTATAACGAAGGCCTTAACACTAAATTTGATATAGATCTGATGAAACAGCGCGGTGAATCGATGTTTAATAGATGGGACAGTCTCTCTAAAAAAGAACTATTGATTCTTCAAGAAAAAGCGTTGAAAGGTTTTAATGGGGCATGCCTAATGCTTGCGCACGAGGCTTATATTCAGGGTGATACAAAAAAAGCCAATGAAATATTCAGAGTAGCAGTTTCTCAAAAAATATGGCATATAATACACTATAATTCCCTTTATTACTTTATTTGCAGGGTAATCGGCAAAAACTGGTCAGGCGTTATCAGAAAAGTTTCTCAGAAGATCATCCATTTGTACCGTATGAAGAGATATCTTTATCGTTATTTAGAAAAAAAATAGAAAAATATTGCAGTTAGTGGCATATATAAAAGTATAAAATTAGACGACTATTAACGGGAATTACTTTATGTGGTTTGAAATAAATAAAATAAAAGAAATCTTTTTCAAGCGTACGGCGGATGTTAGAACAAGGGATGTTAGAACAATGAAGAAACGAAAAGCGCTTAAATATTTAATTAATAAATATGAAACAAATTCAGCATATACGAAGCATTACCTTAGTCATATACTAAGAGACCACAAAAACAATCCACAGTTTGATCTTTACATTGAATCTGAACTAGGTAGCCTTAAACGCAGCCGCGCATTTATGAAATCTCTTTGTCAAGAAATGAGAACTGACAATCTATTCATGGGAAAGAAATGTCTTGATATTGGCTGTTCCTCAGGAAACTCTCTCATTGCATTTGTCGAAAACGGTGCGAGCCACGCTACAGGGATAGAAATATGTGAACATAGATTTAATACGGCTTTAATAAATATAGGTGGCTGTTCAAGGTATGTGAAAAGAAAAATCAGCTTACTTAGAGCAGACATACAAACCATGGAAACAATGGGAATTGGTCGGTTTGATATTATTTTCTGTAATGATGTGCTTGAGCATGTTGAAAATCCAATGCTATTAGTTAGAGGAATATGTAATTTGATGAAAAAAACTCCTGACGCTTTGGCCTATATAAATTTGAGGAATTATCAACATCCTGAGAATATTATTCATGAGCCGCATTACGATATTCCTGGAATGGTTTTACTTCCCCAAAAAATAGCTCAAGAATATTTTGATTTTTGTCGGAAAGATGATACCGTAAAATACGAAGTGTATCAATGGTTGTCATTTCGTGATTACCAGAATATGTTTAAATCCTGTGGGAAACGCTGTGATATATATGGAAGCATAAATCCAGAGATGGCTGGGATTCATCATATTGAAGTAGAGTCAAATAGAATTTTATCAGAGTTCGGCGAGTTTAGTGCCAGGATTAATTTAGATCCTCATCTCGAAAAAGAAATCGATAAGTACATTAATGAATATCTTTCAAAAATGCAACGCTTAGCAAATGCGTGCAGAGAGGAGGAAGGAATAAAGGAATTAGAGAAATTTTATTTGGATTATGTTATTTATGATATCAATATGATTATTACTTCTGAATGAATATCGTGATGACGGATTTCATATGCATGATTCTATTTCTTGGAAGATGCCCCTGTAAAATGTTGAAGTAGAAAGCGACCCCCAATTAGAATTGGTTACGAGTCAAAAACCAAAAGGAGGCCGTTTTCTATGAAGAAAAGATATCGCAATATGCAGAAAAAAGCA
>Ga0182010_10000605_pt1 | contig 20365 bp, 16 predicted proteins | sample 611E1MmetaG_FD_120488 | JGI IMG/M metagenome (GOLD analysis project Ga0182010, IMG submission 120488) | Permafrost microbial communities from Stordalen Mire, Sweden - 611E1M metaG | ecosystem: Environmental > Terrestrial > Soil > Wetlands > Permafrost | place: Sweden: Stordalen | collected...
CGTTGGAATACTTTTGCTGAAATAGGTAAACCTTGCCTAAAAGCGCAACAGCGGCACCCTGAGTAACTCTGCCGTAATCAGCATCTGCATATGATACCGGAAGTTTGGTCATGGCGTCAGTCAAATTGGTTTCAATGTCAGCCCATATTTGATCTTTAGGTGTTCTCGGTGATTGAAGAATGTAATGGTCGGCCAGTGTCTTCTTTAAAGGAACATCCCCATAGCAGGTTACTAACCAGAAATTGGCCAGTGATTTTAGGAATTCGGCCTCCCCAGCAATGCGGATTTTCAAAGCTGCATCGGCATCGGTGGTGGTTTGCCATTTTTCTAAAGCGTCCAGAACAAAATTTGCCCTGAAAACCATTTTATAGCAGGAATTGAATAAGTAATTCAATTCTCCGCTATTAGGAGTAAATGTGTAAAGCGGAAAATCTAACAAGCTGCCTTGCAGAGGGAAATTCTTATCAGCGTCATTACCCAGCAGGTCAAAGATGAAATAAAATTCCCTACAATACATTCCCTGAAATAATAGAGGAGAGTACATCGCTGTGGATGCTTCAGTTATGGTAGCTGTATTTGTAAAAAATGAGGAGCCATCGTAGCTATTCTCGTTTTTTACATTCAGCGTATCTTTGTTGCAGGATGCAATAAAGATTACTGCGATGATGGCATATAAAATTTTATGTTTCATAAATATTAGCTTTTTAGAAGTTTAACTGTATACCAACTCTGTAAATCCGCGGGTTAGGATGTTGATCCTGGTCAATCCCGTGTTGGAAAATATAAGCACTGGGATCTTTCGGACTAATCGAAGATATTTCAGGATCGTAACCTGAGTAATTGGTTATAGTAAGCGCGTTTTGTATGGCTATATATATCCTCAACTTTGATACTGCATTATTGAAAAGGCCATTTGGTAATGTGTATCCTAAACTAAGATTCTTCACCCTTAAATAATCACCTTTTTCAACATACCAATCGGAGAAAACCAGGTTGGATCCTGAATTTTGACCAGCAGCAGGTATATTGGTGATATCGCCAGGATTTTTCCAGCGACTCAGCACGGCAGTATTTTGGTTAAAAGGTTTTGACATCCCCTCGTACCAGTACTTCCCGGCATTAACAACATTTACACCAGCTACACCTTGCAACATAACCTGGAAATCGAAGTTTTTAAAAGAGGCATTAAAAATAAAGCCATACTGAAGTTTTGGCGTAGGGTTACCAATATAGGTGCGGTCCTTAGCATCCACATATCCGTTTCCGTCAATATCCTTAAATACCCGGTCTCCTGGTTTTAAACCAACCTGATACTGGGTTACTGCTCCAGAGGAAGCATCTGTGGCGGCAGCATTCAATTTATCAACATCGGTCTGGTCAACAGCAACGTGGTCAAATTTGTAGCCATAATACGATGCAAGCGGATGTCCAATATCGGTACGTGTACTATTACCAATACCTCCCACAAATTCACCCGCCGAAATAGGAGTATTACCTACGGTACCCAGAGCGGTAACTTCATTGGTACTATAGGTTGCATTTACAGTAACGTCCCATTTAAATTCAGATTCTCTACTGGTATAAGTTAGAGAACCTTCAAAGCCTGAATTCTTCATACTGGCAGCATTTACCCATTCTGTTCCAACGGCGCCAGGGTTTCCTAAACCAGAAGTAAGAGGTAATTGGGTATTGATCAGCAAATCTTTATTTGCACGGTTATAATAGTCAAATACAAAACTGATCTTATTATTAAATAATCCTAAGTCAAAACCCATATCGTATTGCGTTGTTTCTTCCCATTTCAGATTCGGATTTGGGATACTATTTATAGTAGCTCCATTTGAAAAAGTCCCGTTATCGCCAAAAGAATATACAATATTGTTGCTACTTCCTGTCCAGACAGTTGAAGAAGTCAGGTTAGGTGGAATATTATCATTCCCGGTTTTACCATAGCTGCCTCGCAATTTTAAATTGGATATTTCAGGAATGGAACTCATGAAACTTTCTTTAGATACGGTCCATGCTAATCCTAAGCCATAAAAGGTACCCCAGCGGTTATTTACACCAAATACACTGGATCCATCTCTGCGAATACTGACATTTAAAACATATCGGTCTAATAAAGTATAACCGACTCTACCAAAATAAGATAGCCTTGATTTCCCGCTATTTAATGAAGATCCGCTGATGGAGTTGGAATTGGCAAGTGCAACATTTTGAATGGCATCGCTCGTAAAGTTTGAACCGAGTAATTGAACGGAGCTGTATAAACCTGCCGGATTATATGAATTTCCAGCAGTTGCGCTAATATCGTGAATGCCAAATGTTTTGTCGAAGGAGAAGAAGTTCTCAAATAACATGTTATAATAGAAATTATAATTTTCAACCATATTGGATGTTGTACGGCTGAAGTTACCGCCATTCAAAGGATAGTTGAAAGTTTTATCGTGGTAATTTCCACCAGAAACCCTTGCCTGTGATTTAAATCTAAGGCCCCTCAAGATATCCAATTCACCGCTTAAATCAATTTCTGTTCCTAAACTTCTGCTATTGTAAGGAGAAAGGTACACGGAGGCCAGAGGATTGTTAGCATCGGTCAGATCGGTCACTTTATCGCTACGTGAATATCCACCGAGATTAGTTGGGTCATAGACACCAAGATATGGAGGCATGCGCAATGCATCGTTAAAATTGGCTGTACCACCGTTTTGGATATCATTCTTTATACGGATATTTTCGTTAAATCTAAGTCTTTTCTTGAACAGTTGTTCTGAAAGTTTTACTCCAAAAGTAAAACGTTTAAAATCTGAAGCAATGATGGTTGATTTTTCATCTTGATATCCTGTTGAAAATAAATAATTTACATTTTCATTACCTCCACCAAAGCTAAGACTATGTTGTGTAGTCATCGCTTTTCTGAATATTTCTTTTTGCCAATCGGTGCGGGTAATTCTCACATCCGGAGTAAGTAATTTATCTGATAATACCAATCCATTATTCTTCTGTATATCGGCTACAACATCTACATACTGGGTAGCATTCATCATACTCATACGTTTTGTAACTTCAGCAATACCTACAGATCCCTCATAATTCACTTTAATATCTCCGCTTTTTCCACTTTTAGTGGTCACAATTACTACTCCGTTAGCGGCGGCAGAACCATATATTGCAGTTGTGGAAGCATCTTTAAGTATCGTAACACTTTGAATATCGCTTGTAGGAATTGAATTAATATCACCGCCTGCAATACCATCAATCACGTAAAGCGGGTTAACGTTTGTGAAAGACCCCATGCCTCGAATGATAATTTTAGCGCCAGAGCCCGGATCACCTCCGTTATTTACTACCTGAACACCTGCTATTTTTCCCTGTAATGCCTGGTTAACATCAGTAGTTGATAAACCAACAATAGCCTCGCTGTTTAGTACAGACATAGAAGATGCTACATTTTTCTTTTGAGCAGAGGTGTAACCTATAACGACAACTTCTTCCAGTTTCTGCAAATCGGGAGCCATTTTTATATTAATGACAGCCTGTCCATTCACAGCAACAGTTTGGCTTAAATAACCCACAAACGAAAATACCAATTTCACATTTGAGTCAGTTACTTCAAGAGAATATTTACCATCGATATCGGAAATTGTACCGATGGTTGTTCCTTCTACAGAAATATTTACGCCAGGTAAAGCTTGATTGTCATCTGAAGATACTATTGTTCCTGATACTTTAAATTTCTGGACCATTGATCCATCAGGAGCAATATTAAAGTCTTTTGTTGGAGAATAAACACTACCGGAAACCTGTTGTGTAAAAATCAGGCTTGCTATTATTATGAGTTTTATAGCAAGTAGTATTTTTTTAAATCGCCAATTAGTAGAAATGCGATAGAAATAGTTAGTTTTTTTCATAGATTTAAAGGGTTTTAATAAATTACCAATTCCTGTAAGTAATTCTTATTGAAGAATTTCCTACAGGCAATAGTTTTAAAAGTTTATTAGTGATTAATTTTTTAACCGCTAGTTATTGGGAGATGTTGTCGGTTTACCCCAATTTTTAAATAGTTTTTGTTTTTTTTCATAGGCAGAAGATTTGGTTATTAGGGTATATCCTTTTCAATTTTGATCAACGACCAGATGATTTCCACTATTGTTTTTAGCCCAGAATAGTATCGAAAGATTTCATCCAGGTTTGATTCAAACAATAAGTAGGAATTGTGAATTTAAGGTTAGTTTATAAAAGCATCAACTATCTGGCTTGTTAAATTTATGTTAGATTAGCTTCCTACATCTAGAAAATAATCTCTAAAATCCTTGGTATTCTATTATATTTATTTTATAATTGATAGTTTCCATGAGATAATTTTTATAATGACTTTTTCACTGGTTACCTCTGTTTCTGATTAGGACGGCCATTTAGATGTTGTTCATTTTAAGACTTATTTCTTTGCATTTTTAAGTACTCATAAATAAATAATTTATGTATAACAGAATGCTCCTAAATTCTTTATTCAGTTTCTCAGCTGAGCAGGAGAAATATTCACATTTCATCGAAGTTGGTGGCCTTCCCCGAAATATTATCCTTCCTTCAGGAAAAGGAAGATTCTCCAACAATGAATTTGTTGTATATGAAAGTCAGGACCATCAATTAAATGGAAATGAAAATTCTGAAAATTTTGAAATAAATTCACTGCCGTATACTAAAAAGTACTATAACCTGCCTGGAATTTTAGTGATTGAAGACAATATGGAGCTTCAGGAATATTTAGCAGGGCATTTTAATAAAAAATACAAAGTTCATATTGCAGAAGATGGTATGGAAGGTTTAAAACTAGCAAGAGAAACTGATCCTGATATTATTTTAACCGATGTGCAAATTCCTCATATGAACGGATATGAATTTTGTAAAAAACTCAGGCGGAATTTTGATACTTCTCATATACCGGTGATCATGCTTGATGCAAATAATACCATTGAGCACCACATAGAGGGGCTTTCAGCAGGAGCTGATGCTTATCTTGGCATACCTTTCGATATACAATTACTGGATGCGCAAGTCTACTCATTGTTGGAAAATAGAAAAACCCTCCGAAACAAATTTCATGGCATTGATACTGCTGAATATCTGGAAAAAAAATTGCCACGGAAAGACATGGATTTTATTCTAAATCTAAAACTTTTCATTGAAGAGAATATTATGAATCAGGAATTGAGTGTTGTATCACTTTCTGAGCATTTTACTGTTAGCCTTGCTCAATTTCACAGGAAAGTAAAGTCACTCACAGGTTCAACTCCAAATAATCTGATAAAATCAATCCGTCTTAAAAGAGCTTACAATCTCATTCGCGAAGGTGGATTGCGGGTCTCGGAAACAGCCTATCGAACCGGTTTTAGCGATCCAAATTATTTTTCTATCTGTTTTAAAAAAGAGTTTGGTGAGAATCCATCACAAATTGTCTCTTCAATAAAATACCATAGTGACTGGACCGATATTGGAACTTCTCCAAATGATGCAAAGCCAGACATTCTAATTATACATTAAAATCAGCAAGTGTATCAGGATACTCATTGTTATCAACCTTAGCTTTTATTTCTTTGAAAGCCTTAATCGTATAATCGACATCCTGAAGTGTGTGAGATGCAGTTGGAATAAGTCGCAGCATAACTACATCACGCGGTACCACTGGGTAAATAACGACAGAACAAAAGATTCCGTAATTTTCACGGAGGTCATAAATCATCCGGGTGGCCTGAGGAACCCCGCTTTTCATGAAAACAGGTGTCACTGGCGATTCGGTTTTTCCAAGATTAAGTCCTGCAGCTCGTAACCCTTTCTGAAGAGCATGGACAATAGTCCAGAGTTTCTCTTTTTGTTCGGGGTGAGCCTGGATAAATTCAAGTCTCTTAATTGCTCCAAGAGTCATTGCCATTGGCAGTGATTTGGCATATATCTGTGAACGAAGATTATAACGAAGAAAGTTAATGACATCCTTTGTACTGGCGACAAAACCTCCAATCCCGGCCATTGATTTTGCAAAAGTTGCAAAGTAGACATCAATCCCATCCTGAACTCCAAAATGTTCCCCTGTTCCGCTTCCGGTTGTACCCATCGTACCAAATCCATGTGCATCATCAACCAGAAAACGGAACTGATATTTCTTTTTCAGGGCTACAATCTTATCGAGTTTTCCAAGATCACCAGCCATGCCGAATACGCCTTCTGTTATCACAAGAATTCCTCCTCCTGATTCTTCGGTAAGTTTCTGAGCCCTTTGCAGTTGTTTTTCGCAACTCTCTATATCATTATGCGGAAATACAAACCTCTTTCCCATATGAAGACGCAATCCGTCCATTATACATGCGTGAGCTTCGGAATCATATACAATTACATCATGCCTGTCAACAAGTGAATCAATAATTGAGACCATTCCCTGGTAACCGAAGTTGAGAAGGTAGGCATCTTCCTTATGGACAAAACGCGCTGCCATCTCTTCGAATTTTTCATGATTTGTGCTGTGCCCAGACATCATCCTCGCGCCCATCGGACTTGCCAGACCATATTGCTTAGCAGCTTCAGCATCAATTTTTCTGATCTCAGGGTGATTTGCAAGTCCGAGATAATTATTCAGACTCCAGGTCAGAACTTCCTTCCCTCTGAATTTCATATGTGGTTCAATCTCGCCTTCCAGCTTTGGAAAAGCAAAGTAACCATGTCCGAATTCCTGATACACTCCTATTGAACCCCTGTTGTTCCTGATCTTTTCAAATATATCCATGATATAACCCTTTCTAAAAATTTTTCCAAAAGTACAGATAAAGAGTTTCATCATGATACCTATTTATACCTAATTTCCCATCGCTATGATTTAAAGTATAATAAATACAGAATAAATACGTTTTTATGCCTGAAATGAAATTTTTTCAGTAATTTTGCGCAACAATTTTTTATATGAGATTCAGATTATATACAGTTCTGCTAATTCTTGTTTTGTTAAGCTCTTGCGGTGAGTATGAAAAGCTTTTGAAGAGTTCCGATTTTGATCTTAAGAAGACCAAGGCAAAGGAGTATTATGAAAAAGGAGAGTATGTAAAAACTACTGAACTTCTGACACAGATACTTCCCCGATACAGAGCTACCGAAGAGGCAGAAGAGCTCAACTGGATAAATTCACAGAGCTATTTTGGAATGAAAGATTATTTCATGGCAGGGACCTATTTTAAAACATTTGTTGACCAGTTCCCTTTCGGTAAACATGCAGAAGAGGCTAATTATATGTCAGCATTATGCGATTATAATATCTCCGCTCGTCCGGAACTTGACCAGGAAAATACCAGGAACGCAATTGAAGGCTTCAATATTTTCCTTAACAAATTTCCTAACAGTCCGAAGGCAGAGGGTTGCAAAACTATGATAAAGGAACTCCAGGACAAACTGGTTGAAAAATCGTATCTGAATGCAAAACTCTATTACGATATGAAACAATATAAGGCGGCAGTTGTTGCCTTGAATAACAGCCTTAAGGAATTTGCAAATACCAAGTACAGGGAAAAGATGATGTATCTTAAACTGAATTCGCTTTTCCAATATGCAGAACTAAGTCAGGCTATGAAACAAAAAGAGAGATACCAGTCTACTCTTGACGACTATTATTCATTTATGGAAGAATTCCCGAAGAGCACTTATTCAAGGGATGTTAGCAATATCTACCAGAAGACAAATAAATTTCTTAAAATAGGAATTCCTGATACAGGTATTAAATAATTAATATACTTATATGGATTACAGAAAATCAGCAGCACCCGTAACAACGGTTACACGCAACCTGGACCTTATGACTCAGGGTACAGGAAATATTTATGAAACAGTGATTGTCGTTTCCAGAAGATCAAATCAGATTTCGGTTGAGATGAAACAGGAGCTTAACAAGAAACTTGAAGAATTTGCATCTTACAGTGATAATCTGGAGGAAGTTTTTGAAAACCGTGAACAAATAGAAATATCTAAATTCTACGAACGGCTTCCAAAACCAACACTTATTGCATTGCAGGAACTTGAGGAAGGTAAAATATTTTACAGAAATCCTGAGAATCCCGTTAAACAAAAGTAATTTTAGCATTAATATGCTGAAAGGCAAAAACATACTTATCGGAGTGACCGGAGGTATTGCAGCTTATAAAACTGCAACTATCATCCGGTTACTTGTTAAGAATGGCGCAGATGTAAAGGTCATTATGACCGATCAGGCGAAAGAATTTATAACACCGCTTACACTGGCAACATTGTCGAAAAACCCAGTGTTGACAGAGTTCTTCAGCCCTGAGAATGGTGACTGGAACAGTCATGTGGATCTCGGTTTATGGGCAAATCTTTTCCTGATAGCACCTGCCACAGCAAATACAATAGCTAAAATGGCTAATGGCGTGGCAGATAATCTTTTGCTTACAACTTATTTATCAGCATGTTGTCCTATCTTCCTAGCGCCATCTATGGATATGGATATGTTGAACCATCCGGCAACGATCATCAATATTGAAACACTTAAAGCTTTTGGAATAACCATTCTCGAACCTGTAAGCGGTGAACTTGCCAGTGGTCTTTCAGGTAAAGGAAGGATGGCCGAGCCGGAAGATATTGTAAAGGAGATATTGGACTTCTTTACAAAAAAAAAAACTATAAGCCTCTGAAAGGAAGGCGAATACTTCTTAATGCTGGTCCTACACGTGAACCACTCGATCCGGTTCGTTTCCTGAGCAATTATTCTTCCGGTAAAATGGGAATAGCTTTGGCTGATGCCGCTGCAGAATTCGGAGCTGATGTTGATCTTGTTCTTGGTCCTGTAAATATAACTCCCCGGAATAATTCTGTTAATATTATTAATGTTACATCTGCTGAGTCTATGGCTGGAGAATGTATTTCACGATTCCCACTCTGCGACATTGCCATTCTTGCTGCTGCAGTTGCAGATTTTACTCCAATAGCGGTTTCAGGGAAAAAAATTAAAAAAGGGAAAACAGAACTGGTGCTTCGTCTGAAACCCACAACAGACATAGCAGAAACGCTGGGAAGATCAAAGAAACCCACACAGATAATAGTTGGATTTGCCCTGGAAACAGATAATGAACTGGATAATGCAAAAGAAAAACTTTTAAGAAAAAACCTGGACCTTATTGTTTTAAACTCATTAAATGAAGATGGTGCCGGGTTTGGACATGATACAAACAAGATTACAATTATTGACCGTAACAATATTATTGATAAATTTGAGTTGAAATCAAAAGAAGAAGCTGCAAAGGATATTCTAAAAAAGATTGTTCAGACGATTCAGCAAATAGCATGTAAATGAAGCTAACTTGTTTTAAATATTATCTGGTTATTTCTCTTATTATTCTGCCGGCATTCGTTAATGCTCAGGAGCTAAATTGCAACATACAAATATCTGCCCAGCGAATCCAGGGATCAAACCGTCAGGTTTTTGAAAGCATGCAGCGTGACCTTTATGAGTTCATGAACAATACAGTATGGACAAACCATGTTTTTAGCTATGCTGAAAGGATCGACTGTAATATTCTCATTAATCTGACTGACCAGCTGTCAGCAGACGAATTCAAAGGAACTATACAGATTCAGCTAAGCAGACCTGTTTTCAATACAACATATAAATCCACAATGTTGAATTTCATTGATAATAGTTTTCAGTTTAAGTATGTGGAATTTCAACCCCTTGAGTTCGATCCCAGTACCTACAGGTCAAGCCTGGTTTCAGTTCTGGCTTACTATACCTATATGATTCTTGGATTTGACTACGACTCCTTTTCACCATTAGGGGGCACTGAGTTTTTTCAGATGGCCGAGAAGGTCGTTACTGCCGCTCAGAATGCTCCTGAACCAGGATGGAAACCTTATGACGGATCGAGGAACCGCAACAGATACTGGCTTGTTAAAAATGCACTGGACAAGGAATATGAAGGTATAAGACAATTCAATTACGAGTATAATATGAATGGTCTTGACAGGATGGAATCAAAAATATCCGAGGCGAGAACCAGTATGGTAGAGAGTCTCAAATTAATTCAGGATGTTTACCGAAAAAAGCCCGATCCGTTTATGTATATTGTAGAGGTAGTTATGGAAGCTAAATCAGACGAATTCATAAACATTTTCACAGACGCCTTTCCGGAAGAGAAAAGCCGTGTTGTCCAGATATTGACGGAAATTGACCCTGCCAACAAAGCAAAATATGAAAAGATCAGTTCAGCCAATGTACCATAATTACCTGTTATGCTCATAAAACTTTTCGTTCAGAATTATGCCCTTATTAAAGAACTGGACGTTGACCTTGAAAGCGGACTGACAATAATTACCGGCGAAACCGGGGCAGGTAAATCAATCCTTTTAGGCGCTCTTTCACTGATTCTGGGTACCAGGGCAGATTCATCCGTTCTTCTCGATAAAAACGAGAAATGCATTGTTGAGGGCACTTTTCAAATTGATGAGTACGAATTAAATGAGTTCTTTATTTCTAATGAACTTGATTATGAGATTGTTACTACTCTCCGTAGAGAAATAAATCCAGCCGGGAAATCACGCGCTTTTATTAACGATACACCCGTTACGGTAAATCTGCTTAAAGAGCTTGGCGACAGACTGATAGATATTCATTCACAGCATCAGACATTAATGCTGAACGATAACTCATTCCAGCTTAACCTGATTGATTCATTTTCAGGGGCTTCAAAATTAAAGGGAAAATACAGGGAAACCTATTCAGGTTACAGGAAACTAAAAAAAGAGCATTCTGCGTTAAAAGAAAAATCTGATAAGAACAGAGCAGATCTGGAATATTACCAGTTTCAGTATAACCAGCTTGATGAAGCGAAACTGAATGAGGGTGAACAAACTGAACTTGAAACCGAGCAGGAATTACTTTCTCATGCTGAAGAGATCAAACTTGCATTAAGCACTTCATCAAATCTCTTTTTTGCTGAAGAAATATCAATCCTCTCGATGCTTCGGGAAGTTAAAACAAACCTAATAAAAATCAAATTATATCTGCCTGATAGTGAGAATCTTCTGGCAAGAACCGATTCATCTCTTATTGAGCTTGATGATCTTGCAGCCGAAATAGAAAAATTATCAGTATCCATCGAGGCTGATCCGCAACGGCTCTCTATGGTTAATTCACGGCTCGATACTATTTATTCACTGATTCAAAAACATCATGTAAACAACCTTCAGGAACTCATAGTGAAAAAAGATGAGATAATGGAATTTATTACCTCAATCGTAAGCAGTGATGAGCGCCTGACAGATCTTGAAGCCAGGATTGAAAAAGATAAAGCTTTACTGAAGAATGTTTCTCAGGAAATCTCAGATATGAGAATGGCCGTTCTACCTGAAATCGAATCAAAAATAACTGCAATACTGAAGCAACTGGGAATTCCAAACGCAAAATTCAAAATTCTTCTCAGGCACTTGCCTGAATTTACTCCGACAGGTGTTGACCAGGCTGACTTTCTGTTTTCTGCAAATAAACAGGTAGCGCCTGAAAACCTCGCTAAAATTGCCTCAGGAGGCGAACTTTCAAGAGTAATGCTTAGTCTTAAATCGTTACTAACAAAAAACAATAATCTGCCAACAATCATCTTTGATGAAATCGATGCAGGAGTCTCCGGAGAGGTTGCCGATAAAGTCGGACAGATATTGTCAGCAATGGGCAAGTATATGCAGGTTATTAATATTACCCATCTTCCCCAGGTGGCTTCACGCGGAAGCCGGCACTTTCATGTTTACAAGGATGATACTGATAATTCAACATTCACTCGTGTTAAATTGTTATCACATGAAGAAAGAATTATGGAGGTTGCCAGATTGTTGAGCGGGAGCGAGGTTACAGAGACTGCCATCAAAAATGCACGTGAGCTTCTGAAAGCCGGAATTAATTGATACTAAATTGAAATCATCTATTTTTTGTGAATAACCCCCTTCCCGACCTTCCCCCAGGGTGGAAGGAGTAAGAAAATAATCCCGCCTAAACGGGATAAGAAAGTGGGTAATAAAACATATTATATTCATTTAGAGGATATTATTTTATTAGATTGAATTATTATAAGCTGATTTCCAATATTTTAGTAATTTTGGAGCAATAAATTTTCTGTAACATTAATTTTTTAATACCATGAGAGAAGGACTGTTAAAAGGTAAAAAAGGGATCATTTTTGGTGCGTTGAATGAAAAATCAATCGCATGGCAGGTGGCTTTGAAAGCATGGGAACAAGGTGCGGAACTAGTTCTTACAAATGCTCCGGTAGCTCTCAGGTTGGGAAATATCACAGATCTGGCAAAAATAACCGGAAGCCAGGTTATTGCAGCTGACGCTACAAAAATGGATGAGATTGAGAACCTTCTTACCGAAAGCATGAGGATATTTAACGGGAAGTTTGATTTTATACTTCATTCAATCGGTATGTCACCCAACGTCAGGAAAGATATCCCATACGAAAATACAAGCTATGAAAATATGCTTAAGACATTTGATATCTCGGCACTGAGTTTTCACCGTGTGTTGCAGACCGCTTACCGACTTGATTCAATAAGGGAGTGGGGATCGGTAGTGGCTCTGTCATATGTCGCAGCCCAAAGAACACTGTCGGGTTATAATGATATGGGGGATGCGAAAGCGCTGCTGGAGTCTATAGCACGTAGTTTTGGCTACATATATGGCCGCGACAGGAAAGTTAGAGTAAATACGGTATCTCAGTCACCTACAGCAACCACCGCGGGAAGCGGTATTCACGGTTTTGAATCGCTGATAGATTTCTCCGAAAGAATGTCCCCTCTTGGCAATGCAACCGCAGAAGAGTGCGCAGACTATTGTGTTACTCTTTTCTCTGATCTTACCCGAAAGGTGACAATGCAGAATCTTTTTCACGATGGAGGATTCTCTAATATGGGGATGAGCCTCAGAGCTATAGAACAATATCAGAAGAGTTTTGAGGACTGCAATGATAAGTAAATAAGTATAAACACCTATTTTTCAGGCGACTTGCTGTTCAGTGAGCCGCTTTTTTTATATTTGGGAGTACCTTAAACCAGATATGATGATAAAGATTATATTATTGGTGATCTTCTATTTCGCTTTTCCGGTCATTATCATTTATTTATGCAAGCAATGGTCTGTCCTTCAAAAAGTTGGTTCGATCGTAATTGCCTATGCATTTGGACTTTTAATCGGCAGCACCGGAATTTTACCCCAGGGAAGTCCAGGATATAAACTTGCTCTTCAGGGAAAGGGTCCCCTCCCCAGAACAGAGGTTGAATCACTCATCAGTCAGGGAAAAGCAACAGATAGCGACATATTTGTAAATCAGATAATGCAGGTACAGGATATTATACCATCAATCGTTGTTCCGCTTGCATTTCCGCTGCTGCTTTTTTCTCTTAATCTTAAGAGGTGGCTCCGGTACGCCAAAAAGGGCTTCATCTCTGTGGCGCTTGCGCTGATAGCTGGACTTGTTATGGTTACTGCAGGTTTTTTTATCTGGAAGGACAGCATACCTGAAAGCTGGAAGCTTGCTGGTATGTTTGAAGGTATATATGCGGGGGGAACTCCCAATTTTGTAGCCATAAAAATGGCATTAAATGTTGATGCGAACCTTTTTGTGATCGTTAGTACTTATGATATGATTGTTGGTGCATTCCTGGTTCTCTTTTTCATAACTGTGGCGCCACGTATCTTCAGATTCATTTTGCCTCCATTTGTTGAATCAAAGGGTATACGCGGAGATGAAGCAGAAATATTAAGTCAGACAGAAAACCTAGAAGACTTTTCAGGAATGTTTAAGAAAGGAGTATTCCTCCCCTTGTTCGGAGCACTTGGTATTTCAATACTGATCTTTGCCTGTTCCGGAGGTATTGCCTTACTGTTACCAAAGCTTCCGATGATGGTAATTGTTATATTGTCAATTACTACCCTTGGATTACTCTTTTCACTTTCAAAAGTTATAAACCGGATTGAAAAAACTTTTCAGCTGGGAATGTATCTTATTCTTGTCTTTTCTCTTACTGTGGCTTCGATGGCAAACATCAGAACTATGTTCGGATCGGGGATGATGAACCTTATCCTATTTATCACCTGGTGTTATTTCGGATCACTGATACTGCATATTATCCTCGCAAAAATTTTCAAAATTGATGCTGATAATTTTCTAATTACTTCAGCTGCTTTTATTTTTTCTCCTCCTTTCGTGCCGATGGTTGCCAATGCTCTCAAAAACAAAGATGTTATCGTCACAGGAATTACAGGCGGTATAATAGGTTATATTGTAGGTAATTACATGGGCGTCGCACTGGCATATTTTCTTAAGGGATTCTGATAAATGATAACGAACTCTGTCTGGCTTAACATCCAGAAGGACGCTTGAAAATCAATTTATTTACCACAGCCCCGGGGGGAGTAAATTGATTTTGGCTTCGCCTAGCTCGCCAGCAAAGCTGTGCTCGGTTCTCCGCTCCCCTTGTGGTCGGGGTAAACGAAGAACCGACGATCCCGAGGAAATCGGGAGAGGAGCCCGACGAAGTCAAAATCAATGAGGTATACGGATGATTCCTTTAGTAAATTTTTTTTAAATAAAATAGATTTGAAGAAATACTCTTGTTGTTAATTAAAGTATTTATAGTTTTGTGAAATTTAAAAAATTAAAGACGATGGGAAACTTAGGGGCAACTGAAATTTTACTTATTCTGTTAGTAGTAGTACTTCTTTTCGGAGGTAAAAAAATTCCTGAGATGATGAAAGGAATAGGGCAGGGGATGAAAGAGTTTAAAAAAGCATCACAGTATGATCCTGCTGCGGATGATAAAAAAGTTGAAAAAGAAGAAATTGCAAAGAAAGAATAGGCGCAATAATTACGGAATTGAAATGAGACCAGCACAACAATGTACAAAGCAGTTATTTTATTCATAGCTCTGTTAATTCTTGGTGGGTACCTATATTTTTCCAGGCCGGAGAAGGTCGTACTCAATGAGAAGGGTAACGTTGAAGGTCTCGTTAACAAAGCCCGGGCGATGCTTCAGGGGGAAAAGTTCTGGAAATATCAGCTGACAATGGCGAATGAGCTATATATCAAAAACAATACTCCTCAGTTGCCATCTTCTGCTGAAATGCAGTCATTGTACCGGAAGGTTCGAGAAGATGAAAGGTTACTGGATGAGAAAATGAAAGTTCTTTATACCACAGAAGAACAAACTGCAAAAACACTCAGAATGAAAGCCGACAGCATTGAGCTGGCAGGTAAATGGCGTTCCATTGATGATGCAGCTGAAGCTGCCAGAATGCAGGAGGTTCAGAAGTTCAAGATCATTATCCCGATTATTGAAAATAAGTTACATATTTCCAAACCTCAATCTGTACCAATTCCGAATTAAAATAGTTAAAAAAAAGCTGAATCCGGAGAATTCAGCATTAATATCTTTTGTTAACTTCCTGTTTAGAACAGGTAATTCAGTCCTATTGAGAATCCTATATTTCCATCCTGTACATTAAAGGCTTTGCCAAGATCAATTGCTACCACAAAATTCTGGTTCATAACAAGCATTACACTTACCCCTGCGCTCTGGTGGAACTTCTCAGTACCAGGTTTAAAGTAATTGGAATATACTTCAGAAGGATATATCTGACTGAAGGCGGTCTGAAGATTTGCAGGCAATTTGATATCTTTGGTAACCCTTCCAAAATCATAAAATCCGTTAAGTCCGAGGTAACAATCCTGTTTTAAAAATTTAAAATAGAGCGGTTTCCAGCGAAGTTCCACATTGCCCATAAAGAATGCATCACCCACAACTCTGTCAAGAAGAATCCCTCTTAATGTTTTTGAGCCGCCTAGGCCTTCGGATGTGGCTCCTGTAAGCCGTGATGTAATTACTTCCGATTCAAAAAAGTATGGGGAATGACCCGATATGGTTGCCTGATATCCTAACCTGTAAACCAGTGATAAATCTTTTTCAACAAGGGTAAAATATTGACGATGTATGATATATAATTTTGAAAAACCCCAGTTATTTCCCATAAATTTTGGAGCTGCTTCGATACCCATTTCAGTCCAGATACCTTTCATTGGATTGGGTTTATTATCCCGGCTATCCCAGGTTATTCCTACTTTTAAAGTATTTATCCAGCCCCCCCTGACCTCATCGGCAGGAATGATTCCAAGTGCCTGGTATCGTTCAAAGAGGCCCGGAACTGAATCGACCGAAGGAAGTAATTCCTTTTTACCCTTGTTGAGCTTATTAATATTGACAGAGTTCGTCGTAAAGTCCTGAAAAGATATACCAGCACTCCATTTTAAATGATCGCCTGAAAGTTTTCCCTGGAAATCATTCTTAAATCTGAACTGGTTTTTCTGATACCGGTAAAACATTCTCGACCTGTAGATATCAGATGATAATTTATTATCCATCCAATCCTTATTATATACTGACTCATATCCGTTATATCCATAAAAAGTGGCAGCCGAGTTAGGAAGGTAACTCAGATCGCTGATCCATTGGACTCCGGGGATTATATGACGCGATTCGAACATAAACCTGTAAATGCCGCTTCCTTTTGTATATCTCGATATTTCTGTATAGGTATGATCAATAAAATCAGGATACTTACTGCCGTCGCCATAATTAAAGAACTCGGCAAGAGCCCCGTATTCAAACCCGAGATCAGAATCATAAGTAATTGCTGGCAAAGCGCCTCCGAAATTCCATCCGGTCTTTACCTTTTTCTCCTGTGCTGAAACTGATAGTATGAGAATGGACAGAAGAATAACTAAAAAGGTCTTTTTCATAGATTATAGGTTTGGTTCATTGTGTTAAAGATAAAGAAAAATGGAAATAACAGTCCTTTTTTTTAATATTTGCTACCTTAGAACCATAATTATACGACTAAATGCTTACAGATTTACTGATTACAAATATAAAGTCTATTATACAAGCTGAGGAAGTTCCGCAATTAAAAGTATGTGGTCCTGAAATGTCTGAGATTCAAACAATCGATGATGCATTTCTTTATATTGTAAATGGTCTGATTGACGATTTTGGTTTGATGACCGATCTTCATAAGGGCAATATACCGTACAAAAACCAAACAATTGAAATCATCGATGCAAGGGGAAAATATGTTTTTCCCTCATTTTGTGATTCCCATACTCATCTTGTTTATTCCGGCAGCCGCGAAATGGAATATATTGACAAAATCCGCGGTTTGTCATATTCCGAAATAGCAAAGAGAGGAGGAGGTATACTGAATTCAGCAAAAAAGCTCCATAAAACATCTGAAGATGAGTTATTTGTACAATCTATTAATAGGATTGAAGAGATTATATCAATGGGTACTGGTGCAGTTGAAATAAAAAGCGGATATGGCCTTAACCTGGAGGATGAACTGAAGATGCTCCGGGTGATCAAAAGAATTAAGGATACCAGTCCTATTGAGGTCAGAGCTACTTTCCTGGGTGCGCATGCAATTCCTGAAGAATATAAATCACATAAAGATAAATATGTAGACATAGTAATTAATGAAATGATACCTGTCATCACGTCTGAGAACCTTGCAGATTTTATTGATGTCTTTTGCGACAATGGATTCTTCAGTGTTGAGGATACTGAAAGAATATTGATGGCCGGGATGAAATACGGACTCATTGCTAAAATTCATGCCAATGAGCTTGATTATTCCGGAGGTATCCAGGCTGCCGTCAAATACAATGCTCTTTCCGCTGATCATCTCGAATTTACAGGAGACAATGAAATAAAAGCTTTGCTGAGCTCTGAGACTATGCCAACGCTGCTTCCGGGATCTGCCTTTTTCCTCGGAATGAATTATCCTCCGGCAAGGAAGATGATTAATGCAGGTCTGCCTTTGGCTCTGGCATCAGATTATAACCCGGGTTCTTCACCATCAGGCAACATGAAACTCATAATGTCACTCGGCTGTATTAAGCTGAAAATGTTGCCGGAGGAGGTGATAAACGCCGTTACAATTAATTCTGCCTATGCCATGGGCATTTCAGAAACGCACGGTTCTATTGCGAGGGGAAAAGCAGCTAATGTATTTATTACTAAAGAGATACCTTCAATAGAATTTCTGCCATATGCTTTTGGGAGTAATCTTATTGATACGATAATATTAAAAGGAAAAATCATAACCTCTGTGTAACTCTGTGAACCCTCTGTGTTACTCTGTGTCAGTTCTTTTTCATTACACCGAGGGCCACAGAGAACGCACAGAGAGCCACAGAGATAAAAAAACTAATAGTTAATCATGGAGAAGCAGATAGTCGAATGTGTGCCTAATTTCAGTGAAGGCCGGGACATGGGAACAATAAAACAGATAACTGATGTAATTGAATCCATTGATGGCATAAAATTACTTGATGTTGATCCCGGAAAAGATACAAACAGAACTGTGGTTACTTTTGCAGGTAGTCCTGATGCAGTTGCTGAAGCATCATTCCGCTCAGTTAAAAAGGCTTCTGAACTTATCGATATGACAAAACATCATGGTGCTCATCCAAGAATGGGAGCCACAGATGTTTGTCCGTTTATTCCGGTCTCCGGAATATCAATGGAAGAGACAATAGTATTGGCTCAAAAAGTGGCTGAACGGATTGGTAATGAATTAGGCATCCCGGTTTACTGTTACGAAAATGCAGCTACCAACCCTGAACGGCGGAACCTTGCAAACTGCAGATCCGGTGAGTATGAAGGGCTCAGAAAAAAGCTTTCAGATCCTGTCTGGAAGCCTGATTTCGGACCATCTGAATTCAATGAACGCTCAGGTGCTACGGCTGTTGGTGCCAGAGACTTTCTAGTTGCCTTTAATGTGAATCTAAATACTACATCAACACGGCGTGCGAATGCAATAGCATATGATGTAAGAGAAAAAGGGAGACCAGCGCGAGAAGGGAATACTGCAACCGGGAAAGTTGTCAGAGATGAAAACGGGGAAAAAGTTATGATCCCAGGTTCACTGAAATCGGTGAAAGCAATAGGCTGGTATATTGAAGAATATGGAATTGCCCAGATATCAATGAATCTTACAAATATAGCAGTTACCCCGGTACATATTGCATTCGATGAGGTTTGCCGTAAAGCAGAAGCCAGAGGTGTACGAGTTACGGGTTCAGAGCTTGTGGGATTAATACCTCTTAAGGCATTGCTGGATGCAGGACGTTATTATCTGGCTAAGCAACAACGCTCCACAGGCGTATCCGATGACGAGCTTATCAGAATAGCTGTCAGATCAATGGGACTGAATGACATCCATCCGTTTAAGCCAGAAGAAAAAATCATTGAATTTGTTATTGGCGAGATAAGTGAACGCAAGCTTATTGACATGAATCTGAAAGCGTTTATGGATGAAACCGCATCTGAATCACCTGCTCCGGGCGGAGGCTCAGTTTCAGCTTATCTGGGTGCTCTGGGCATAGCTCTGGGCACTATGGTTGCAAATTTATCTGCACATAAAAGAGGATGGGACGACAGGTGGCAAGAGTTTTCAGATTGGGCAGAAAAGGGCAAAGCAATTCAGAATAGTCTTTTGCATCTGGTGGATGAGGACACTAAGGCCTTTAATAATATTATGGAAGCATTTTCACTTCCCAAAAAATCGGAAGAAGAAAAAAAAATGAGGGATAATGCTGTTCAGGAAGCAACAAAAAATGCAACCCTGGTCCCTTTGAAGGTTATGGAGATTGCTTATTCAGGTTTTGATTTGATAAATGCAATGGTTGAAAATGGTAATCCAAATTCTATAACCGATGCCGGTGTTGGAGCTTTGGCCATCAGATCATGTATCAGAGGAGCTTTTCTTAATGTCAGGATTAATGCATCGGGACTAAGTGATAAGGTTTTTGTAGCTGAAGTAATCGCAAAAGGTACGGATATAGAAGCAAAAACATTGGCAGCTGAAGATACGATAGTTAAAACCATAACTCAGCGTATCATTAATCATTGATAGACTAGAGCACAAATAGTTCCCGGAAATAGCATACTTCATAATTCCGATAATATATTTAAGCTTCTCTTTTTTAATTTTGCACCCCCTTTCATTTTCCCCCAAGGGGGAAATGTTTAGCTACCTTTGCCCCAGTGAGGCTACTCTTTATACTCATCTTCAAATCGTTGGGATTTCCGTCTTGCACTTTTATTCAAAATAATGATTTAATCCTCAGGCAATTAATTACTTAGGTTAACAGTATAATGATTAGGAGATCCCTCACTCATCCACCTAATATCCATGGCTTTCTAATCGTATTGATGGTGGATTCGTTCGGGATGACACGTTTTTTGAGTGTATTGGGGAAGGAAGCAGCGGCGA
>Ga0182010_10000606_pt1 | contig 20352 bp, 6 predicted proteins | sample 611E1MmetaG_FD_120488 | JGI IMG/M metagenome (GOLD analysis project Ga0182010, IMG submission 120488) | Permafrost microbial communities from Stordalen Mire, Sweden - 611E1M metaG | ecosystem: Environmental > Terrestrial > Soil > Wetlands > Permafrost | place: Sweden: Stordalen | collected...
ATGAAGAACCTCCTCGGCGGCAAGGGTGCCAACCTCGCCGAGATGACCAACATCGGTGCGCCGGTTCCGCCCGGCTTCACCATCACCACCGATGTGTGTACCGAATTCTACGCCAGCGGGCGCAAACTGCCCAAAGGGCTTGAGGACGAGGTGCGCGCCAGCGTCGGCAAGATGGAAGCGCTGCTCGGCAAGAAGTTTGGCGACACCAAGAACCCACTGCTGGTTTCCGTGCGCTCAGGCGCGCGCGCCTCCATGCCCGGGATGATGGACACCATCCTCAACCTGGGTCTCAACGACGAAACGGTCAAGGGCCTCGCCCAGGTGTCAAACAATGAGCGCTTCGCCTATGACAGCTACCGCCGCTTCGTTGCCATGTACGGTGACGTGGTGTTGGACATGAAGCCCGAGCGCAAGGAAGACCACGATCCTTTCGAGGTCATTCTCACGGCCAAGAAGAAGGCCTGCGGAGTTCAAGTGGATTCCGAGCTTCCCGCCGCGGCTCTCAAGGAACTAGTCGAGGAGTTCAAGGCCGAGATCAAGCGCCGCAAAGGCGTCGAGTTCCCGACCAATCCCATCGACCAGCTCCGGGGCGCCATCATGGCGGTGTTCAACTCCTGGGAGAACGACCGTGCCAATGCCTACCGCAAGTTGAACGGCATTCCCGCCTCCTGGGGCACCGCCGTCAACGTGCAGGCCATGGTGTTCGGCAACAAGGGTGACGACTCGGCCACCGGCGTGTGCTTCACGCGCAACCCAGCCAGCGGCGAGAACGAGTTCTACGGCGAGTTCTTGGTGAATGCACAGGGCGAGGATGTTGTCGCTGGCATTCGCACTCCACAGAAGATCATTGAGCTGGGGAAGAGTTTCCCCACCGCCTACAAGCAACTCCTCGATATTCGCAAGAAGCTGGAAAGACACTACAAGGACATGCAGGACATCGAGTTCACTATCGAGAATTCGAAGTTGTTCATGCTCCAGTGCCGCAACGGCAAGCGTACCGGATTCGCCAGCGTACGTATCGCGGTCGAGATGGTCGAAGAGAAACTCATCCCCAAAGAAGAAGCCATCCGTCGCGTCGAGCCCGAGGCGCTCAATCAACTCTTGCGCCCGGTATTCGAGACGGCTGCCAAGCAGACTGCCGTGAAGGAAGGGCGGCTGCTGGCCAAAGGCCTGCCGGCCGGCCCGGGCGCCGCCACAGGTCGCATCGTGTTCTTTGCAGAGGATGCCGAGGCTTGGGCTGGGCGCGGCGAGAAGACGATTCTTTGCCGGCATGAGACCTCGCCCGAGGATATCCGGGGCATGAATGCATCCGAGGGCTTCTTGACCGCTTTCGGAGGCATGACTTCGCACGCGGCCCTGGTGGCGCGTCAGATGGGCAAAGTGTGCATCGTGGGCTGCGATGCAGTCAGTTTCGATTACCACAACCGCACCATGAGCGTGAACACAGCTCGCGGTCCGGTGGTGCTGCGCGAGGGGGACTGGATCTCCATTGACGGGTTCGCCGGCGAGGTGATGAACGGTCGCGTGGACACCACGCCCTCTGAAGTCATCCGCGTGCTCATCGAGAAGAACCTGGATTCCGACGATGCGCCGGCCTATCAGCGCTACGCCCGCCTGCTAGGCTGGGCAGACAAGATCCGTCGCCTGCATGTGCGTGCCAACGCCGACCAACCTGACCAGGCCACGGCTGCGGTGGCCTTCGGTGCCGAGGGGATCGGCCTGTGCCGCACCGAACACATGTTCTTCGGCGAAGGCAAGATCGGCCCCATGCGTGAGATGATCGTGGCCGAGAATGAGGCCACGCGACGTAAGGCCCTGGAGAAGTTGCTGCCCCTGCAGCGAGAGGACTTCGCAGGCATCTTTCGCGCCATGGGCAAGCGGCCAGTGACCATTCGGACCCTGGATCCGCCCCTGCACGAGTTCTTGCCCCACGACGAGGCGGGCGTGCTGGAGTTGTCCCGAGCCACGGGCAAGACGGTGGCCGCGATCGAGGCGCGCATCAATGATCTGAAAGAGTCCAACCCCATGCTCGGCCACCGCGGCTGCCGCCTCGGCATTTCGTACCCCGAGATCACCGAGATGCAGTCGCGTGCGGTCTTCGAGGCTGCCTGCGATGTGGCTGCCGAGGGCACGGTGGTCGAGCCGGAAATCATGATTCCGCTGGTGGGCAGCAAGAAAGAGATCGATAACCAAGCAGCCATCGTCCGCCGCGTGGCTGCGGAGGTCTTCAAGGAGAGGGGGCGCAAGCTGAAGTACCTGGTGGGCACCATGATCGAGGTGCCGCGCGCAGCGCTAACCGCTGGCGCGATCGCCGAGACCGCCGAGTTCTTCTCTTTCGGCACCAACGACCTGACGCAAACCACGTTTGGTCTGTCGCGCGACGATGTGCCCAAGGTGTTGGCCTACTACGTGGCCAAGGACATCTACGACGTCGATCCATTCGTCAGCCTAGATCGGGACGGCGTCGGCCAGCTCATGCGCCTGGCAGTGGCCTCCGGTCGCAAGACGCGGCCGAATATCAAGATCGGCATTTGCGGTGAGCATGGCGGCGATCCAAGCTCGGTCATGCTGTGCGACGAGCTGGGCCTCAACTATGTGTCCTGTTCACCCTATCGCCTGCCCATCGCGCGCCTGGCGGCCGCCCAAGCCGTGCTCAGGAAATAGTGGTTCGCCGCCCACCACAGAGAATAGAGACATCAGGCAGGTACGAGTTACCGACGGGGGCCATCTCCCGATGAGATCCCCCGTCGGCTGCGTCCCGGTTTTGTGGCTCTCGGTGCTTGCGGGCCTGGTGTTGACCGGGACTGGGTGCAATTTGGGCCAGACCGGGATCGATCCGCCCATGGACGAGATCTTCTGGCCGGCTGGGCTGGCGATTGACCCGATCGACGGCAACTGGCTCTACGTGGTCAACTCGAACAATGATCTCCGCTTCAATGCCGGTACGCTGATTGCGATTGACTTGCAGAAGGCGCAGAGCGATCGAACCAAACTGGCAGCCGACGGCCTGGCGTTCGCGTGGTCCGAGTGCAGCACGACCCATTTCACCGACGATACCGCTGCGGAAACCCTCGCTGGCACTTCGGTCAATTTCTGCTGTCGTGACTTGCTCCGCCCGCACGTTCTCAACTGCAACGAGCGGGCGTATGTGCAAGCAGGCGCCACGGTACAGATTGGTAGTTTTGGTGGTGAGACGTCCATCCAGACCTATCAACAGGACCCCAATGACCCCAATAGCGAGCTGGTGCGCCGGATCTTCATGATTGTTCGAGCCGAGCCCTCGATCACGTTCGTAGATGTCACTGACGGCAACGGTTCGGTGCACATGCGCTGCAATGGGGCTCGGCAGGATCCTGACCCGCAGCTTGTCAACCCGTTCTGCGACGACAACTGGCGCGTCCGTCGTCCTGGCGGTGCGGCCATCACCGACAATGTCTTGCCCGAAGAACCCCATGCTCTGGCTCTCGATCAGGAATTGGGGATCTTGTACGTCGGCCACCTGACCGTCACAGTGAATCACCAGCCCGTTGGCGGAGGCATTTCGACGATCGACATAGGTCAGCAGCACCCCAACCAGCCCGCAAGCGGCCTGCTGGACCCAAGTGCACCCAACGTCATCAATTCGATAGCTCGTGTCGTGTTTCCCAGCAGCTCGGTCCAGGGTGTGACGGCCCTCTCCATGAGCAAGCCCGGAGATCCCAACGACCCGCTCTATGCGGTAGCGCGTGCGAGCGCGGACATCACTGGGCTGGTGCTGCAGTGCCAAGCAGATGGGCAGCACTGCGACCCTAGCGATCGCATTTTGCGCGATCTCTCCCTAGTTCCCGGCGAGCAAATCACGTCATCCGCTTTCTTGCCGTCAGGCACTGACATCCGCGGCTTTCTGCTTTCCCCTGGAGGAGAGGAGGCCTACGTTCTTCATCGCAACACGCCCGAGTCGACCACCTCCTCGGATCCCGCTGCTCTGGTTGTGCTCGACCGACGACCTAATCAAAACGGGGAGCCGTCTGACACTCCCAGTGCCATCCTCGAGGTCTGTAGTGGGGCAACCCACATGCAGTTCCCCCCCGCCGGCCGAGGGAACCTGCTCTACATCACCTGTTTTGAAGGGGGGCAAATCTACGTAGTCGACCCGGGGCCACCTCGGGTCGTGGCTATCATCGAAACGGGCAACGGGCCCACGGACCTGACGTTTTCGCCCACCGATCCCAATGTCGCGTTCGTGGCCAGCTACGCGGACAACAATGTGTCGGTCATTGATCTTGAGCCAGGAAGCCCGACCCAGTACATGGTGGTGCAGCGGATTGGCTTCCCCCACGCGGATACCACTCAATGACATCGCGAGCAGCTCCGACGATAGTGATTTGTGCCTTGCTCGGCGCATGCAGTGCCACGCCAGCTGTGATTCCCGCACACAACCTAGAACGGCCCGGCGACATGGGGTTCGTGTGCCTCGCGATCAATGCCGACGGAACCCTGTCCGGCCAGTCCATGAGTGTCTGCCAGCCGCCGGGCGCAAAGGCCCCCGCGATCCAGCCGGCGGGATATTCGTCGCGGCAATTCGGCACGTTCGCCTTTGTCACCAACACTGCCCGTGGCGAGATGGCCGTGGTGGACATTGACAACGGCCGCCTTGTCGACCTCGATCCCGGCGTGTTCGGTTTCAACATGGTACCGGTGGGAGACATGCCTGAGTCGCTATCCGCCAGCGCGGACGGTTGCTGGGTCGCCACGGCAAATCGCGATTCCTGTGATCTCGGACTGGTTGATCCGTCGCTTCTGCTGACTTCGCAGTTTGGGTCAGCCGTGCCCGCCACCGGAACTGGCAGTCCGGCGACGCGGGTGGTTCCGACGACCGCGTCCGGGCGTCCGCTCTACGCTTCCCCCAAGGAAGTCGTATTCTTGTTGCCCAGCATCGCGACCGGGTCGTGCCAGAGCGAGCGCGCTTTGGTGACCTTCCCCTCCTGCGATCTGGTTGCGTTACTCGACATGCCGTCGGGGACCATCCGGGACTCGGTCTTCATCAGTTCTGACGGCGTCGTCGCTGCGGGCGGCGAACCGAGCTGCCCGGTAGACTGCTTGCCCTTGTCCGCGGCAGACGCAGGGGCTACTGCTGACGACGGGGGAATGCCTGCCTCGCCCGCGGACGCCGGCGGAATCGGTCAGGGCGAGGCGGGCGTGCAGACCAGCTCGTCTCTGGGAGTGGGCGCATTGGCCCTGCTTCCTGACAGCAGCCGCGTGTACGTGGGAGCCAGCGCCGCCGATGACTTCCTCACGGCCCTGGATATCGATCTCGCAAACGGAGCCTTCGTCATACCGGCGGGTGGCGGGCGCATCGCGCTCGAGCCAAAGGCAATCGGAATCGATCATTTGCGCCTTTCAGTCAATCCATTCGCGCCCGCCCCGATCACCTTGGCCGACGGCAGTCAGATGGATTTCCTCTACGCATTCGCGCGCGACGGTTCAGTCCGTGTGGTGAAAGTCTCCCCGCGGCCGGAACAGGAATGCGACGTCAATGTTCAACCCGATCTGGTCGGGCTGCCCGCCAACACCGGATGTCTTCCGGTTAGCCCCACGGCCCGGCGACCGCTGGCCCAGGGGCCTGGAATTCGTATTCCCACGCTTGCAGTGCGTACCGCAGCGCCGGCCATCCCGCGCGACATTGCAGTCATCGATTTGCCGGTCAGCGCGGCTGGCATCAGCACGAACCCGCAGTCATTGGCCGGCCAATTCGCCTTCCTGCTGGCCTCGAACGACGCTGTCTACATCCTCAACCTCGCACCCAAAACGCTGCTCAATGGCGAAGTGGCCTCTGAACCCAACACCCTCACTCACTCATTCCGCGAGGTCCGTTCGACCAATCAATACACGGCCGACACCCTGGCACTGTCGTCTACGCCACCGCTGCGCACGCCAGTGACAACCGACCTGTTGTTCCCAACCACGCCCATTTTGTCGACGACGAGCGGCCCTCGGCTGGAGGAGGTGGAAAATGATTCCACTTCGCCCGCAATGGGAAACACCATCAACGCCACAACGAACTATTGGGCCAATTTCCCTTACCAGGCGACCTATGTATCGCGCGAATTCACCATTGCCTGGGAAGCCGCTCTCCCCGGCACGGCGCGCAGCTCTGGCACTCTCCGTAGTCCAACTGATGCAAACTCGCCCGCAGGTGCTCTCGAAGACGTAGGCGCTGACTTTTGCGCCAAGGGCGTACTGCCCGGAGATCTGGTCGTCTTGCCCGGATGCACCGCAGACACCGACTGCAGCCCACAGGATAGTTTTTCCTGCCGTCAGCCAGTCGGCGGTGCCACGGGCTTGTGCCTGCCTATCGGCGCCGCGCAGAGTGTGGTCGATGGCTGTACCCGCTTCATGGGCAGCCGGCGGCGCTACGAGGTTTCTGCAGCCAATTCGACCAAACTGACGCTCGCGTTCCACCTGGACGAAGTGCCGAAGACCACGCTCAATCGCGTGGCGGCAAGCGAAGCTGGCGACGATACAGAATGCCAGCCCACCGCCGCCCATCAGGCATCGGGGACGTCTCCCGGTTTCCAGTGGCAACAGGTGTGGCCGAGCGAAACCTTCAAGCGTTGCGTAAAAGCTTGTGGCTACCAGACACTGTCTGGGGCGACAACGGCGGATGTCGACCGAGATTGCCGCCCAGGCTTCGTGTGCGAGAACATTCCCGGTTCTCTCGGGCCTCGCTTGCCCGGCGACACGCAGGCTCGGCCGGGGCCGGGGAGCTACTGCGTCGAGGCGCCGCCTCTCGATCTTGCCTGCTGGCCCCAGCCGAGTAACAGGTACCACGTCAATGTGGGCACCAGCTTTCTCGTCTTGGGCAGCTCTTTGCCGGACCTCAGAACCACGACAGTCATCAACGATCAGTGCCAGCTCGATCCCAACCGCGATTCCGCGCTGGCCGACCGAATTCCACTGTCAGCTCCCTTGTGTGCGACGATTGACGGCGTCGTGCCGGTCGACAACATCACGAAATTCTCCGCCAGCTCCACCGGCGCGGCCAACACAGAAGTGGCGTTGTTCGGCCAGTTGACACCGCCGGACCCCAGCACGGGAACACCAACTAACCCCAGACGTCCCTACTCGCCAATCACCCCACCCGGACCAAATCCGTGCCTATACCAAGACTTCAATTACGACGAACTCCAGTCCGTCGCCACGCCTGGCGCGGGAGCGGCTGATGGCGGCGCCGGGCCCAAGAAACCGGTGAAGGCCATCTTCCAGAATCCGCAGCTTCGTCTCGTCTTCACCAACCTCGACCAATATGGCGGCGACAGCCTGACCACGCGCCTGGACCTCATCGGCGGCTTCATCCCGGTCACGGTCGCCATCCCGTCGGTCGAGATCGCGTTGACCCAGCCCATCCACCTCTACACCGGGCCGAACCAGCTACCCGAGAGTCCTGTGATGACGGACCCTAACAATCCGATTTCCTATCCCTACGTGTATGTGCTGGACCAGGGGCGCACGGCGCTCACGCCGAATAGCCGTGGTCAGATCGTGCGCGTCAACGCCCGCAAGGGCGATAGCGCCCTGACCACCTTCGACTCAGCCACGAGTGGCGCCACGCCATTCCAGATTCAGTAACCGCCTGACGGCTTCGACTGGAGCGGGCAAGTGGCAAAGTTGACACATGGTACGACTTTAGCCTACAGTGTAGGTAAATGACCTCCAGTGTTCGAAGCACGGCTCGCGCGTTTTTCCAGACTGCGGTTGACCAAGTAAAACGCGAGGGCCTTGTGCCAGCGATTCCCGACAGCATTCCGATCGAACGGTCCAAGCGCCCTGAGCACGGCGACTACGCGAGCAACATCGCCCTGGCCCTGGCGAAGTCGGCCGGCAAGCAGCCGCGTGACTTGGCCGACATGATCGTCGATCGCCTGCGGGCTGCCGGCGGCGCGGACATATCAGAGGTATCGGTGGCCGGCCCTGGGTTCATCAATCTGCGCCTGTCCGACAGTTTCTGGCAGCGACGGCTTTTCGAGATTCTGGCGGCAGGCGGCCGCTGGGGGCAGGGAGAGGCAAAGCCGTCGCCGCGGGTGCTGGTCGAATATCTGTCAACCAACCCGACGGGGCCGCTACACTTCGCGCATGGTCGGCACGCCGCGGTCGGCGATTCGCTGACCCGGTTGTTGCGCTTTGCTGGCTACGATGTGTTGCGCGAGTACTACATCAACGACGCCGGCAACCAAGTCGCCATGCTCGCGCTGTCAGTGTGGGCCCGCTACATGGAAGCCGCAAAGGGTGAAGACTGGACGGGCGTGATCGTGCCCGAGGTGGCATTCCCCGCGAACGGCTACCGCGGCGACTACATCAGGAAGATGGGAGTTGAGTTGCTCGAACGTGAGGCGGGGCGTTTCGTCGGTGCCGACCCTCCTGCCGACATGGAACCCATCAAGCAGTTCGCCATCGGCCGCTGCATGGACATGATCCGCAATACCCTAGTCAAGTTCGACGTCACCTTCGACGTGTGGCAGAGCGAGCGGGCCCTGCACGACAGCGGCGAGGTGTCGAGTACCCTGGCAGCTCTCGACCAGGCCGGCTTCATCGATCGGCGCGACAACGCCGTGTGGTTGAAGACCACGGTTCTGTGGGGTGACGACAAGGATCGGGTGGTGCAGAAGTCCGACGGCCTGCCCACCTATCTGCTGGCGGACATCGCGTATCACCGCAAGAAGATCGAACGCGGGTTCGACGAGTTGTGCGACATTTGGGGCGCCGATCACCACGGCCATGTGCCGCGCATGCAGGCGGCGCTAAAGGCGCTAGGGCATGATCCGAACCGCCTTTCGGTCTTGCTCATCCAGATGGTCAGCCTTGTGCGCGACGGCAAACCCGTCGCCATGGGCAAGCGGGAAGGGGAGTTCGTCACTCTCGACGAGGTGATTGACGAGATCGGGCGCGATGCCACGCGATTCTTCTATCTAATGCGACGACACGACACACCGCTAGAGTTTGACCTTGAGTTGGCCAAGCGTCAGTCGATGGATAACCCCGTGTACTACGCGCAATATGCCCATGCCCGGTGTGCCTCGCTCTTGCGACGCGCGACTGAACTGGAAGCCCCGCGTTTGCCGCCCACGGCCGAGTTGTTCGCACGACTGAACCTGCCGGAAGAAATTGCGCTGCTGCGCCGGTTGTCCGACTTTCCCGACTTCGTCGAAGATGCGGCCGCGGCGCGTGAGCCGCATCGACTGGTGTCGTTCATCAGCGACTTGGCAGGCGAATTCCAGAGCTACTACACCCGGCTGCAAAAGGTCCACGGTGACTCGGTTTTGCCGCAAGAGCGCCAACGCGTGGGTAGTTGGCGCGCGACCTGGGACTGGCAGAAAACCGCCGCACGCTTGCATTGGGTCGAGGCCATTCGGCAGGTGATCGAAACCGCGCTGGGCCTTTTGGGGGTCTCAGCGCCGTCCGTCATGAAACGCATAGGCGGGGAGGGCGAGGAGGCGTCGTAGTGCCTCAACTCGGCGTCTCAGCTTTTTCGCAGGAGCAGAGCATGGGTTACACTTCTGGTGCCACGATGGATCAACGAGGGCTTCGCGACGTCGAACGCTGGCGGGACAAGATCGAAGTCCGCCTCGACAACCGCCAGGTCTTCTTTCTCTTCTTTGGCAGCGCGCTGGTAGCGTGTTTGCTATTCGTGCTGGGGGTCGTGGTGGGCAAACGGCTGGAGTCGCGCGGCCGCGCGGTAGCGCCCGAGGTAGAGGACCCGCTCGCCCTGCTCGACAAGGTGGCGACCAGTCCGCGGCCCACCCAGACGCCGGCAGTGACTTTTCCGCAGGCGCTTTTCGGTGACAGGAGCGCCCAAAATGCGGTGAAGAGGACTGAGCTGAAACTGGCCGACGCCAAGACGACGGATTTGAGCAAGAGTGAGTCAGGCAAAGTCTCCGAAGCCGGCAAACCAGCCAGCAAGAGCGGTGAGCCCAGCCAAGCGGGCGCGGCCACTTCGGCCAAGACTTCGACTAAGGTGGGCAAGTCGGTTGCTTTGCTCGACCGCAAGCCGGCTGAGCCCGCAAAGCCGATTGTGGCCAAGACCACCGCCGCGAAGCCCGTGGCCGCGGCCACCCCGGCGAGCGCGCCCAAGCCCGCGCCAACAGCGCCCGCGCTGAGCAAGGCCGGGGTTGCTGCCGTGCCGGCCGCGCAGCAACCCGCCGAGACGGCATCGAGAAATGCGCCCGTTCCCGTGATTGGCGCCGCAGCTACTGACTCGGCCAAGGGCAAGCTGCACTTCACCTTGCAACTCAGCTCGTTCCAAGACCGCAGTGAAGCAGAGGCGTTTGCCGCGAAATTTGGCTTGGAGAAGACCTATCTGGTGGTTTCCGAGATCCCGGGCAAAGGCACCTGGTACCGCGTGCGTGTGGGCGACTTCGCCACGGCCAAAGATGCCATCGCCGGCAAACTGGCTTTCGAGAAAAAGCACGGCGTGATCGCCTACGTGGCGCAACGATAGTTGCGTTGGGAGCCTGCCGGCTTCGCCGGCGGCGTACCATCGCGGGAGGGTTTGGCGAGGCCGAGCGCGAGGGCGCGAGCGTAGCGAGCGGGTGTGGTGGGGGAAGGTGCAGGTCCCGAAGTCGCCGAAGGGGGAAGCGAGTGGGGTAGGGGTGGCAGGTGGGGGGCCGAAGGGCGAAGCGAACCCTCCCAGGGTTCCCATGTGAATAGCTCAGAACATCAGTCCCACGTTCAGATGCAGCCGCCATGAGGTGTCGCCGGGTTTCGGGTTGAGCGGTATGGCGAAGGCCAAGCTCAGGTCGCCGATCGGCAACTTGAAGACAAGCGGCGCGAACCCAAGTCCGTGGCGAAAATCCGAGGCTGACAGCCCGTCGAACGAGAAAGCCACCACACCGCTGTCGAGAAACACTGACCCGTACCAGGGACGCAAGATAGGAAACTGCAGCTCGATGTTCTGTATGATGCGCAGATTTCCGCCCACCGGCTGGTACTGGGCAGCAAAAACCCCGGGCGCAATTGGCACGTACACCGTCTCGGTCAGCAGGCGATCCAGATCGTATCCGCGCACTGTCGTGTCGCCACCGGCAAAGAAGCGTTCCACCCTGGGCAGCAGCGACGCTCCCGCAAGCGGAAACCCTTGGTCGTAGCGCAGGCTGTGCCGCAGGCTGAGCCACGACAAGAGGGGTACCACTGCCAGCGAGTGGCCGCTCAACTTCACGAACGAGTCAGGCCCATCGTCGAAGGAAAAACCGGGCAAGGCCAGCTCCGCACCCACGCCGACCTTGAAGCCACGGCTTGGCACCAAGGTATTGTCGAGCCGTTGCAGCTCGATGCTCGTGCTGATGCTGCCCACGATGGTACCAATGCTGACCGTGGGTTCATCCTCGTCGGCACCCGCACCCCGCGCCAGAAACTCGGTGTGGAAGGTGTCGCGGAAGTTGTAGCGGAGGTTGGCGTCGAGGCCGGGGTACAACTCGCGCGCAAATCCGATGAAGGTCGCGCCCGAGCGCAGATCCCCCAGCCGCAGTGTGGCCTGGCGCAGATAGTTGGCACCGATTTCCAGGCGGAAGAGCGAGCCGAAGAACCGTGGATTCAGGAAGCTTGCGCTGGCGCGGGTTAGCGAGAGGCCATAGGCTGCCTGGGAGGTGAAGGTCCAGCCGTGGCCAAAGAGGTTCCGGTGCTCGTAGCCGAGCGCCGCGTATCCTCCGACGGGAAAGCTGGAGTTGGGCGATTTCTGATCGGTGGAGATACCCCCACCGATGGTCACGATGCCAAAATGATCGTGTCGCTCCTCCACCTCGACCACCATGGGAACCACTGGTTGTTGCGGGCCTTCACTGGGAAAGCTGATCGGGTTCGGGTTGTTGAAGAGTTGGATCAGGGCCAGGTTGCGCTGGGCCCGCTCCACCGCCCGCGTGGTCAGCAACGAGCCCGGGCGAATCTCGGCCCAGGTCATGATGGTGCCTTCCGTGGTCAGATAATTGCCTCGCAAGAACACCGGGCCCACATGCACCTGCGAGCCCAGCTTGATGTTCCACACTATGGTGACGTGGTCGCCTTCCGGCTCGACGTGCGATTCGACGGTGGCGTTGCGATAGCCTTCGTCGCCCATAAGACGTTTGAGTCGCTCTTCGTCGCGGCGGACCAGGGCTGGCTGAAAGGGCGCTCCCAGCGCCGTGCGCAGCGAGTTCCGCAAGAAATCTTGGTCGCGGGGCAGGGGCGTGGCGGGGTCGAGAGACTGAAAGCGCATGTTCGCCACCCACAGCAAGGGGGCCTCCTCTATGAGAAAGCGCAGGTAGAGCGCGTTGGCCTTTCGCCAAACCGGCTCGTCTTCGCGTGGGATGACGGCCTTGTGACCGGTGGGCGCCGGCCGCCACTGCCCGGGCGCTGGGGCAATCTCAGCGCGCACCTTGCTTCCAGGACGACCACTTCCTTCGTAGTAGTCAATCAGTCTCTGTACGTCGATTTCGATTTGTCGCGGGGTCGCGAAGCCGCCTTCGCCCAAGCCAATCGCCCCCAGAAGCGGGAACTCCTTGGTTCGAATCTCTTCCGCCAGGGTGGAAGACGAGACCTCTCGATTGCCCACAAACTCCACCCCGCGCACTTTTAGAACCGGGCCTTCGTCAATGGTGAAGACGATGCGGTCAGCGTCCTCGTCAATGCGCTCGCGCCGCCAGGTAATCTTGACCAGCATGTGACCGCGCTCGCGGTATACTTTTTCCAACGTTTCTGCTGCCTCGGCCGCGTCGACGTCGTCGTACACGCCGCGCGACGCTGCGGCGACGTCACCCGTCAGCGCGCCTGCCGAACGGGTGTGATTGCCCTGGAAGGCCAACTCGATGCGCCGGCGCTCTTTGACCTGAATGCCGAGATGCACTTCCTTTTCACCGTGATCCACGCTTGAATTGGGGTCAAAGTCATCAGCAACACGTGCGCCTGGATGGCCGAGCTTGGCGTAGCGCCGGCCGAGAGCAGTCTCGTCGATACGCAAGATGTTGCGGCGGAATAGTTCGTGGCGCAGCCACAGCCAGTGCCAATCCAAGTGGCGAAAGCTGTCCGCAATCTCCTTGGCGGGCAAGGCGCGGTTGCCGGTCACGACAATCTTGCCCAAGGGATAGCCCGGTCCTGGCTTCACTCGCACGTCCAAGTTGACCGCAGCGGGGACCTTGCTGGTGCTGTGGGCAACGATTTGCACCTCTGCTTCTTGAAAGCCCTGCGTGCGCAGGTAGTCGCGCACGCGGGCGCTCTCGGTGTCGAAAAAGCTGTCTCGCCGCTCTCCCGCCGGGGGCAGGGCTTGCCCGTTCCGAATGCTAAGCTGCCGGAGGATCTCTTCCTGGCGCACGCCATGACGGAAGATGGGCTGGTTGCCCGAAACGAAAATCTGGCGGACCCGATCGTAGGGCCGCAGGTGGATGTGAAGCCGTACCTCGCCCGCATCCGTATGGACATCAACCTGTGACTGATAGCCCACGGCCTTGAGCAGATTCTGCAGGCGGGGAACCGTACCGATGGGCATGCCGACCCGATCGGCCTCCCCGGATTCGACGAAGGGCGCATCCAACGGGGCGATGGTGGCCACCAGACTCTCGACACGCCCGGCTGGGTCGGTAGCGCCCTCCACCGTCACCGCAACGATGCGCGCAACCGCGGCGGCAACGCGGGCATCCGGTAGCGCGCCCTCCTGCGCGCGCGCTGCCAGGCTGGTGGCCAGCAGGGCGGCAGCAAGCGCGGCGTGGGTGGTCTTGCGCAACAAGAGTTCCAGCACGATCTCAGAGAGTGGGTTGGCAGATTCCGGTCATGGCAGACTCATGAACCGAATCGGGTAGTCGACGGTCAGTTCCAAGCGCAAAGCACCGACTTGGTCGGTAATGCCCTGCTGGGGCGAGTAGGTGAGTCGCTCGCCGATGAGGCGGCCAGTGAGGTAGTCCCGGACCCAGGCGTTGCCCTGGACGCGGTAGCGCTCCTGTGTCTGAAAGCCCCGCAGATAGGACAGCTCCAGGCTCAATTCGCGGGTCGCGCGCGCCAGCACCTTCACCTCAAAGCCATCCGCACCCACGGTGGGACGCAGGTTCAACTTGTGGCCGGTCAGACCTTGCAAAGTGTCGTCGATATAGGGCTCGACCAGGCTGGCCACGGCATCGCGCGAGGCCTGGCCCATTATGTCGATTCCGCTCTGGGCGTTGATGCCAAGGGTGCGCCCTCCCGAGCTGATGTCATCAGTGGTCCGCCCGGCGAGAAGCAGCATGATGGTTTGGTTGCGGTCCAGCCCCTCGGCGGTCGACAGGTCGATGGCCGCCTGGTTGATGGGTCCGGTGATGCGCATCTGAACCGTGTGCTCGTTCCCGAAAGCGTCGGTCAGCAGATTCGTGGCGTCGATATTGAGTTCGGGGGTATCGCCCACCGCGAGCGACTTGGTGGGGACGAAGGTGATGTGGTTTACGTTCGGCGTGATGTCAAAATCGCCGCGCAGAATGGGGATGTGAAAGCGCCCGTCAGTGGGCCGCACATCGCCGGCCAAAGTGGGCGCGGACAAGGTTCCGCCGACGAGTAGGTCAACCTGTAGGTAGATTTCCGTCGCCAGGTTGTTCTGTACCATGAAGCCGTCGCCCAGAGTGCGCACGCGCAGTCCAAGTCCCAAGTTCTCTAGCAGAGGAACGCCATACCAGAAGGGACGCGATTGGGACTCGTCGATGCGCGGGCTGAGCATCAGGTTGCGCACATTGAAATCCTGGATGTATCTCCCGGAAACCAGACGCACATCGCCGCCCAGGCTGAGCGAGCCCTGCACGTCACCGGTCAGCTCCAGCGCGAAAGAAAGATCATCGATCTCGATAGCCGTCGACCGGTAGCCCAGACGCTCACCCTTGAGCGGCAGGCTCACCTTGCCGAGAACTAGCTTGGGGCGCAAGCTGATGATACGCAGGCGGCCGGGGTTTGCCCCGGCGCCGATGAGCAGGCGCCCATCATCGTTGATGCGCAATTTGACCTCGCGCAAGAGCAACTCTTGGCTCGACAGCTCGATGGTGCCGCTCTCCACCTCCACCTTGCCGCTGATGCCACGCAAGCGCATCTGGATCTCGCCCAGACCGATGCGCGCCGACAGGTTGGGCCGACTCAGGGTTCCCGATACCTGAGCGTCGATGCGCGCGCGGCCGGACACGTCCGACACCGCGTCGGGCACCAACGATTCTAGTAACGAGGCGCTTACCTCACCATTGGCCTGCACGGCCAAGCTGCTGGGAGCGAAATTCGCGCCCAGGCCGACGCGGCCTTTCAGACGGAGCGTGGCCCCGCCCACTGATACCGCCAGGTCTCTGAGTTCTGCCGCATCTGATCGCAGGCGGACTGCGCCTGACGGCACCGCGATCGCGGAGCCGAACCCTGCGGGCACGGCATTGATCGGGCGGGCGATGGCAAGGGTGCCGTCAACCAGCGGCTGGGTCATGGTCCCTGACACCTTCGCTTCCAGACTGACAGCGCCTCCCAGTTTCTGAAACTTCTTGCGCAGGAGCGGTTGCAGGAACTCCAGGTCAAGTTGACCCGCAAGCACCGCACGCAGCGATTCGCCCTGTAGTTCGCCGGTCACGCTGAACCGGCCGGCGTCAGTGATGAAGCTGGCTTGAGCCAACGCGATGTGATCGCCAGCGACGGAGGCCCGCAACTCGCCGTCGTTGCGCAGGCCGATCCGGTGGGTCGAGACCTGACCACCGGGTTCGGTAATTTCTTGCCTGATGGACGCCGTCAACTCAGTCAGCACGGCCTGAATGGCAAAGGGCTTTCCCGGCTGCACCTCGACGCCGACGTGTCCCGACAGAACGGCGTGAGCGTCGAGATCTTTCAGCTGCTGAACCAGGTCCGCGATTTCGCGGTTGCCCCGAAGCTGCAAAGCCAAGTCTTCCAGCACCAAGTGGGTGAAAGACAGGCTTGCATTGGCGCGCAAACCAGCAGGGTTGAGCTGGGCTGTGCCGTCGACGGTGAAGCGATTGAAAAGCGTGCCTTTGACCGCGACGCCAGACTCCATCGCGTCGAGGGTCAGGGTAGCATCACCGAGTGCCACACCCATGGCGGTCACCCCGGCAAGGCCGATGTTGCCCGAAACCAGGGGTGCCTTGCTGCTGCCTGACAGGCGCAAATCAACGGACAGCTGGCCGGTCACCGGCACGTCAATCTGGGCAGCCGCCAGTGCCGCGGCCAGGGGCAGATCCGTCACCTTGAGGTGCCACTGCATCGGCATGGCCTTGGGGACAAAGCGCATGTGGCCTTCGATCTGGATCTCGCCGCCAGTCTTGCTGCTTGCCTGCAGCAGGCGCACCGCCACGCCTTCTTGGTCGACCTCCAGGTCGATACTACCCAGTTGCCAACTCTGTCCCAGCACGTGCGCAGTCACCCCAGCCGGCATCTCGAGACGAATCTTCGGTCGACGGAGCGGGCCAGATGCGGTCACCACGAAAGCGATCCTGCCGGACACCAGACCGCCTATGATGAGAGACGCCAAGTCGATCTGTGTGCCTGCAAGGCGGAATTCCAGGTTCGGCGAGCGCAGCATGTGGTGCACGGTCTTTTCGAACAGCTTGAGCGTCCCGCTGCCAGTCAGAGTGCCACCGGCCACTTCAGCGGCCAAGGAATCCACTTGCAGCGTACCGTCCTTCAGATGGAACCTCGTTTCGAAGGACGGCACCGAGGGGATGCCATCTTCGCCGCCGATGCCCTTGACCTCGATCTCGCCGCTGGCGCGCGGTTGCTCCATGCTGCCGGCCAGGTTCACCGCCACGGACGCCTCCTGCGCCAGGGGCGGCACGCCCAGTGAAGCGAGCAGGCGCGGCAGGTTCGTGCTGCCCGCGCGCAGGCCCAGCGCCAGCAAGCGCTTGGCCAGCTCAACCTTGCCCTTTACCTCGACACCTGCGCCTGGCACTTCAATGTGAAGGCCCGATGTGCTGACCTCTGCGGGCGAAGCCGTGGCCTGACCGTGGAGCCGCAACCATGCAGGCAACGACATCTTCTTGCCTGTGCGCTGGAAAAAAAGATCCAGGCCGCTCAAGTTTCCTCGTTTGACCGCGGACATGGTCTCATCGAATTCCGCCGTCGCTGACAACTGGCCGTGCAACTTGCCCGCGGCCAGCTTGCGCAGCCCCGCAGGCAGGTAGCTGTCCACCGTGAAATGGTCAAAGCTAAGCCGTGTCTTTAGCTTCGGGACCATAAGTTCCGCCTTGATCGAAAACCGCCCCCCGCCCGGCGGCGAAAACGACAGCTCTTGCAGTTTGGTGTTGGGCGCCGATGCTTTGGAGTTGGGATCGAACTGCATGCCCGCGCGCAGCACCAGATTCTGCACAGCGTACTTACCGTAGGAGGCATCCAGACCGGAGATGTCAGTGTTGATGGCGATGCTCACGTAGGGCCCCATGAGATCGGCCGCCACGCGTGCATCTGCACCGCCCAAGTGAAGTCCAGGGATGTTCATCGGCTTCAGCACCGCATTCAGAGCATCCGCGGCGTCCTGGAATTCGGTGTGCATGTGAATCGCGGACACTGACTCGGCGGCATAGATGCCGTTAAAGAAGCCCTTGCCCACCAGCGTGGTGTGCCCGGTCTTGCCCGCAGTCAGATCAAGGAAGATGTCGTCGGAGTATTCGCGCAGGGTGGCGACCTGCTTCACCTTCACACTGTCAAATGGCAACACCTGGTCGAGCACGGTCAGGTATCCACCCTGGCGGGCTTCAACCCCCACGGCTTCCCAGCCGCAGAAACCGTCCTCGACTTGCAGCCATGCGGGCGCGTGCAAATCGCGCAAGTCGAAACCCCAGACATGCGGAAAATCGAACACCACCCGGATTCCGTTGAGCTGGGCGTTGAAGATGCGAACCGCGAAACCCTTTCCCGGTTTGGCGCCCGGCGGTGCCGGGGGCGAGGGATGCTTGGGATCGAATGTGGCGAGAAAGCCGATGCCCTTCTTGGTCTTCTGCATGCGACCAAAGCGCCAGTAGGAGTTCGGTCCCACCTCCAGGTCGTGCATGAAGAGGCCAGCGCCGTTGATGAGCTGATGGAGTTCGATCTTGACCTCCAGGTGGGGCACGTCCACCACCACGGTGCCCTCGGGGTCGAAGAACTTCACGCCATCGACGAAAAACGGGGTAGGGCGCTTGGCCAGGATGTCGAGCAAGAGGCGCGCCGGCCAGCGAATTGACCGGAATTCCAGCTTGCCGCGCATCTCGGGCAAAACCCTGCCCACGAAGGCGCCCATGCGTTCGCCTTGCAGAAAGAACACCGCACCTGCCACGGCCACACTGACCAGGCCCAGCAGGCTGGCCAGCACGATGCCGCTCAACTTGAGGATTCTTCGTCGGACAGGGGACGCCACGTGCTCCATCAGACTAACCCGAAAAACCAACCGTGAAGCGGAATTGCGGCCCGGTTCGTAGTAGGTTCCTCTGCATCATGGATGGCACGCTCTACATCGTAGACGCGCTCAATTTTTTGTTTCGCGCTTTTCACGCCCTGCCGCCCCTGTCCAACAGCAAGGGTCTTCCCACTGGCGCGGTGTACGGGCTGTGCCAGATGCTGCTGCGTATCGAGCGCGATTGGCGGCCCACCCACCTCTGCGTGATCTACGATGCGCCCGGCCCGACCTTCCGCGACGAGATATTCGCCGCGTACAAGGCCAATCGGCCACCCATGCCGGCGGACTTGGCGGCGCAGATTGGGCTTTCTCACCGCGTGGTGGAGGCATTCGGACTGCCGGTGCTGTCGGTGCCGGGGGTGGAGGCCGACGACACCATCGCCACCGTGGCACGCCAAGCCGTGGCGGCCGGCTTGCGAGTGGTGATCTGCTCCTCGGACAAGGATCTCATGCAGCTTTGTTCCGATCGGATCCAGCTGCTCGACACGATGAAGAACAAGCTACTGGGGCCGGCCGAGGTGCAGGAGAAGTTCGGCGTCGCGCCCGATCGGCTGGGCGACCTCTTGGCTCTAATGGGCGACAGCGTGGACAACGTGCCCGGCGTCGAAGGCATCGGACCCAAGACTGCGGCCGACCTGATTGGCCGGTATGGCTCGATCCAGGGCGTGATTGACCATGTGGACGAGATCAAAGGCAAGAAGGGTCAGGCCATCGCGGCGAGCCGCGACGCCATCGATATCTCGCGCAAGCTGATCCGCTTGCGTGAAGACGTGGCGCTCGGCCGAGACGTGCGCGACCTGCAGCGCGCTGAGCCCGACCGAGCCCGCCTGGCCGAGCTGTTCGGGGAGTTGGAGTTCGCGCGGCTGCTCGCGCAGGTTGATGGAGCGCGAGCGGCAGCGCAGGCTAGTCGCGTGGGGAGCCCGCCGGCTCCGCCGGCGGCGCACCATCGCGGGAGGGCATGGGAACCCTACCAGGGTTCCCATGTTAGTAGCGAGTCTGAGCCAGTACCGATTCTTGAGGATCCGCGACTGGTTCCGGTTGCCGGATCCGGGGCCGGATCCGGTTCCCCCTGCGGGGACTTTGGGACCGCCACCCACCCTACCCACACCGCGCGCTTCGCGCGCGCCCTCGCCGAATCCGGCACCGGCCATCGGGCGCGGGACCGGACGCCGGCTCCCCCTTCGGGGACTTCGGGACAGCCCGCCACCCTGCCCACCCCGCGCGCTTCGCGCGCGCCCTCGCCGGCCACCGGCTCCGTCGCTGCGCCCGAGATCACTGCGCTGCCTCTACCGCCGGAGATCATCGTGGACCGCGCTGGCCTCGATCGTCTGTGCGCCGCACTCCGCGCCGGGCAGGCCTGCGGCCTGGCTGTGCTGGCCGAGGGCCAGCCGTACCCGCGCGCAGCTCTCGTCGGGCTGGCCTTCGCCTTGGGCAGCGGTGCCCGCTTCTACCTGCCCCTTGGTCATCGCCTGTTGGGTGCTCCGGCTACCCTGTCTGCGAAAGAGGCTTTGGCGGAACTCGGCCCGCTCTTGGCATCCCCGGAGATTCGCAAGTACATGCACGACGCCAAGCTGCTCGACGTTCTCCTGCGTGTACGCGGAGTCACCCTGGGCGGGCTGGCCGGCGACGCGATGCTGGCCGCGTATCTGCTCGATGCCGGGCGCGCGCCATATGATTTGGTGGATCTCGCTGCTGCGGATGGGACAGGGGAGGTGACTCCGCGGACAACCTGGCTGGGCAGCGGTCGCAGCGCACGACCGGCCGGTGAGGTTCCCATCGAGGAGGCCGGCCGACACCTCGGCAGCGAGGCCTGGGCCGCGCTGGCCATGGCCCGTCGCCAGGAACAGGCGATGGAGCCCCTGGGCCTGAGCAAAATCTACCGCGAGGTCGAGTTGCCGCTGGTTACGGTGCTGGCGCGCATCGAGTGCTGGGGTATCCGAGTGGACTGCGATTTTCTCCGCCAGCTCGGCAACGAAGTGGCTCGG
>Ga0182010_10000610_pt1 | contig 20289 bp, 15 predicted proteins | sample 611E1MmetaG_FD_120488 | JGI IMG/M metagenome (GOLD analysis project Ga0182010, IMG submission 120488) | Permafrost microbial communities from Stordalen Mire, Sweden - 611E1M metaG | ecosystem: Environmental > Terrestrial > Soil > Wetlands > Permafrost | place: Sweden: Stordalen | collected...
GAATGAACCTCTTAATGGCAATTTTGAGGGAATCGGAGTTCAGTTTAATATTCTGCGTGATTCAATCATAATAGTTGAACCATTAAGCGGCGGTCCCTCAGAAAAAGTGGGAATAAAGGCGGGTGACAGGGTACTTAACATTGATAAAGAAAAAGTTGCTGGCATAAGTATAACTACTTCCGGGGTACGCAAAAGGCTGATGGGACCAAAAGGTACGAAGGTAGATATAACCGTTTACAGGAAAGGATTGAAGGATCTTCTCGATTTTTCAATCATTCGTGATAAAATACCAATTTTCAGCGTCGATGCGTCTTATATGCTTGACAAAGAAACAGGATATATCAAACTGAATAAATTTGCTGCTACCACCGAAAAGGAATTTTCAGATGCTGTTGCCGGTCTGAAAAAGAGCAATATGAAAAATATGGTTCTCGACTTAAGAGGAAATGGAGGAGGATATATGCTGGCAGCAACGGAACTCGCTGATAAATACTTCACTGATCAGAAGCTGCTGGTTTATCTTTCCGGGAGAAAAACTCCGAAACAGGAATTTAAATCAACTGGAAACGGGAGTCTGGCTTCTTCCAGGCTTGTGGTACTGACCGATGAGGGTTCAGCATCAGCAAGCGAGATCTTTGCAGGAGCGATGCAAGACTGGGACCGCGGAATTATTATGGGGAGAAGAACATTTGGAAAAGGGCTGGTGCAGAACGGATTCTATCTTACTGATGGTTCTATGATAAGACTTACTATAGCCCGTTATTATACTCCTACAGGAAGGTCAATACAAAGACCTTACAATGAAGGCTATGACAAGTACATGGAAAACTTCTATAAAAGATTCACAGATGGTGAACTAATGTCAGCTGACAGCATACATCTACCCGATTCGGTAAAATTTAAAACTCTGGTTAACAAACGTGTAGTTTATGGCGGAGGGGGAATTATGCCTGATGTCTTCGTTTCAGCCGATACTTCTTATAACTCTGCATACTTCAATAAAATTTATGCAAAAAACGTTCTCGTTGCCTTTACACTTGAATATTTTGACAGGAACCGGACCAAGCTGACCTCACAATATAAATCATTTACTGACTTCAAGACTAATTTTAAGTTCAGCGAAAATGACATAAAAGATTTTGTTGCAAAAGGTGAAGCGGAAGGCGTTAAATTCAATGAAGAACAATTCAATAAATCCAAAGATGAAATCCTGATGATAATGAAAGGGTATATTGCTAGCAACATATGGCAGAGTAATGAATTATATCAGGTTGTAAATGAAAACGATAAGTTGATTGATAAAGCTCTCAAACTTATTTCGGACAAGAAAAGCTATAATTCAATACTGGGTATTCAATAATCAGAGATCAATAAGCTTATAATGAAATTTGTAGCAAAGACTCTGTATGGACTTGAAAGAGTTCTTTCAGAAGAACTTATCAGTCTGGGAGCCGGTGATGTACAAATTGGTAATCGTGCAGTGCTGTTTAAAGGGGATATGAATCTTTTATACAGGGTAAATTACTGTGCCAGAACAGCTTTATCTGTACTCATGCCAGTTGCTGAATTCAGGATACGGACAAAAGATGATCTCTATAAGGGAGGATCGAAGATAGAATGGGATCAGTTTATGGATCCGGATGATACCTTTTCGATTGCAGCTGTTATTAATTCCCCTCATTTTGGACATTCTGGTTATGCAGGTCTTGTTCTGAAAGATGCTGTAGTTGATTATTTCAGGAATAAATCAGGGAGACGTCCCTCTGTTGATTCGGATGATCCCCGTATTCTCATCAATCTTCATATCAGCAATGACCTGGTTAGCATCTCACTTGACTCTTCAGTTGTTCCTTTGTTTAAAAGAGGCTACAGGCAGGAACAATCAATTGCACCCCTTAATGAAGTCCTTGCAGCAGGTATTATTCTCATTTCAGGATGGAAAGTATCGGCTGCTCTGACTGATCCTATGTGTGGATCAGGAACTATTCCCATTGAGGCCGGCATGATAGCCAGTAAAATTCCACCCGGGAAATTCCGTTCTTTCTTTGGATTTCAGCGATGGAAAGATTTTGATGAAGAGTCATTCGAAAAGATTAAACTTGAATGCAACAGTCAAATTATTTTGTCACCTGTAAAAATCTCCGGAAGCGATATTTCTGAGCAGGCTGTTCGGTACGCAAGGTCTAATGTAGAAAAAGCCGGAATGAGTGATTCTATTTCTCTTGAAGTGGCGGATTTTAAAAACCTCAGATCCATGGATGAGAATGGTTTCGTGTTTCTGAATCCTCCTTATGGACAAAGAATTCAACCTGAAGAAATTGACCTGCTCTATGGGATGATAGGTACAACACTGAAACATAATTTTCCGGGAACTACCGCCTGGTTAATAACATCGAACAAAGAGTCGCTCAAACATGTCGGACTAAAGGCTAAAGAAAAACATACTCTGTTCAATGGAGCATTAGAATGCAGTCTGCTTAAATATGAGATGTATCAGGGTACTAAAAAAATGAAAGAGCCTGATGTCACTAAATAAGTGATATTGATCTAAACAAATAGGTACATTTATCAAAATATCAGCCATTAATTAAAAAACCTGAAAGAGGGATAGTTATATTTTGGTAACTTTATATTTTTATTATATTTGTTATCAGAAAACTTGATCTTATCTAAAATGAAGCTTAAATGAGCTTTAATATAGAGAATTATTTTTCAGACCTGTCTGACGGAAATACCATCCTTTACTATAAAGGCAATGTTGATTCGGATGTTATAAATAATATTCTCGACACTGTTGAGGATAAGATGGTCGTTGTTAATGAACAATCAAAACTCAGAAAAAAAGTCTATAATGTTCTGGTGGAAAGTCTCCAGAACTTATATCATCATGTAGACAGGGTTCCCGAAGATTTTGAAGATCAGACTGCTCAAAAATACGGATTGCTGGCTGTAAAAAAGGTCAGCGATGGATATAGAATTATTACAGGCAATTTTGTACATGCAGAAAACATAGAAAAGCTTGAAGAGAAAATCAAGCGGATCAACAGGTCAAGTCATGAGGAGATCAAAGAGTTATATAAGTTTATCTTGAATCACCAGAGAATTTCTGCTAAAGGCGGAGGTGGACTGGGCCTTGTTGATATAGCAAGGAAAACAGGTAATAAACTTGAATATTCATTTGTAGTATATAATAGAAATTATTCCTTTTTCTACCTTGATATTTTAGTCAATGAAGAAAATTAAAAACAACTTATAAATCTGAAAAATATGGAACCGATCAACATCGAAGGAACCGCAAAAACTCCTACAGTTAAATTTGATTCTGCAGAAGGTATTTTTGAAATCAAAGGACGTTCAATTCCAGAAAATTCAGTAGAATTCTATAAGCCTTTGGTGGACTGGCTTGATACATATAAAGAGGCCCCTCTGACAAAAACTGTTGTAAATATCCGTCTTGAATATTTTAACACAAGTTCATCAAAGTGTATCCTCGATGTATTCAAGAAACTTGAGGCTATTCATAAGGCTAAAAACGAGGTTGAAGTGAACTGGTATTATGAAGAAGATGATGAGGATATGCTGGAAGCAGGTGAGGATTATGAATCAATTATCAGAGTGCCCTTTAAAATGATTGAGATTGTTGAATAACTGATTATCCGGGCTAATCTGTCAGCTTTATTTTTTTCCCGGTAATATATTCAAGAAAATCGAGTCCCTTTTTAAGCAATCTGAAATAGAGAATTAGATACAGAAAGAGCGTCATAATCCAAAGAACAATCACATTGACAGTATAGGTGTCAACTTTCATCCCGAAAATCTGCTTTTCAGGAGCATAAAAATGCGCCAGAATCAGTTTATTTTTAGAATCCATGAATATCGGATCCAGTTTTTGCACCAGTTCCCCTTTATACACTATAGTTTTTGTAGTTTCATTCTTATCTTTAACAAACTCCTCCAGAGCCCTGTTGAAATATGTATCCCTCAACTTTAAAAAGTTTTTAAGATTATCGCCTGCCATATTCGATTTCAGAAGCTCTTTCCTATTGCTTGCATCATTATAAATATTGACATATAGTTTCCTTATCGCTTCAACATAAGTGATTGCTGCGGAAGCTATTTCAGGAGTTATTTTATCCGGTGTGATCTGATCAGCATATGCAAATCCGATCCCCGGAGTCAGGGTAAGTTGTTTCCTTATTTCGTTTGACACTAGAAGCAGGTCATCCTTAAACTCATTGCTTTTTACTCCTTTTTCAAGATCATTTACAATATTGTCAAGTGCTCCTTTTACCTCAACATTCCAGTAGTCTTTCTTAAAGGATGCCTTACTCATCTCCTTTTCAAACGGATAAAAAGACCTTTCATAGTCATTATAAATGAACTGATTAACTGCAAGAGCCTCATAGCCCCATCTTGCAGTGATGAACTCCCCGTACACAGGAATAGACACAGGAGAGGATATATCCGGATTCAGCTTCTCAAATTTTACAAGTACTCCGCTTAAAATTATCTGTGGAATAACCAGGAAAGGGATTAAAATATAGATGGTTACAACAGTTTTAAAACTGTCGGATATAACCAGCCCAAGCATATTTGCGCCTGCCCAGCAAGTGAACAGGACTAACCAGTACTCGAACATCATCCCTTTGATTTCAGTTATCCCGTTGCCAACTAGTACAAATGTGAAAGCCTGAATGGCTGATATCCCAAACTGCACAAAAACTTTCGAGATCAGATAGCTGTTCCAGCTGAGGTTAAGAAAAGCTTCTCTTTTTAGAATCTTTCTGTCTTTTATTATTTCTTCGGCACTGACCGTAAGTCCCATGAAAATAGCCACGATAACCGACATGAAAATATATATCGGGAGGTTGCTGTTATTAAAAAGAGTGTAGTGAGGATTTTTTACGCTTTCATCAAAATACCTTATCAGAAAAGCTAGAAAAAAAGCGAGTACGGGTGCCTCCAAAAGTGTAATCAGCAGATATTGTGTGTCTGAAACCTTTGCCAGAATATCACGTTTTGCAAAAACCACAAACTGCTTAAATCTATTTGGAGTTTTAAAATTTATTTCCGGTAGGGGTCCTCCCGATTCTCTTTTATCTTCTTTTTTATCCTTCTTATACAAATTGCTCCAGTCCGCCGGTGAAATTCTGCGTATATCAGTAGGCTGCCCGCTCTCGGTGAATACTTTGGTTTCTACAATATTGAATATCTGTTCAGGATTCACATTTCCGCACACATAACATTCACTCTCATTGTAATTTGCCTGTTCAATTTTCCTTTTGAAGTATTGAATTGAATCAACAGGATTGCCATTATAAATTAAATATCCGCCGGTATCCAGGATAAGAAGCCTGTCAAACATCTTGAAAATCTCGGATGAAGGTTGATGGATCACTATAAAGAGCACTTTGCCCTTTCTGGCAAGTTCCTTTAGCAGGTCGAGGATATTTTCAGAGTCGCGTGATGATAAGCCGGAAGTCGGTTCATCGAGGAACATTATCGCCGGTTCGCGTATAAGTTCAAGAGAGATATTTAATCTTTTTCGTTGTCCGCCGCTTATTTTCTTGTTAAGCGGATTGCCAACCTGAATATTTCTTATCTCATAAAGACCAAGATTCTTCAGAACACTATCGACTTTTGCAACGATCTCTTCCTCAGTTAAATTATCGAAGCAAAGTTTGGCATTAAAATAAAGATTCTGGAAGATTGTAAGTTCTTCAATGAGCAGATCATCCTGTGATACATATCCGATCAGCCCCTTGATTTTTTCTTTATCCTTATGAATGCTAATGCCGTTTATAAGTACTTCCCCATCAAATGGATCACATGAGCCGTTCAGAACACCGAGAAGTGTCGATTTTCCGGCTCCGCTGGCACCCATAATACCGACCATCCTTCCCGATTCCGCCTTGAAGCTCATGTGGTGTATTCCTACTGTTCCGCTTTTGAACCGGAATTCAAGGTTATTAACCTCATATATTACCCGGGAGGCTTTGAAATCCTCTTTCAGGAACTGCATTGTCACATCCCAGTAATAAATAGGTATGATTTTGTATCCTTTGATTGATGAACCCTGACTGAATGGATAAACCTTATCCTCCTGAAGAAGCTGTCCGTTCATCGACAATTCACCTGAATCAACAAACCTGACAAAGTATTTGCTTACGGATGGTACATAAAGAATCCAGATATGCCCTTTCAGAAGATCTCGGTAAGCATGTTTTGCCTCTTTGTGGTTAAAATTCTTAATTCCGTTTATTATTAAGAGATTGGAAGTTGGGGGTATTTTTAAAAAAGAATTCAGAACAAAACCTTCTATCAAGGTATATTCCTGTGTTGTAATATTTAAGCCTTCAGCAAGTGTACTGATAAATCCCAACTCCAGCTGACTGACCTCCTGTCTGCCTGATTTGCAGAATTCCAGTACCTGAATTACAACTACTATTCGCTGTTCCTGATCGAGCTGACCCTGCTCATTGATCTCATTGCAGAGTTTTCTTATCCTTATTGCGATGGCCCCTTCACGCCTTTCTTCAGTGCTCTTTTCCAGCTTTTTCCTGGCTTCATCAAATTTTTCATCATAAGTGGAGAGATATTTGTTCACAAGTTCCTGGTTGAGCAACCGCTTGAGAAAAGCTTCAACGACACCTCTTCTTTCTTTGGCATTGCTCTTAGGCTTGGCAATAATAGCAAACAACTGCATCAGAGTTTCCAGAATCTTCTCACTCATAATAAAGTACTCTTATAAATCAGGCTTTGAAGTTATGAAATTAGTTATTTGGGACAAAAAATCCTAATTATTGTTTTTTGGAATAAGATATGTTTAGCTTATTATTTCCTTTTTAGGTTTTGAACTCACCCCAGTGGCCCCCTCTCTACAAGCAACTACCCTTTATACATAACGTTAAATCATTGAGATTTCCTACTTGCACTTTTATTCAAAATAATGATTTAATTATCAGACAATTAATTACTTAGGAAAACAGTATGATGATTAGGAGATCCCTCATTCATCCACCAAATATCCATGGCTTTCTAATCGTATCGATGGTGGATTCGTTCGGGATCCATAGCGAATCCACCATGCTCATTTCCTGATATTTCAGGGAGTTAGGTGGATGAGTCGAGGGATCTCCCAGGATTAAACAAATTTTCGAAAATATTATTATACGAAAAGATGTGTAAAGGGTAGTTTACTTGTTTAGAGGGGAAGGGGGCGAGTCTGCGAGAAACAAAAGGTAAATCTACCTCTTTTTCTTCTCTACCGAAAACCCGAATTTGCCGATAAGGTTACCCGTTTCATAATACTTACCATGGGAGTAACAAATTGGAATTGACTCATTTAGCTTGAAAAGACCGGTTTTTTCATCAATATATTTTTCATCAGCGTTAACAGCAACTACCTCAGATATAAACATGTGGTGTGATCCCAGCTCTCTGATTTCCTTAACAACACATTCTATGTTTACAGGTGATTCTTTAATCATAGGTGCTTTTATTTTAGAGGAAGGAACAGGGGTAAGTTTCATTTCAGTAAACTTTTTATGATCTTTTCCTGACTTTACTCCGCACCAGTCTGCCGCAAAGGCAAGCGATTGGGTTGTCAGATTTATTACAAAGTCACCATTATTTTTAATGATATTATACGAATGCCTGCCAGGTCTCACCGAGATATAACACATTGCCGGATCAGTGCATATAGTGCCTGTCCAGGAAATTGTTATGATATTATATTCTTCAGGAACCGATCCGCAGCTCACCATTACTGCCGGTAAAGGATAAATCATCGTCCCGGGTTTCCATAAAACTTTACTCATAATTAAGAATTTGCGTAAATATAAGCAAAGATTCAGATCTATAAACTCTGTGAACGGCAAAGCCCTCGACGAAGTCAAACCCAGTGCTACTATGTGTCACTCTGTGTCACTCTGTGTAAGTTCTTATTATTTTAATTACACTGAGGTTCACAGTGGGTTCACAGAGGACCACAGAGAAATTCGTCCTGTTTTGTCAGTTTGACACAATAGGTTGATAATAAGATGCCAAAACGACAATAAATAATACTGGCAGCAATTTTGCAGAACAAAAGTCAAACATAATGATATGAATTTAAATAATTTCACATTAAAGGCTCAGGAATCGGTACAAAAAGCTTTCAACATTGCCAGTGCAAAAGGTCAGCAGGCTGTCGAGTGTGCACATATCCTCAAAGGCGTGATGAGCGAGGCTGAGAGTATTACAAATTTCTTGTTCGGGAAATTGGGTGTCAACCCTGCAACTCTTGAAAAAGAAATTGATAGCCTTATTGATTCATATCCAAAGGTCTCAGGTGCAGATTCATATGTTTCGTCATCAGTATCTGAGGCGTTCAGGAAGGCAAATGAACACGCTGCCAGAATGAAAGATAAATTTGTATCCTCAGAGCACTTGATTATGGGGATCCTTGAAACTGACGATAAGACAGCAAGGATATTAAAGGATTCCGGTGTGACAATGAAAGATCTTAATGCTGCTGTCATCGAACTCAGAAAAGGAGCTACTGTCGAAAGCCAGACATCAGAGGATACCTATGATTCACTCAACCGCTTCGCCGTTAATCTTAATGAGAGGGCCCGTTCAGGAAAGCTTGACCCGGTTATAGGACGCGATGAAGAAATCAGACGAATACTCCAGATCCTTACTCGCCGCACAAAAAATAATCCACTGTTGATCGGGGAACCAGGTGTTGGTAAAACAGCTATAGCTGAAGGCCTGGCTCACAGGATAATCAGAGGTGACGTTCCTGAAGATATTAAATCGAAGATCATTTATTCACTCGATATGGGAGCTCTCATTGCAGGAGCAAAATATAAGGGGGAATTTGAAGAAAGATTGAAATCGGTTGTAAACGAAGTTATTGGATCAAATGGTGAGATAATACTGTTTATTGACGAGATACATACTCTTGTAGGTGCCGGAAAATCTGAAGGAGCAATGGATGCTGCCAATATACTTAAACCTGCACTTGCCAGGGGAGAACTCAGAGCTATTGGGGCTACCACATTAAGCGAGTACCAAAAGTATTTTGAAAAAGACAAAGCTCTCGAAAGAAGATTCCAGGTAGTTATGGTTGATGAACCCGATAGAACTGATACCATATCTATACTCAGAGGTATCCGCGAAAAATATGAAACGCATCATAAAGTTATCATAAGGGATGAAGCGCTAATTGCAGCGGTCGATTTGTCTACAAGATACATAACCGATCGTTTCCTCCCTGATAAGGCTATCGATCTTATTGATGAAGCTGCATCGCGCTTAAGGCTTGAGATGAATTCTGTTCCGGAGGAAATTGATGAAGCGGAGAGAACGATAACCCGCCTTGAGATTGAGAAGGAAGCATTGAGAAGAGACGGGGATACAGTTAAGGTAAATAAAATATCGCGTGAACTCGCTGATATGCAGGCTAAAAGAGATGAATTGAAAGCCGGGTGGAAATCTGAAAAAGAGATGATTGATAAGGTACAGGTAAAAAAAGAGGCAGTTGAATCTCTCCGGTTTGAAGCGGACCAGGCTGAAAGAAGCGGTGACTACGGAAGAGTAGCCGAAATACGGTATGGAAAAATCATTGAACTTGAAAAGGAAATATCTGATCTTAAAAGTCTTATAGAAAAGAAAAGGACTAAAGGCTCTCTGATTCAGGAGGAGGTCAGATCGGAAGATATTGCTGCAATAGTTTCAAAATGGACAGGCATACCTGTATCCAGAATGCTTGAAAGTGAAAAAGAGAAATTATTAAAACTTGAATCTGAATTGCACAAGAGAGTAGTTGGTCAGGATGAAGCTATAACAGCTGTAGCTGATGCGGTTCGAAGATCCAGGGCCGGATTGCAGGATCAGAAAAAACCTTTGGGGTCATTTATCTTTATCGGAACTACAGGCGTAGGAAAGACTGAGCTGGCAAGAGCTCTGGCAGGATTTCTTTTTAATGATGAGAATCTGTTAACCCGGATAGACATGTCAGAGTATCAGGAACGGCATTCAGTATCTCGACTTATCGGGGCCCCTCCCGGATATATTGGATATGATGAAGGAGGACAACTCACTGAGGCTGTGAGGCACAAACCTTATTCTGTAGTGCTTCTTGATGAAATTGAAAAGGCTCATCCCGATCTCTTTAACCTGCTTCTTCAGGTTCTTGATGAGGGCAGACTTACAGATAATAAGGGCAGAACAATTAACTTCAGAAATGTCATTATTATTATGACATCAAATCTGGGTTCTGAGATTATCAGAGACAGAATGGATAAATTTGATAATAAGATGCCGGAAAAGGAAGAAGAGCTTCTTAGGAAAGAGCTTTTAACATTATTAAGGAAAACACTCAAACCTGAATTCCTTAACAGGATAGACGAAATTGTAATGTTTAAACCGTTAGACAGGGACCAGATTAAACAAATTGTGAAAATTCAGCTGTCCGGAATCGAGCACATGCTTGCCGGCTATCAGCTGAAATTAGAAGTAACTGACGATGCGATCGACTGGCTTGCGGAAAAAGGCTATGATCCTCAACTCGGGGCCAGACCGGTCAAAAGACTTATTCAGAAAGAGATAGTAAATGAATTATCAAAAGAAATTATAGGGGGCACTGTTTCCAAGGAAGATATAATAATAGTGGATGTTGCAGATGGTCACCTTACTTTCAAAAAGGGATCTGAATGAGGAGTACATCATTTAAATGATTTTATACAGGAATCAAGATCAGAATAGATCTGGAAAACAGTTTGAAGATGCAAAGTCTCGAACAACTCAGATACCCGTGGCTCTGCATTCGCAAATTTAAGAACACCATAATTGCTTCTGGATGCTTTCATTACGGATAGAAAACATCCAAAGCCGGAACTGTCGACATACTCAACACCTTTCAGATCAATTATTACTTTTGAATTTGAATTATCAAGAACTTTCAGAATACCATCTCTGATCTCATCAACTATCAGTGCATTTATTTTGTTGACAGTGAAGGATACAATGTCGATTTTATCATTTTTTTTAATGATGATCATCAATTGTTTTTTAACCTGTTTCTGATTATCTCATCGAGTTCTTTTATGGCCTCCTGTGTGTCATTTTTAAATCTCTCAATATAGGATTCATAAACCTGTGGTTCTTTGCCATCCCTGGCCTGAAGCTCAAATGTTTTTAGCATATCTGCCAGTTCATTGATCCCCATAATAGAAACTGATGATTTAGCCTTATGGGCCAGCAATCCAAGAGACTTATAATCCTTAGATTCGAGAAATGATCTCATCTCGTTATATATCTCTACCGATTGTTCCTTGAAAATGAGAGCCAGTTCACTAATGATTCCGGTGTCTCCTCCTGATACAGAATCAAGATATTCCATTTTTATAAATTTGTAATCCATGATTGTAATCAAGATAAAATTTGTTAGCCGTTCAAAAAAATACTAACAAATATAATAAATTAATGGTTTTAAGCTGACAGGTGTCTCTCTTATTAAAGAAGGAGGTTTTTTACATAAAGGAAATTAGTGCTACTTTTATGGATATAAAAACCAGATTTTTATGCGGTGTTTTATCAACTATTTTATAACACTATCACTTCTGAGTTCTTTAGTTCTGGATGCACAAACTGATGTTACAATCCGGCGAAGGGATTTTAAAAATGATAAGCCGGGATACGATGAAGCATGGAAACATATCATTAATGGCAATAACTATTTTGGAAAAAAAGTTGTCAGGTACACTGATGCATACAATGAATATTTACAGGCTCTGGTCTATAATAACTCAAATGCCGAATTAAATTATAAAACAGGAGTATCAGCACTTTTTTCTGATAAAAAGGAGGATGCTGCAGGGTTTTTACTGAAAGCTTTTGAAATAAACCAAAATGTTGCCGAAGATATACTTTTACTTACGGGAAAAGCACTGCAATATGCAGGAAGATTTCCTGAGGCTATAGAGAGGTTCACAGGATATCTTAACTCCGCGGAAAAGAAAAGTAAGAAGAATATCTTACTGGCACGGAAATATATTGATGAGTGCTATTCTGCTATAATTGTAACAAATGATACACTGAGAGTATCAATTGAGAATGCCGGGCCAAATATTAACTCAATCGCTGATGACTATTCAGAGGTTTTAACTGCAGACGGGAAAACAATGTATTTCGCATCAGGAAGACAGCTTCCAGATTCTGCTACCCGTAATTATGATTCAAAATCTGATGATAATATTTATGTTTCAAATCAGGTCTCAGATACCTGGACATCTGCTGTTTCTGCAGGTAAAAAACTTACAACAAAATTGATTGACAGACCTCTTTATATAAATGCAACGAATGACATAATATATATTTATACTGGTAGTTCAGGTAAAGGAGATATAAAAATGTCAGTTAAAAAGAGAGGTAGATGGAAAACTCCTTTTGAAATTCCTTATAAAATAAATACCAAAGGTTCAAAAACTTCTTTCACAATAAGTCCTTCCGGAAATGAGATTTATTATGTCACTGATAATTCTAAGAATAATATCGGGGGGAAAGACATATGTTTTATAAAAAAGACCAGCGGCCGCAGGTGGTCAAAACCCAGGAATGCAGGGAGACTGATAAATACAATTTATGATGAGGAGTCTGTAAGATTTTCAAAATCAGGCGATACGCTCTGGTTCAGTTCAGAAGGGCATAATTCTATTGGCGGATTTGACATATTTTATAGTATCAGGGATAAAAACGGAGCCTGGGATACAGCAAAAAATGCCGGTTATCCGATTAACACACCATGGGATGAGATCTTTTACTATCCTTCCCCGACAGAGGACAGCTCATTTTATTTTGTTTCAAATCGTTCCGTAGGATTTGGCGGATTTGACATCTACAAGGGGCAGATATTGCCGCCTGTCGTACTCACTCTCCCTCCTGAACCTCCACAGGAACCGGTTGTAAGTCAGGACACTGCTGTAATGGTGGAAGAGGATACACTTTCTCTACCTGTTGTTCCTGCTCTAACGCAGGAGCAGGCCGTGAGCCTCATCGGAAAAGTAAGCGATTCTGAAACAGGAGAGCCCGTATTGGCAAAAATTGACCTGAGGGATATTTCTGAGGATGTGGTTGTGGGCACTACTACAAGCTCGTATACAGATGGCTTTTATAAGATAAAACTGCCGTTAAAAAAATCTTATATGATCGATCTCAGAGCAACTGGATTTTTATCCGATACCCGACGCATTGATGTTCCTGATAATTGGCCGAAAGATGTTTATAACCTGAATGTCGACTTGATTAAGGTAAAGATTGGCAAAAAAGTTGTTCTGAAGAATATACTTTTTGAATCCGGAAATTCAGTGCTTTCTGACGGTTCGTATACAGAACTGGAGAGATTGTTGAATATAATGACTGAAAATAGTCAGGTAAAAATTGAAATATCAGGACATACTGATAAAACTGGAACAGAGTCTCTTAACTTGATACTTTCAGAAGCCAGGGCAAAAACAATTGTTGAGTACCTGGTTGAGTGTGGTATCGACAGTTCACGTATAAATTTCAAAGGTTATGGTTCGTCACAGCCAATTGCTGACAATGCTTCTGCAGAAGGGCGTGCTAAAAACAGGAGGGTAGAGTTTAAAATCCTTGAAATCTGATAATCATCAGATATTTTATGAAATCTATTTATTTGCTTTGCAAGAAATAGTTAATTGTGAATATTGTTTATTTATAATAAACCAAGCTAAGCCAAGCTTATATGAAAAATACTCCATTTGTCAAATTTCACGAGAAAGCAGGTGCAAAAATGGTTCCATTTGCCGGATATAATATGCCTGTGGAATACGTTGGTATTAACGAAGAACACCTCACGGTAAGGAATAGAGTAGGGGTTTTTGATGTTTCCCATATGGGTGAATTCTGGGTCACCGGTCCATCTGCTACAAAATTTCTTCAGTACATTACTTCCAATGATATTTCAGCTCTTTTTGATGGTAAAATACAATACTCATGTTTTCCGAATGGACAGGGAGGAATAGTTGACGATATTCTTGTGTACCGATTTACTTCTCAAAAATTTCTTCTTGTAGTAAATGCTTCTAACATCGATAAAGACTGGAAATGGTGTGTAGGTAATCTCGATAAGTTCAATATGAAAGAAGGGGAGGAGCTGGTTAATGCTTCAGATGGAATTGCACAACTTGCTATTCAGGGACCCTTTGCGCTTAAGGCCATGCAAAAACTTACCAAAACTTCTGTGGAGGATATGGAATTTTACACATTCAAGGTCATCGAATTTGCAGGCATTAAGGATGTAATATTCTCCGCAACAGGTTATACCGGAGCAGGAGGTTGTGAGATTTATGTTAAGAATGAGGATGGTCCAAAACTGTGGGATGCAGTATTTGAAGCAGGTAAAGAATTTGACATAAAACCTATCGGGCTGGGCGCCAGGGATACACTGCGGCTTGAGATGGGCTTCTGTCTGTATGGCAATGATATTAATGATCAAACTTCACCCATTGAAGCAGGATTGGGATGGATTACAAAATTCACCGGTGCCAAGGAATTTATTGACAAGAAATTTCTGCTGAAACAGAAAGAAGATGGTGTAGAAAAAAGACTGAAAGGATTTGTAATGATCGACCGGGGAATTCCCCGGCAGCATTATGAAGTTGTGAATGCCAAAGGTCAGACAATTGGTGAAGTAACCTCCGGAACCATGTCACCTATGATGAAACAGGGAATTGGAATGGCTTACCTGATAAGCGGATACTGGAAAAAGGATTCTGAAATATTTATCAGGATCAGGAACAAAGATCTGAAAGCGAAGATTGTTACTTTGCCCATCTATAATGCCAGCATATAGACGATAAATTCATACAGGATGCTGGTGCGGATTTGCAGTCCGTGCCAGCATTTCAACTAACTTTTATGGAACGGATTGCAAATCCGCGCCAGCGACGCATATAAAATTAAATATGGAGAAAAGAAATCTGGAAACATGTTTCTCACCAGCTTTATTTGAAGCTGATTTACACAGAGACTCTATAGTAGTTATTATTGATATTCTTCGGGCGTCATCTGCCATCTGCACCGCATTTGAAAATGGTGCCGCTTCTATAATTCCTGTTTCAGAGGTTGAAGAGGCGATGGATTATAAGAAGAAAGGATTTCTGGTTGCTGCCGAACGAGACGGCTTTGTTCTGGATTTTGCAGATTTTGGTAATTCTCCGTTTAATTTTACCAAGGAGAAAGCAGAGGGCAGGACTATTGTTTACAGTACGACAAACGGGACAGGACTTATCAATCTGACCTCATCTTCGTATATGACAGTAATCGGGTCTTTCCTTAATTTCAGCGCACTTACTAAATGGCTTTTAAAGCAGGATAGAAATGTTTTGCTGCTTTGCGCGGGTTGGAAAAACAGATTTAATATTGAAGATACGGTTTGTGCAGGAGCAATTGCAGAAACTCTGATGAACAGTAATCAATTCTTGACTATTTGTGATTCGACTTATGCAGCCATTGACCTCTGGTCACTGGCGCGACCCGATATTGCAGGGTATATTGAGAAGGCTGCTCAACGATCGCGTCTGAGAAATAAAAAGCTTGATGATTGCATTCAATTCTGTCTTACTCCCGACTATACCGATAAAATACCATTTATGAAGAACGGGGTGCTTATTGATATTATGAGTATTAAGGGTGAATTCTAATAAGTTGTGACAGGGTCAGAGGAGGCTGTTCGCTGAGGCGAACCACCATCTCTGACTCCAGTCCTCAAAAAAACAATAGCATTCCGAATGAAGCGAGGCGGAATGAGGAATCTCCTGATTCTGTAACAGGTTTTTCATTATACTCCTGATTTTTGTATATTTTTGTATAATGTTGATTAAAAGTTAACCATTACTAATTATAAAAAGTCATTAATGAAAAAACATAATTTTTATGCCGGTCCTTCAATTCTGCCTCAATATACAATTGATAAGACAATAGAAGGAATAAAAGATTTTGCAGGTACGGGTTTATCTGTACTTGAGATATCCCACCGTAGCAAGGAATTTGTTGCATGTGTAAACGACACAATAGCCCTTTTTAAGGAACTGCTCGATATTCCGTCAGGATATCATGTATTGTTTTTGGGTGGCGGCGCAAGCCTTCAATTTGCAATGATACCGATGAATCTCCTGAATAAGAAATCTGCCTATCTGAATACTGGTGAATGGGCCACAAAAGCTCAGAAAGAAGCAAAATTGTTCGGTGAAGTCGTTGAAGTAGCTTCTTCCAAAGACAAGCTCTTTAACTTCATTCCTAAGAATTATACCATACCGGCAGATGCTGATTACTTCCATATTACAACCAACAATACTATTTACGGAACTGAGTTAAAGAAAGATCTAGATGTAAAAATACCGCTTGTAGCAGATATGTCGTCAGACATATTCAGCAGACCTGTTGATGTTTCAAAATATTCAATTATTTATGGTGGTGCCCAGAAAAATCTGGCTCCTGCCGGGGTAACTTTTGTGATAGTTAAAGAAGACGTACTAGGTAAAGTAAATCGCCCGATTCCGTCGATGCTTGATTACAGGGTACATATAAAAGGTGAGACTATGTACAACACCCCTCCGGTGTTTGCAATATTTGCCGCACAGCAGACACTTACATGGCTGAAAAATCTGGGTGGTGTCAGAGCTATACAGAAAAAAAACATTGAAAAGGCCGGAATTTTATACGATGAGATTGAAAGGAATAAACTATTTGTTCCCACAATTGCCGATCCGGAGGACAGATCTCTGATGAATATTTGTTTCATTATGGCTCCGGAATATAAAGAACTTGAAAAATCATTCGCCGAATTTGCAAAGTCAAAAGGGATGCTTGGTATCGAAGGTCATCGTTCCGTTGGCGGATTCAGGGCTTCTACGTATAATGCTCTTCCAAAGGAAAGCGTTTTAGCACTGGTTGATTCAATGAAGGAATTTGAATCAAAGAACTGAATTATCTGACGGCTGAACCTATTACACACTTTCTGTATCAATATGTAAATTATTGAAAGTATGAAAATCCTGATTGCCACAGAAAAACCATTTGTCCCTCTAGCTATAAGACAGATCAGGGAAGTTACTGAAGCTGCAGGTTTCAATCTTGTATTACTTGAGAGCTATACAGATAAATCCGAACTTTTGGAAGCGGTATCGGACGCTGATGCTGTGATTGTCAGAAGCGATAAGATCACATCAGAAGTCCTCGATTCTGCTAAAAAGTTAAAAGTGGTTGTCAGGGCAGGTTCAGGATATGATAACATCGATATAGCATCATGTACAGCGCATAATGTGGTAGCCATGAATACTCCGGGGCAAAATTCCAATGCGGTTGCCGAGCTTGCATTTGAACTTTTGCTTTACCAGATAAGAGGAGGATTTACAGGCAAGTCAGGAACAGAGCTTCGAGGTAAGACCATTGGTCTCCACGCTTTCGGAAATGTCGGGAAATATGTTGCTGATATTGCTCGTGGATTCGGTATGGATATTTACGCTTACGATCCTTTCGTAAGTGAACGAGTGATGAAAAATAATGGAGCTAAACAATGTATTAACATACAGGAGCTTTATCTGAAATGCCAGTACATTTCGATTCACATGCCAAGTAATGCTATAACAAGTAAATCAATCGGGTATGACCTCTTGAGGAAAATGCCGCAAAATGCAGTACTTGTTAATACGGCCAGAAAGGAAGTTATTGATGAGGAGGGTCTGCTGAAGATATTTGCAGAGCGTTCCGACATTAGTTATCTGTCTGATATTGAGCCTGATTGTAAGAATACTTTTGAAGAAAAATATCAGGGTAGATTCATTTTTACTTCAAAAAAAATGGGGGCACAGACCGAAGAATCAAATATCAATGCAGCAGTAGCTGCAGCGAGACAAATAATTGATTACTTCAAGAATGGTAAAGAAAAATTCAGAATAAACAGGTTATAGTTAAAATAATTATAAAAAATGGCTGTTGTTAAACCTTTCAGGGGATTAAGGCCTCCCCGTGCACTGGCAAAAGACCTGGCTTGTCTGCCATACGATGTAATGAATGCCGGTGAAGCGAAAAAGATGGCTAAAGGAAAAGAGTGTTCGCTTCTTCATATAACCAGGTCAGAGATAGATCTTCCTGCAGACATTGATACCCATTCCGACCAGGTCTATGATAAATCGGTTGAGAATTTCAGTAAATGGCAGCAGAAAGGATGGCTGGTTCAGGACACTGATCCGCACTTTTATATATATGCACAAACCATGAAAGGACGTACCCAGTTCGGCATTGTCGGTTGTGCATCTGTTGATGACTATCTCAATGGAGTTATTAAAAAACACGAACTTACTCGTCCTGATAAAGAACAGGATCGTATGATTCATGTTCGGGTCAATAATGCGAATATTGAACCTGTTTTCTTTACATATCCTGCTGTAAAAGAGATTGATGAGATAGTTAATAATATTGTTTCCAGCAAAGAGCCTGAGTATGATTTTGTAGCAGAGGATGGGTTTGGTCACCATTTCTGGGTGATAAAGAATCCTGAAACGAACAGATTGATTGAAAAGCTTTTTGCAAAGAAGGTGCCGTTTACTTACGTTGCTGACGGCCATCACAGAACAGCAGCAGCAGCTCTGGTTGGTAAAGAAAAAAGGGATAATAATCCGTCACATACAGGTAAAGAAGAATATAATTTTTTCCTTGCAGTACATTTTCCTGCCGATCAATTAAGGATAATTGACTATAACCGCACTATTAAAGATCTTAATGGACTCACACCAGGACAATTATTAAAGAGATTAGAAAAAGGATTTGTTATAGAGGAAAAAGGTAAGAGAAGCTACAGACCAAAGAAGCTTCATAACTTTTCTATGTATTTTGATGGCAAATGGTTCAGTCTTACTGCCAGACCAGGAACTTTTGATGATAATGATCCGATTGGAGTCCTTGACGTTACGATACTCACAAATCAGATACTCAGCCCTATATTGGATATTCAGGATTTAAGAAGATCAAAACGTATTGATTTTATCGGAGGAATCCGTGGTCTGAGTGAACTTAAGAAAAGAGTTGACAAGGGTGAAATGAAAATTGCATTTGCGCTTTTCCCTGTCTCAATGAATCAACTTATTACTATTGCCGATTCAGGTAATATCATGCCTCCAAAATCAACATGGTTTGAACCCAAACTTCGCAGCGGACTGGTGATTCATTTGCTTGACTGATAATTATATAAACGATTTTATCCTCCTTTTTGAAGTAGGAGTACCCCAAAGGGGAAGGTGGTTGGTTTCTTAATAAGCGACACCATCCTTTGGCATGGATTGCAAATCCGCGCTAGCAATAGGTTAATGGATTTCGGTTTTTTACTACTTTTGAATTGTAATCAAAAAATTATATGCCGGATATTGCCAACAATATTGCTTATCTGAAATCACAGCTTCCTGCATCGGTCAGCCTGGTTGCAGTCTCGAAAACAAAACCTGTAAGCGATATTGAGCTGGCCTACAATACAGGGCAGAGAATTTTCGGGGAAAACAGGGTACAGGAGCTTCTTAATAAAAAAGACTTACTTCCATCAGATATTGAATGGCATCTTATTGGGCACCTTCAGACCAATAAAGTAAAATATATAGTTCCTTTTATCAGTATGATTCAATCAGTTGATTCATTTAAACTATTGTTTTCTATTGATTCTGAAGCTCAAAAGATAAACAGGGTGATCGATTGCCTTCTGCAGATACATATAGCCAGGGAGGAGACAAAATTCGGATTTTCAATGTGTGATCTGTCTGATTTTCTACAGAAAGAAGATGTTGCTCTTATGAGGAATATTAGGATTTGCGGGGTGATGGGTATGGCTACTTTTACATCTGATACAGGTCAGGTTAAAAATGAATTCGCATTTCTGAGAAAATGTTTCAATTCCCTGAAGGATAGCTTCTTCAATGAGAGTTCCGATTTCAGGCAGATTTCTATGGGAATGTCGGGAGATTTTGAACTGGCAATTGACGAAGGTAGTACAATGGTCAGGATCGGGAGTCTTATCTTCGGCGAAAGATAGTTGGCTTATTTTAAAAAATCTTATCTCTCAAGGATCGAAATCAGCTCAAGTGTTAATGTTGATTTTTCATTTAACAGAGGAAAAGGGTTCTCTTCAATCAGCTTTTTCACCTCACTTCTTTTCTTTTTGCTCAATTCGTGAACGGACTCTTCAATGACTGTAAGGCATTCAATTGCAGTTACATAATCTCCCTGAAGAAAAAC
>Ga0182010_10000611_pt1 | contig 20285 bp, 17 predicted proteins | sample 611E1MmetaG_FD_120488 | JGI IMG/M metagenome (GOLD analysis project Ga0182010, IMG submission 120488) | Permafrost microbial communities from Stordalen Mire, Sweden - 611E1M metaG | ecosystem: Environmental > Terrestrial > Soil > Wetlands > Permafrost | place: Sweden: Stordalen | collected...
AGAAACTGAATGTCTTTGGAGAAATATTTCTCGTGCCTTCCGAACTGGAATATGAATACGTGGTGGCTACTATCGACGTCAAAGAGCAGAAACTAAAACTCTATCTCGATAAAACTCAGGTGGTTGAATTTGCTTATAAATTACGCAACTAACCTGATGAGAGTCCACGATGTCATGGCACGTTTTATCGTCCACGATGTCGTGGCACTCATCACCTAATAATCGTTCTCGAAGCAGGTGCCCGACAATTGGACCGGGACCCTTTCCCGGTGACGGTCTGGCATGCCGCGCAGGTTACTGAACTTGCGTATTTGCCGTCGGGGCTGAATTGCAGGGCCTGCTCATGCGACGTGAAATCGACTGTCTTGGGCCTGCACACTATTGTTCGGTGGAATGATGCAGCAATAAGAAACATCGAAGCCGACGCAGTGTATGTCTAGTTCATAATTGGTGAAAATATTGTACGGGTTTCGTGGGTTATAAACTATAAGCTCATTCCCGGCGAAAGCTTCTATCTTTGCAGGCTTTACTGGTTCGAGCAGGCTTAAAGTAAATGGAGGGCTTCCATCGTCTGTCTCCTGATCGGATATAGCATTGGTCGAGAACATAACTAATCCAGGCATCGCCAGTAAGATCAGGAATAACCTGTAAATCTTTTCATGAAACCGTCCTCCTATCTCTTTTTTGAGAACCCGGCAACCTTAATTCAATTCTAACCATATTCCGTTCCGAAGCTTGGAATTCATTTGCCTTAAGCTTAGGGAACGAGGTCGATGAACCGGCTCCCGTTTGCGTATCCTTTTAAGAAAGGTATAAAATTAAGCATTGAGCTAGAAAGGTTTTTCAAAAGCCGAGGCTCCAAGGTCTGAAATGATGTATGTTTGACGAAAAATTTTCAAGATTGATCAAGCAAGGCTTCCTGTCCGAAAAAGAATTGCTTGATATAATAGCCGCATCGACCGCCGCCGGCAAATATCCCGAAGATCTTTTGTTGTCAAAAGGCATTCCAAAGCATGAAATACTGTTCTGCCTGACCGAATATTACGGCCATCCTTTCGTTGAATACGATGAAGATATTATGGTCTCTTCAAAAATTGTGAAGATGATGGACCTCGAAAGGATGAAACAGGCCCTATGGATCCCCCTCTATTTCGAAGGCGACCAGGCTGAGGTCATTGCCTGCAATCCCGACGCTTCCTGTGCTGAGGAAATAAAAGGGACCCTTAATGTCAAGAAAGTCAGTTTCCTTGTAGCTCTCCCCTCAGACGTTATCAGGATAATTGAGAACAACCTTGACCTGAATCCGAATTTCTGTGTTTCCGGTGCCAGGACATCTCTCGCCATGGTCCGGATATTCCTTGCAGAAAGACGATCCTTGCTCGCCAGTTATAGGACGTCCTTGGCAAAGGGGCGAACCGGACTCGCCTTCATGAGGACGGGGATTTCCTTCATTATTATTTCGATCGTACTATTTAGGTTGTTCGGCATTGGATACTCAAACATCTTCGAAGCGGCACTCTTTTTGGCAGGGATATTGATAACCATCGACGGGGTTAACTGGTATTTGCCGGCAAGGAAGACAGGCAAGAAAGTGTTGGACTGCGCAACGACGTGTCCCACAGGAGGCGCAACGGTCCTCGAAATGTCTAATCCCGGGAATAGTCCCTGCTTTACACGCAGTGGGTCGGTGGAAGGGGCCGGTGAACTACGCGCTAAATGGTGCACCCTGTCGCCGGTGATGCGGCGGCGATTTTTGGCAAGTGACAGGACCGACCTGTCGGAGGAGCGGACGACCCTTGCATGCCACAGGACACTGATGGCCAGGGGACGGAACGGACTCGCGTTTACGCGAACCGGTATTGCATTTATTGGACTCGGTATTGTAATGCTGAAGCAATTCCCGGCAAGCGACTGGACTCTGTTCGACATCGTTCTGATTTCGATCGGCATGCTGATGGCATTGGAGGGAGTCTATTGGTATTTACCGGGACGACGGTCCGGAATCACATGCATTAAATCCCTGACGAAAACACAAGAGAATAAAAACATTTGGGACATATTTTTCCCGCCTTCACACAAACGAAAGGGTTTTGAATCCATTCGTGCACATGTGCCTCCTGTCAGGCGGTCTTTTGCCCGCGGAATCTGGGCCACTACAGGACTTGCCCTTGAGAGGACGATGCTGGCCGACAGGCGCAATGTTATGGCAAGACTGAGGACTATAATGGCAAGGGCGCGAACCGGACTGGCATTTATCAATACTGGAGCCAGCGTAGCGGCGGTTGGTATTGGGTTGCTGTCTTATTATGGACCGGAGGCGGTTTCCTGGACTCTTTTCGACGGGATTCTTATTGCAACGGGTCTCCTGCTAATTGCCGACGGACTATATTGGTATATCCCAGCTGAGAAAACACGCAGACAATTCCCGTATTGCTTTAGAGGAATGGAGATTATTATACCGGATTACGGTAGACCTGCCGGCGACTGGAAAAGGGTGACGATTGAAGATGAAGACTTCTGATAAGACTGAGGAGAAATTTCTCATCCTGTTGGATTATTCGGTCCTGACACCGAATAGGCTAACTTATGCTATAAACTCTGCCGAGGCGAGGGCGGTCGACCTCGAAACCGTCCTTATCAGAGAATACGGGGTTTCCCGCCATGCGCTCATACACGCCTTTGCCGACTATTATCAATGTCCTTATGTGGAATACGATGAAAGAATGCCCATACCGCCTGAGCTTCTCAAGGGACTGGATGGCGACAGGCTTTCCATAAGTCATTGGTTCCCGATAGCTCAGGAAGGCAACAAGATAATAATTGCGGCTAACGACCCTGAAAATCCTCTGGTCCTGAGTGAAGCGAGAAAATATTTCAGCTCGGAAGAATACGAGGTCTGGTTTGCACTTCGGGAGGACATTCGATGGTTCATAAAAGACTTTCTGCATGCCAACCCCGGACGTCTCGCCGGGACAGAACGGACCGGTCTCGCTCTGTGGCGAAACACCATGGCCCAGTGGAGAACGAAGCTTGCCTGTTACAGGACCGATCTTGCAAAAGGCAGGACAAGCCTGACTGTGCTTAGATGGGGCCTTGCAGTGATTGCCTTGTCGGATGTGCTCATACATTTTCGTAAGCCTGGAACGTTCCTATCCGTTTATTGGTTAACTGTAGGGATCGGCCTTGTTATGGCGGTGTTCGGCTTGGTGGGTTATTTGAAGGTCAGGAAAATGAGGATGAAACCGCCGGGTAATCAGTCATTGGTACAGGAAACAGCTGCAACCATTTATTTCCTTGAAAATTATCATTTCATAGAAGATACCGGGGTGAATACCCCTACGAAAGGGACTATGCTGGCGCGCCTGGGAGATTTTCTTGCTAATCATTGCACAATACTTTATCCGAAACCGGCGAGCAAGATGCGCACCCAGCTTACACGCGAAAAGAGTGTCCTGGCAGCGCAGCGGACGGTTGCTGCCTGTTACAGAACAATATATGCCAGGGCAAGAACCGGCCTTGCCTTCATCCGGACGGGAGTGTCTTTTTCGAGCCTGGGGCTTGTTCTTATGAAATATTTCGCATTCAGCTTTTTGGCCGTAATCGATATAATGCTTATAGCGGCTGGAGTCTTGATGATAGTGGACGGCGCATTGTGGTACTTGCCGGTAAGAAAGGAGCAATCCGAGATGCCGAGATGCCCAGTTCCGGAGTAAGAACACTGAATGAAGATCGAACATAAAATCCTATATTCATATTTTTTCAACGTAGCGTTTATTGTACTGATCGGCATCTTCGCTCTGCAGAACATGAACCAGGTCCTTGCAAAGCTAAGGTTTGTTGAGATATCTGATGACCTTAATGCATCCTTTCTCGAAATGCGGATTTCCGAAAAAAACTATCTCCTCTACAGGGACGAGAAATGGATCGCCAATATCCATGAGAACATAAACGATTCCATGAAGGCCATCGAAGCTACTAAGGACGACATAAGCCGTGTCATCGGAGAGAACAACCTCCAATTGCTCAGGTCATATCTTGATGAATATTCCAAAGTCATAGATGAGATTGATAAGTCCGGAGGCAAGGACCCCCGCCTGGAAACGGAACTGAGGACCGTAGGCGGAAAATTGAGGGATTTCTTCAGGAACAAGACGCAGCTTGAGAGGCAGAAAGTCAACGACATCATCTCAAATGCAAAGAGTGTTCTTTTTATCTCATTCCTGTGCATACTGTTCCTGGCCGTGGTGCTGGGGAGAATTGTCTCTAAAAAGATCGTGGTTTCGCTCAGGGAGATCGAGGGACTTGCATTGTCCATAGCGGAAGGGAATTTCAGGAAGATAGAAGATGTGACATCGAAGGATGAGTTAGGGTCTGTAATCCTCGCTATAAACCGCATGTCGGAAGAACTGGAGGACAGGGGCGAAGAGATTATCCAGGCAAAAAAACTTGCCTCCCTCGGCGTCCTGACAGCCGGAGTGGCGCATGAGCTGATCAATCCGCTTAACAATATTTCGATGATCACCCAGAATTCGCTTGAATTATACGATTACATGAGCAAAGAAAAGAGGCTGGCACTATTGAACAGAGTCGCCGAAGAAACCAAAAGGATGGAAGAGGTAGTAAGGAACCTTTTGGACTTTTCCAAAGCCAGGGAGGCCAAATTAAGGGAGGCGAACATAAACGACATAGTACGAAAATCTATGCAACTCATGGAGAATACGTTGGAGTTGTCGAATATCGAGCTGATCCTGAAGTTCGAACGAAACCTTCCCCGCGTTCGCGTCGACGAGCACCAGATTGAACAGGTCATGGTGAACTTAATAGTAAATGCATCGCAGGCGATGACACCTGGCGGCAAGCTTTCCATTGAGACAAAGAAAGGTGACGAAGACAAGGTGTATATTTATGTGAAGGATACGGGCCAAGGAATTCCTCCTGAATATCTGCCGAATATTTTCGACCCGTTTTTCAGCACGAAGAGCAGCGGCACCGGGCTTGGATTGTCGGTAAGTTACGGAATAATAAAAAATCATAAGGGAAATATCTGGGTTGAAAGCACTGTCGGAGTCGGCACGACCTTCACTATAGAGTTGCCTGCATACGGAAGAACAAAGGAGGTTAAAGATGAGCAATAAAATCATGGTTGTCGATGACGAAAAGATCGTGGTCGATATGGCAAAGATGGCTCTGGAACATGATGGGTATGTTGTGGAGACCTTCCTGAGCGGAGAGTCGGCACTGGCAAGGCTCAAAGAAGAAACATTCGACGTGGTCGTTACCGACTTCAAGATGAAAGGCATCGATGGCATGGAGGTCCTCAGGACGGTAAAGGAACAATACCCAAAGACCAAGGTCATCATGATTACGGCTTTTGCCAATCTGGATACCGCCATAGAAGCACTCCGAGGAGATGTCTTCGACTTTTTCCCAAAGCCTGTCAAGATCAAGGAACTTAAAGCATCCATAGAACGGGCGCTGGAGAAATAGCAGATATGGGCAAGAGTTTAGAAGGAGTTTTACGCTCCCTGCAAAAGAAGATGAAGAGGGCTGTTTCCCCTTCACCGCCTTTCAGGGACCTGTTCAATAAATTCAGGGAAGTGCTTGCAAGCCACAATAAGGCAGTGGAGATGATTGCGGACATGGGTGAGAAACTCAGCGGTGAATACCTGTTCGACACCAACTATATCGAGAATGCATACGCCGAGCTATCCACCGCTGTCTGGGATTCAATAAAGAGCTTCGACTCCTTCACCCGCAGCAAGTATCCCAATCTTATGGATGCGTTCATCCGGATCGACAACAGGATCAGCGACATGCTGTCCAATTCGGCCTCCACTTCCGGCGAAGTGATAGTTTTTCGGGAAGATACTTTATGGGATATGTACTATGAGGTGGGCGGCAAGAATGCAGGACTCGCAGAAGTCGCCAACATCCTCAAGCTCGATGTCCCGGAAAGCTTCTTCATAACTACGCTTGCATTCGATGAATTCATCGCGTTCAACGGACTCAGAGAGAGGGCCGGGGCACTGATGAAGACCGACAGCGTTTCGGAGAACGATTTCGCTGTGCTTCGCAATGCGATCATCGGCAGCAAGATTCCCCCATCCCTGGATGAGGTTTTCGACAAGGCCATCAAAAAGATGAGGACGAAATGCGGGGCGTTATGCTCAGTCGCCGTCAGAAGCAGCGCGGAAGAGGAGGATGGAAGACTTTCATTCGCCGGTCAATTTGATACGGTGCTCAATGTGCCACTGGAAAGCAGAGCGATCAAAGAGGCTTATAAAAAGGTGGTCGCCAGCCTCTTCTCGCTTCATTCAATTGCTTACCAGAGACGCTTCCGATACGACGCGGGGAAAATGAAAATGGCAGTCGGATGCGTGGCCATGGTCGATGCCGTCTCCAGCGGAGTAGTGTATTCTGTCGATCCGAGCGGAAAGAAAGAGAACACGTTGATCAGTGCGAATTGGGGCCTCGGAAAGACCGTTGTCGATGGACTCGTGGAGGCTGATATTTACAGGGTCAAAAAGGGACAGGTGCCGCAAATTCTCGGTACCCGGTGTGGCAAGAAGGAGACTATGACGGTAGTACTCCCCGATGGGGGAGTTGACTCCATTCACACACCCAGTGATTTGAGAGGAAGACAGGTTCTTGATCCGGATGCCATAGTGGAACTGACCATGATGGCTCAGTCGCTCGAAAAGCATTTCAGAACCCCCCAGGACATCGAATGGGCAATTGACAGGAATGGACGCATATTCATCCTGCAGTCGAGGGAGCTGAGACTGGGAGAGGACGAGCGCCACAAGTGCGCCTCGGTCCTCAAATCCCTTGTATCGAAACCGGTGTTGATCAGAAATAAAGGCATTGCGGTCCAGAAGGGCATCGGAAGCGGTACGGTCTTCATTGTAAAGACGCCGGAAGATATAAAAGATGTACCGAAAGGCGCTATCCTTGTTTCAAAGCGCGACTTCTCTGTCTTTGTGCGACTCATGAATGATGTATCCGCGATTATCACGGATATCGGAACCCCAACCAGCCATATGGCTTCGCTTTCGAGAGAGTTCAGGATTCCGACAATTGTAAACACGGACGATGCTACCCAGATTCTACGGAACGGGATGGGAATCACAGTTAGCATCAACGATGAAGGAAGTACGGTATACGAGGGGCTGATTGACGACTTGCAAGGCTGCAGTGATGAAAACGCAGCGAGCGTTACGGAGGGTCACGAATACCTGAGGAAAAGATATGTGCTGAGACATATTTCCCCGCTCAACCTGATTGAACCGCTTCACGATAAATTTCAACCCGAAGAGTGCAAGACCATGCACGACATCCTTAGATTCATACACGAGAAATCGATTATGGAACTCGTGGATTGCGCCCGGCATCAGAAGGCGAGTCTCAGGGGGTATACTGCTGTGGCACTGGATCTGCCTATCCCTGCGAGCATCGTACTTATAGATATGGGAGGTGGACTTGAGAAGGTGAGGTCTAACACGAAAAATGATGCAAAGAAGACCGCAACGGCTGTCGAAATAGCGTCTATACCGCTCAAGGCGATTCTCGGAGGAATGATTTACCCGGGAGCCTGGCACAACGAGGCGGTCCCACTGCGGATGAAAGATTTTTTCATGAGCATGACTAGAATGCCCGACATCCACTCGGTGAGCATGAGCTCCCCCATCCAGAATGTTGCAGTTGCTTCTAGGGAGTACGTCAACCTCAGTCTCAAGTTCGGGTATCACTTCAATATAGTGGATTGTTACTGCAGCGAGAACCCCAGGAATAATCATGTCTATTTCCGTTTTTCCGGAGGTGCTACCGATCTGGTGCAACGCTCCAGACGGGTACAATTCATAGCATCAATATTGAAGGAGCATGGGTTTACTATCTGGACGACCGGGGACCTACTCATAGCCCGGCTTGCCAATGTCGGCAGGGTCCGGATGGAAGAGGTCCTCGACCAGCTCGGAAGACTCATCGCCTTCGTGAGAAAGCTAGATGCCCTGTTGCGTGACGATACGGCCATTGCATATTATGCACAGAGGTTCAAAGAGGGTAACTACGAGCTGATGGAAGGTGGCGGAAAGGGATAGGAGCGAATTTCCACAATTATTTTCATCCTCGATGTTTTTCCTTGCCGGTACTATTCGATGTAGCTGATCAGCTTCAAAAACATCACAAATATAATCACTTATATCCGGTTGCGGGCTTTGATTTTATGTAGGCTTTGGGTTAGAATATAATCTGCTTTTTTTCGCTAGAGATCTTGTTACGAGGACATTGAACAGTTCTTTCGTATTGGAGACGATAGGGCGCTAGAAGTATGAATGGTTAACGGTCTGGAAAAAGGAGGGATTATGAAAAAAAGGGTTAAACTGATCTTCCCCCAGCATCTTGTCAGAGAACCGATAATCTTCACAATGGCGAGGAATTATAACGTTATGCCCAATATCAGAAGGGCGCGAGTTACCGACACGGTAGGCGAAATGGTTCTGGAACTCGAAGGTGAGCAGGAGGACCTGGAGAAAGGCCTGAAAGCGCTGAGAAGCCAGGGTGTCGAAGTTGAGTTTATCGAAACGGACGCAGTAGAGTAGCAGAATTGCGGCGTTGATAAATCCGAATTTGACGATAGTCGGAAAGGTAATGGAAAAGATCACATGAAATATGTTGTCATCATTGGTGACGGTATGGCCGACAGGCCTATCGATGAAATAGGCGGTTTAACGGTCCTCCAGAAGGCGGTGACGCCTAACTTGGACCGGCTTGCGGTTAAAGGCACTGTCGGTATGGTCAGGACTATACCGGCGGGAATGACTCCCGGCTCGGACGTGGCAAACCTGAGCATAATGGGTTACGATCCGGCCGCATATTATACGGGACGAGCCCCGCTCGAGGCTGCGAGCATGGGGATAGAACTCGGCGAAGACGATGTGGCCTTTCGCTGCAACCTCGTTACACTCGAGGGCGGTGGCTCTGGTTCGCCAACTATAATGAAAGACCACAGCAGCGGCCACATTACGAGCGAGGAAGGCCGCGAGCTGATCTCGGCGATAAGCGCCGAATTGAAGAGTGATCATGTTGCGTTTTATCCGGGGGTGAGCTACCGGCATCTTATGGTATGGAACAACGGCAGTGTGAAGACCCATTGCACACCTCCCCATGATATCCTCGACAGGCCGATTGCGGATTATCTTCCTTCGGGAGACGGAAGCAAGTTACTGAATGAACTTATGGTGCGGTCAGTAAAGATTCTCGCGAGTCATCCCGTCAATGAAAAAAGGCGGTCCGCCGGAAAGAGGCCTGCCAGCAGCATATGGCTTTGGGGCCAGGGAAAGAAGCCTTCACTCCCGACATATCGCGACAAATACGGAATCACCGGCTCACTGATATCCGCCGTTGACCTTACAAAAGGGCTGGGTGTTTGTGCGGGCCTCAGGATAATTAACGTCCCCGGCGCTACAGGATGGATTGACACGAATTATGCGGGTAAGGCTGATTATGCGGTGAATGCTCTTAACGACGCCGATTTCGTATATATCCATCTAGAGGCCCCGGACGAGGCGGGGCACGCAGGAAACCTTGAATACAAGATCAAGGCTGTGGAAGATCTCGATGCTCTCGTAATAGGCCCTGTTCTTGAGAAGGTTAAAGAGCGGTTCGGCGAAGTCAGGCTGCTCGTAATGCCCGACCATGCCACGCCGGTAAAGGAGAGGACGCATACTAGCGAACCTGTGCCCTTCATAATCTATGACAGCCGCGTAGAACACGCAAATGCCGGAGCAACTTACGACGAATCCATTGCAACCCGCAATGGCATCATGATTGTGGATAAGGGACATACTCTGATGGATTACTTCATCAAGGAGGCAGTTGAATAAATGCTTATCGTGCAAAAATACGGAGGCACATCGGTAGGCAACCCAGACCGTATCAAGGCCGTTGCAACGAGGGTGGTCGCTACTGTGCGTCAAGGCCATAAGGTTGTGGTTATAGTTTCTGCCATGTCGGGCGAGACTGATAAACTTATCAGGTACGCCGGCCAGGTTTCTTCTAATCCGACTGAGAGGGAGATGGACCTTCTCCTGTCGTCGGGAGAGAGAATTACGACCGCCCTTACTTCCATGGCAATTTCGGAGTTGGGGCAGAAGGCCATTGCCTTCACAGGCCGGCAGGCCGGTATTATTACAGACGCTGTCTATACCAAGGCAAAGATCGAGAGAATCGATGCGGATAAAGTTAATAAGGCACTTGATAACGGATATGCGGTAGTCATAGCAGGGTTCCAGGGTGTAACTGAAGACGATGAAATAACGACACTCGGCAGGGGAGGCTCCGATCTTTCGGCTGTTGCTGTTGCTGCGGCACTGAACGCAGATCTATGTGAAATATACACTGACGTGGACGGCGTGTATACGACCGACCCAAATATTGTGCCGGAGGCCAGGAAGCTGGAAAAAATTTCGTACGAAGAGATGCTCGAACTGGCAAGCTTGGGAGCAAAGGTCCTTCAGACCCGGTCCGTGGAGTTTGCGATGAACTATAACGTCCCAGTGGTAGTCCGTTCCAGTTTCAATAATAATCCGGGTACGCTTGTTACCAAGGAGGATCAGGATATGGAAAAGGTTGTGGTCGCTGGAGTTGCTTACGATAAAAACCAGGCGAAGCTTACCGTCATGCATGTTCCGGACAAGCCGGGTATCGCAGCCAGGCTTTTTAATACGATCGCCGAGGCTAATATTGTAGTTGATGTTATAGTCCAGAATGTTAGCGCAGACGGGCTTTCGGCAGACATATCCTTTACAGTTCCCAAGACCGACAGCAGGAGGGCATTAGAACTTGCACAGAGGCTTGCCGACGATCTCGGAGCGAAAGGTGTTGACGTCAGGGACGACCTTGCCAAGATCTCTATAGTGGGCGTCGGCATGAGGACGCATTCGGGCGTGGCGGCTCAGATGTTCGGCACCCTCTCGAAACATGGGGTAAATATCATGGCGATTAGCACTTCTGAGATAAAGGTTTCGTGTCTTATAGAAGCCAAGTATACGGAACTCGCGGTACGGGTCCTGCACGAAGAGTTCGGGCTCAATAAACATAATTGAGGGTTAATGCGCAGGATAGAGATATATGATACGACACTGAGGGACGGCGCCCAGGCCGAAGATATATCGTTTTCGGTTGAGGACAAGCTCAGAATAACCGAGAAGCTGGACGACTTCGGGGTGCATTATATCGAAGGCGGGATGCCGGGCTCCAACCCCAGGGATGTCGAATATTTCAGGAGGGTTAGGAAGCTGCCGCTTTCCAACGCGTTATTGGTGGCATTCGGCAGCACGCATAGCCCGAAACATAAAGCTAAAGACGATCCCGGTCTCAAATGCCTGATAGAGTCGAAGGCTAAGGCTCTGACCATCTTCGGCAAGACCTGGGATTTTCATGTGAAGGAGGCCCTCAAGATTTCGCTCGACGCGAACCTAGGGATCGTCCACGACTCGATCGCCTATTTGAAGAAGAATGTCGAAAAGGTTTTCTTTGATGCGGAACATTTTTTCGACGGGTACAAAGATAACCCTGGATATGCGATTAAATGTCTGCTGGCAGCAGAAAAGGGCGGTGCCGACTGTATCGTTCTCTGCGATACCAACGGCGGGTCTTTGACCCATGAGGTGGTTGAGATAGTGAGGGAGGTCGCACGGAAACTCAAAAAGCCGTTTGGCATTCATACCCACAACGATGCCGACTGCGCTGTCGCTAATTCTATAGCTGCTGTCGAAAACGGCGCGGTCCAGGTGCAGGGCACTATCAACGGTCTCGGCGAGCGCTGCGGCAACGCCAACCTGATCTCAGTCATCCCGAACCTGCAGCTCAAACTCGGCTACCATTGCCTCTCGGATGATCAGCTAGTGCGCCTGCGCGAGGTCTCTCGGTATGTGAACGAAATTTCTAATCTTAGGCATTTCAAGAGACAGCCCTTTGCCGGAGACAGCGCGTTTGCGCATAAGGGCGGCATACATGTAAGCGCAATCAGGCGCAGGCCGGAGACCTATGAACACATAAGACCCGAGCTTGTCGGAAATTCCCAGAGGGTGCTCATCTCCGATCTTGCAGGCAGAAGCAACGTGCTGAGGAAGGCCGAAGAGTTCAAGATCCACCTGACTTCTGATTCTCCCGAATTGCAAGCGATCATCGATGAACTAAAGGTGCTTGAGCATCAGGGATTTCAATTCGAAGGTGCGGAGGCTTCTTTCGAGCTTCTCCTCAAGAAAGCGCTCGGTCTTCACCGGAGATTTTTCGACCTGATCGGCTTCAGGGTCATCATCGAGAAGCGGAAGGAAAACGAAGATCCCATGAGCGAGGCAACTATCATGGTGAAGGTCGGGAAACACGTGGAGCATACAGCGGCTACCGGACAAGGCCCGGTTAATGCGCTCGACAATGCACTGCGCAAGGCTCTCGAAAAGTTCTATCCGGAACTGAGGAGCGTGAAGCTTCAGGACTATAAGGTGCGTGTGCTTACTGCGGGCAAGGGTACATCTGCCAAGGTCCGCGTTCTCGTAGAGAGCGGAGACGAGGAAGCCAGATGGGGGACGGTCGGCGTTTCGGAGAATATAATAGAGGCGTCATGGCAGGCACTTGTGGACAGCATCGAGTACAAACTCCTTAAGGAGAAAGGCTGAAGAGGATGGAAGAAACCGGAGTTGTAAAGAGAGTCGATGGTCCGAAAGCTTTTGTCACGGTAAGGAGACAGAGCGCTTGTGATGCCTGCGCTTCGGGTTCTGCCTGTAAAGTCTCGGAGAGCGGAGCTGAAATAGAGGCTTTCAACGCTGTCCACGCCGAGGTTGGCGACACGGTGAAGATAGCATTCAAAGCCTTCACTTATTTGAAGGGTACTCTCCTGATCTACGGGATACCTGCTCTTGCACTGGTCGTCGGCACCGTCGTCGGCAAGGAATACCTGAGCATTTTTTTTCCTGAGAGTGATCCTGATATGTTGTCAGCACTTTCCGGGTTCGGTTTCATGATAGCATCATTTTTAGTTGTTAAACTTCTTATCAGTAAGTTCGAGAAGAAGAAAGAATTGGTCCCGGTCATCGAAGAGATTATCAGCAAGAGGTAGGGGCTGCGGCATGCCGTTCCCCTGCTTAAATATATCGAGGGGGTAGTCTATGACCAAGCTTGATGCAGGACACATCAGAAACGTAGCTATCGTTGCACACAGTGGAGCCGGGAAAACGTCGTTGTCTGAAGCCATTCTGTTCAACGCGGGCGCCATTGACAGAGCCGGTACTGTGGAAGGCGGCAATACCACGATGGATTTTGAGCCGGAGGAAACCGATCGCAAGATCAGCGTCACGTCCGCTGTTGCTTACTGCGATTGGAACGATACACGTCTCAATCTCATCGACACCCCTGGATTCATCAATTTTATTGAAGATACCAGGGGATGTCTGCGCGTTGCCGACGGGGCAGTCGTAATTGTCAGTGCAATATCTGGTGTCAAGGCAGAGACCGAAAAGATCTGGAGGTATGCCTGCGAGTTCGAGGTGCCAAGGATCGTCTTTGTGAACAAGCTCGACAAAGAGGCGGCTGATTTTTCGAATGCTATCAGCGAGCTCGAAAAGTCGTTCGACCAGGAAGCGATCCCCCTGTTTATACCAATCGGCGCTGGCGAGAGCTTTCGGGGCATAGTCGACCTTGTTGCGATGAAGGCATATGTGTACAAGGACGATAAGGCGTCGGAAACCGTTATCCCGGATGATCTCAAAACCGTAGCGGAAGATTATAGGAAGAAGCTTGTAGAAAAGATTGCCGAAGCCGATGATTCTCTGCTCGAGAAGTATCTCGAAGGCGGCGAAATTACGAACGAAGAGGTTATGAAGGGCATCAAGGAGGCCTCTCTCACAAGACGTTTTATACCGGTGGCATGCGGTTCTGCAACGATGAATATAGGTGTGACACAGCTGATGGAGCTCATGCTTATGTGTTTGCCGACACCGGAGGAGATGAGCAGAATTTCGCCGATCAGGGGCACGAATCCGAAGGACGGTAAGGAGGTCGACCGCAAGCCGGTCACTACGGACCCACTTACTGCTTATGTATTTAAAACCGTCGCCGATCCGTTTGCCGGAAAACTCTCTATATTCAGGGTTTACTCGGGCGTTCTTAAGGCCGATTCGACTGTCCTGAACGCTACATCAGGCGCCAAGGAGAGGATCGGACAGATCTTCTATCTCGTTGGAAAGAAGCATGTTCCAGTGGCATCGGTTAATGCCGGCGAGATAGCAGCCGTCGTTAAGCTTAAAGAGACGAATGTTGGGGATACGCTATGTGAGGAACATCATCCGCTTGTGTTGCCGAAAGTGAAGTTTGCCGAGCCGATTATTTCATATGCCATAGCACCGAAGACCAAGGGCGACGAAGATAAGGTGAGCATCGGTCTCCACAGGATACTCGAGGAGGACCCGACTATCCGCTTTACGAGGGATGAGGAGTCGAAGGAGATGATCCTGTCGGGCATGGGTCAAGTGCACCTGGAGGTTGCACTCGACAAGCTCAGGAGGAAATTCGGCGTGGAGGTTGCCATGAAAGCGCCGAAGATCGCCTACCGGGAGACGATCAAGGCCCGCACTAGGGCGCAGGGACGGTACAAGAAACAGTCCGGCGGCCGTGGACAGTTCGGGGATTGCTGGATCGACTTCGAGCCGCTTCCGAGGGGAGGGGGCTTCGAGTTTATCGACAAGATTGTCGGCGGAGTCATCCCCCAGCAGTATCGGCCTGCTGTAGAGAAGGGAATTATCGAGAAGTTGAAGGAAGGCCTTATTGCCGGGTATCCGATGGTTGATGTGAAGGTTACGCTTACAGACGGGTCCTATCATTCAGTTGATTCATCTGAAATGGCGTTCAAGATTGCCGGATCCATGGCGCTCCAAAAGGCCGTGCTGGACGCAAAGCCAATTGTACTCGAACCAATAATGAAAATAGAGGTTGTAGTCCCGGACGACACTCTGGGTGCGGTCATCGGAGACCTGAACTCCAAGAGGGGCAAGGTGCAGGGCGTCGAGCCTCAAGCCGGCGGAAATCAGAAGATCATGGCCCTTGTGCCGATGGCGGAGATGCTCGTTTATGCCAACCAGCTCCAGAGCATGACTTCAGGCAGAGGTCTCTATTCGATGGAGTTTTCACACTACGAAGAACTCCCGGCGCATGTGACGCAGAAACTGATAGCCGAACGCGAAAAGCATAAGGAAGAGGAGCATTGATGGCGAAAAAGCCTTGGGCCGGAAGATTTACTGAAGCGACATCGAAGAGCGTCGAGAGATATACCGAGTCTATTTCATATGACAAGAGACTATGGCGGTACGACATCGAAGGCTCGATCGCTCACGCGCGCATGCTGGCCAAACAAGGAATAATAGCAAAAAAAGAGAGTGGCTGTATCGTCAAGGGCTTGAAGGAAGTCTATAGGGAGATCGACGAGGGCAGGTTTGTTTTCAGTGAGGAACTTGAAGACATCCATATGAATATCGAATCTGCCCTTATAGAAAAGATCGGCGATGCAGGCGGTAAGCTGCACACTGCTAGGTCTCGGAACGATCAGGTTGCGCTCGATATCAGGCTCTATCTCAGGGCCGAGACAGATGAAATATGCGGACTCCTGCTCGGCCTTGAGAAAAAACTGGCCGATACGGCTGAGGATTATTTTGGAATTATCGTGCCGGGCTACACGCATACCCAAAGGGCGCAGCCAGTGCTTCTGTCGCATCACCTGATGGCTTACGCTCAGATGTTCGAGCGGGACCGCGAGAGATTCACCGATGCATTGAAACGTATCAATATTCTGCCTCTGGGCGCATGCGCGCTTGCGGGAACATCGCTGCCGATCGACCGGGCTTATGTAGCGGAGTTGCTCGAATTCGACGGGGTGTCGGAGAACAGTATCGATTCGGTTTCCGATCGTGATGCGGTAATTGAGTTCCTCTCATGTTCGTCTCTTATGATGATTCATATTTCAAGGATCGCGGAAGAGCTAATCCTTTGGTCGTCCGAGGAATTTTCATTCATAGAGATCTCGGATGCTTATACGACCGGTTCAAGCATAATGCCGCAGAAGAAAAATCCGGATGTCGCAGAGTTGATGCGGGGTAAGACCGGCAGGGTATTCGGCAATCTTGTCAGCCTTTTGACCTTGATGAAAGGGCTCCCTCTTTCTTACAACCGGGACATGCAGGAGGACAAGGAGCCGTTGTTCGATACTTGCGATACGGTTAAGGCCACCCTAAATATACTCACGGAGATGCTTGGCGGCATTGCCTTCAAACGGGAAAAAATGGAGAGCAGCGCCGGAGCTGCTTTTTCCACGGCTACCGACATCGCCGAATATCTGGTGCGCTGCGGACTGCCCTTTAGAAAGGCCCATGAGCTTACGGGTAAGATTGTCCGGTACGCCATAGACAAGGGCAAGACATTGACAGAACTGACGCCCGAAGAATATAGTTTCCATTCGCCCCTGATAGGGAGCGACATATACAGTTGCATCGATGCGACTGCATCTGTGAAGGCCAAAAACTCCTTCGGCGGCACCTCTCCCGAAATGGTCAAGGGGCAGATTGATCGCTTCAAGAAAAGGCTCAGGACTTAGAGATCTATGACGGTATCCCGCAAGCAGATGAAACTGGTGAGGCTAATGGCAATGTGCGTCATGAGCTTGCTCTTATTTGCCGGATGTGGTCAAAAGGGAAAGCCGGTGATGAGGTCTTTTGAAAAGCCTTCGCCGGCGACCGCTATGAGGGCGTTACATCGCGACGGAAAGGTCACAATCTCCTGGTCTTATGCACGGCAGGACAAGATAATTATAAAAGGATTTTATGTCCAGCGGGCAGAGGGAAATAAACCGTTCGAAACATTAACTTTCCTGAAAGGGGATGCGACTCAATTCGTAGACGATCATTTTGCGGTCGGTAAGGAGTACCGTTATAGGATAAGGGTCTACAGTCTTAGGAATGTCATCAGCGACGAATCCGCCGAGCTGAAAGTGAATCCTGTCGGATTACCGGAACCGCCAGAGAAGTTTGCGTTCCACCTGACAAATGATGCAGTCGAAATTACTTGGAACAAGGTGGCTGACGGAGTTACCTATAATATTTATCGTGGTACTGACAAGGGGAATTGCGACACAGTTCTGCTAAACGCAACGCCTCTCGAAAAACCTTTTTTCAAAGATGGGGTGAATGTCGGCCAAACCGTCTTTTATTCGGTCAGATCGCTTGTCCATACGACGATAATGAACGAAGGAGCAACGTCGGAATGCCTGGAAGTTGACCCGCAGTCTTTCCTGCCAGTACATCCTTCAGATGTGAGATTTGTGAGAACTGAAGGCAAGTTATACGTATCGTGGAAGGAAAATCCTGAGACGTGGATAAAAGGGTACAGGGTTTATCGCAAAAAAGGGCGGGGCCAATTCATTCCTGCGGCGGATGTTCTGATTCCGCTTTTCGTAGATGAGGAGCCGATAGAAGTGCCTACCTCTTACTATGTAACCGCCATTGGGCCGGCCAAAGAGAGTTCTCCGTCGGGAACAGTGAGCGTCAATCCTTAGTTAAAGTGAGAACTCATCCTCTTTCTTCCCTAACCAAGGGAGGACGGATTAATTAAATGGTGAAATGATAATGGACAAGATATTACTCGGGCATGGAAGCGGCGGCAGGCTCATGCATTCGCTGATCAGGGAGTACATCGCCCCACAGTTCGATATGAAGATGCTCGCCGACTCCGCAGTCCTGGATGGCGACATATTCTTGGGAGGCAAACTGGCCTTTACTACCGATTCTTATGTTGTCTCACCGCTCTTTTTTCCCGGTGGGAACATCGGAGAGTTGGCGGTCAATGGAACCGTGAACGATCTTTCTATGGTTGGGGCAAAACCGCTCTATCTCTCAGTGGGCTTTGTCATCGAAGAGGGCTTCACCATGGATTCTCTTCGCAAAATTCTGATTTCGATGGCCGACGCTGCAAAAAAGGCGAACGTCAAGATTGTTACAGGAGATACCAAGGTTGTCGATAAAGGCAAGGGAGACGGCATATTTATTACGACGTCCGGAATAGGCGTAGTGTCAGGGGGCGTCGAACTCGGTCCTGACAAGATCAGGCCCGGCGACAAGATTATCATAAGCGGGACGATAGGGAATCACGGTGTCGCGGTTATGTCCGAAAGGAATGGTTTGTCTTTTGAACCTCCGGTTTTAAGCGATACGGTATCTTTAGTCGGCCTTGTGGATTTGATGCTGGGTTTCGAAAAAGACCTGCGGATGATGAGGGATCCGACACGCGGCGGCGTTGCTACGACTCTCAAGGAAATGGCCACTGAATCAGGATTACCGATGATCATAAGCGACTCATTACTACCCGTACCGGATGGAGTGAGGGGCGCCTGCGAAATCCTCGGCCTCGATCCTTTATATATAGCGAACGAAGGAATACTCCTTGCAATTGTTCCTGCCGATACGGCGAATGCCCTTGTCGGAACGATGAGGTCACATCCTCACGGTGCCGAAGCCGCAGTGATCGGAGAGGTTGGGGAAGGGGACCCCAAGAAAAATGGGATGGTCCTTTTGAAAACGGCAATCGGTGGTACACGTATAATCGATATGCTTGCCGGGGAGCAGCTGCCGAGGATTTGCTGAGGCAGTTTCTAATAGGGAAAGTTTATGCTGATTACACGGGAGGGTTATTTATGAGAATTGGATTCTGGTTCCTCTGTATTAATATTCTGGCCGCAGCAGTTATCGGGCTCTTCACCATCAGTGAAGGGGCCATCCTGCTCGATAAGGTGGTGGCCGTAGTGAATTCAGAGGTGATAACCTGGAGCGAGGTCTACAAGTCCATGGAGTTCGAGGCCAGCCCGCAGGTTAAGGCCATGAGCGAGCGGGAGAGGCACAAGATATTTGAGCAGAATGAAAAGTCCTTTCTCGAGAATCTCATAGATATGAGGCTGCTTCTCCAGGAAGCGAAGAAGGCAGGTATCAGCGCAAGCGATGACGAAATCAATAAGACCATGCAATCCATCAGGGAAAAATACGCGATGACCGATGCGGCCATGAAAGAGGCCGTGATAAAGGAAGGGTTCACCACTGACGAGTATAAAAAGAAACTTTCAGACCAGATCGTGATAAATCGTCTTGTCGACCGTGACGTAAGGAGTAAGGTAGTCGTGACCGAGGGCGAGTTAAATGCCTACCTGGCAAAGAATACAACGGTGCCAGCGGCGGAGGAAGGCTACAAGATAAGCCTGATTGTGATAAAGAAGACCGAAGATCCGAAACAGTCTGAAGAAAAGGCACGCACGATATACGAAGAGATCAGGGCGGGAGAGGGCTTTGCTGATGCGGCGCGGAAATACTCTGAAGATTCCAGCGCGAAGGTTGGCGGCGATCTGGGATTTGTGAGCAAGACAGACCTTTCGAAGGAATTTCTTGATGTGCTCGCAAAGCTGAAGCCTGGGGCGATCAGCGAACCATTCAGTACGTCCGGCGGGATAAATATAATGAAGCTTGAAAGTGAGAAGATATTCAAGAACCCGACTGAGTTGAGACAGGCGATGCAGGATAAACTGTATGCGGAAAGATTCGAGAGGGATTACAAGGCTTGGGTGAAAGGCTTGCGACAGAAGGCTTACGTCGAGATCAAATAGAGGAAATATTCGGACTGAGAATGGAACATAGAATACAGAAGATAATTGCACAGATGGGTATCTCCTCGCGCAGAGGAGCCGAGGAGTTAATTTCAGAGGGACGAGTTACGGTCAATGGAAAGATCGCCGAGCTTGGCATGAAGGCTGATCCAGAGAAAGACCACATTAAGGTTGATGGAAAACTTCTTACTAGGCGCGAGCCGAAAGTATATCTTATGCTCAATAAACCGAAGGGAGTTGTGACTTCCCTTTCTGACCCTGAAGGCAGACCTGCCATAAAGGATTACCTGAAGGGCGTCAGATACAGGGTCTTTCCGGTAGGCAGGTTGGACTATGATTCCGAGGGCCTTTTGCTGCTTACCAACGATGGTGATTTCGCGTATGCCTTGATGCATCCGTCCGGGAAAATACCGAAGACTTATGTCGTCAAGGTCAAGGGAAAGATTGCGGACGACAAAATCCGGAAGCTAAGGCAGGGTGTACGGCTTGAGGATGGGATGACCTTGCCGGCGAGGGTAAGGTTTGTTCGGCAGGCCGAAAATAATTCGTGGATCGAGATAACGATTACTGAGGGCAAAAAAAGACAGGTGCGCAG
>Ga0182010_10000615_pt1 | contig 20240 bp, 19 predicted proteins | sample 611E1MmetaG_FD_120488 | JGI IMG/M metagenome (GOLD analysis project Ga0182010, IMG submission 120488) | Permafrost microbial communities from Stordalen Mire, Sweden - 611E1M metaG | ecosystem: Environmental > Terrestrial > Soil > Wetlands > Permafrost | place: Sweden: Stordalen | collected...
ACACAAATAAGCAGAATGGTATTAACCATAACTTTATATGTTTTATTAGCAGGTATAAAAGTGGAGACAAAAGCGCAAATACTGTTAAATCCCTTTTATACCATAGTTGGTATGGAATCGGATTCAAGAATATAGTATTTAACAGATTTAGAATACTATAATCCCTTAATGGTACTTTGGTAAAAAAAACCGGGTCAATGGGAATGATTGTAAAACTAGGTATACTATAATTCCGAATTTATATTACAGGAGTCCTTATTGGCCTGAATATTACTAACAGGGAAACAATGCTTAAATATGACCACCTGGTATTTCTTTGTTAGCATTTCCAGTGTCGATTCTTCCATAAAGTCATTATTCCCGCCATTTTTTAACCAAATTTTATAATAATAATAAGGATAATTATGCCAGCCATAAGGAGAGCTTTTTGGAAAAGTCAATTCACAATGAAAATATTTTACCTGAAAATATATAATGACCAAATATCCTGAAGATCACTTAAAAGAATTTATTATCAGTATATCGAAAGCCAGGCTATTCCTCGAGGAGGGAGATGTATGTCTGATGTTTCCCCCTCGGGGATAGTATCAGATTTTCGACTATCTTAATATTTATTTCAATTATACCTTTGGTTTGCCTGTTGATCTCATCTCTAATACCTTCCATTTCTGATGATTTAAATTGTTCGCCAACAATTATCAGGAGATCAGCATTACCTTTCTCCTTTTGCAAAAGCTGATAGGTCATAATGTTTTTGAAAATCGGTTTATCCAGTTCACAAACCGTACTTGGTAAGAACTCATCATTAGCCCCCCGTAATCCTTTTATACTGCTTCTTTTTCCTTCAATTGAAAAATATTTATTCTCAGGAGTACAAATGTCATCGGTCTTATATCTGATAAATGGCATTATATAGTTTAAGAATCCTGTTCCAACAATTGAATACTTGTATTTCTCCAACTTGATTTGTTCCGTATAACCATAATAAGGATCAAATGAATATCTTGAAGGGATCATTTCCTGGGCAATAACACATCGTTCGCTATGACCGTAGAATGTAGTCGATTTTGCATTAAAAAACTTCTCAATAAAATCCCGTTGTTTAAAATCAATATTTTCGGAGGTGAGAAAAATGCCTTTTAGTTTGAAATCGAGGCTAATCTTGCATTCCTCCAGAAGTTTTGCAAAATACCAGATTGCTGAAAGGTAGCCGTTCAGATACTGGGGTTTATATTCATTGATTTTTCTTCCATAATGTTCAATTGTTAGCTTTGATAATTTAATGGGGAAAAAAATAATCTCATTGTGCATAGGATTGAATTTCCAAAGTTTGTCCCCAAATTCGACCTGCCTGAAAGTTGTAGTTTTATCATCAAACAGATATCCATTTTTTTTTCTGTAGTAATAAATAAATGCATTTTCTTTATAGACCGAGTCATAATCGAGAAGAAATTTTAATGGCAATCCAGTACTACCTCCAGTTGTAGCTGCATAATATCCATTTTTAATCTTCTTTGTTGAAATAAGTTTATCAAAATTGTTTCTGATGATTTCTCTGGTAAGAAAAGGAATATTCTTTATTTGATCAAAATCCGAGAATTGTATAGGGTCAAAGGATATTTTTTTGAATAAATCGCGATAGTAAGGTACATTTTTAGATGAGTGTATTAAGATACTTTTCAACTGGCTTAATTGATATTCTTTTATACTTTCCGGACTTAATAATTCTCTGTTCTCAAGGAGGTTATAATAGTGAAGGAACTCTTTATTCTTAATTAGTCTGTTGCGAATAAATGGAGATGCAATGTATTTCAGAGATTCCGGCATATTATCTCTTAACCTTTTCAGAAAATGCTTATTCATTTGATAACACCGATTTGTAAATTTCTTCTAATTCTTTTAGAACTGAATTTGGTAGATATTTTTGAACTTTCTGCTCCGAAACGACACCATATTCTTCAATTTTTTCTGGATTCTCAAGAAAAAAATTTAAAGACTGCTTTATTTGCTCCAAATCTCCAGGATTTATTAACAATCCATTCTCTTTATTTCTGACAATCTCAGGTATACCTCCAACTTTAGTTGATATAATTGCTTTGCCATAAGACATTGATTCCAAGATAGAGATAGGTAAACCTTCATTGTAGGATGGTAGTATATACACATCAGAATTATTCAGAATGCTACTCTTTTCATTGTTTGATATCCATCCTAGAAATTCTACAATATCCTCAATACGATGCTTGTAAATAAGATCTTTCATATGTTCAACCTCCCCATTTCCCGCAATTAATAATTTAATTCTACCTCTGTACAACTCTTTATTTCTGGCAATAACTTCTATCAAATCAAAAATACCTTTCGCCTTACATATCAAGCCAAAAAATAAGAAAGTTATCACATCCTTTTTAAGGTCGGTTTTTATTTTTACAGGATAATCAATAATATTAGGTAAAATTAATAACCTCTTTGTTTTAAAGTTTTGCCCAAAATATTCAATCCATGATTGAGATAAGCAAATAACAACATCAGCATTACTCAATAAGTTCTTCATCAGTCGTTTTGAAAGAATATTACTATTTTCAAAGAATACCTGAAACCCACCCCCATGAATATGATAAATGATTTTTTTTCTGAAAATGTACTTACCTATTACAAAAATAATAAACTTGCGATAGAAACTCCCATAAGATGCTCCATGAATATGAATTACTCTTATTTTTCTGTTAGAGAAGAGGGTAGAGAAAAGCTTAATCAAACTAATAACAAAAATATAACTTTTAAAAAATGAAGAACCATTTTTATGGCTTGCAATGAAATTAAAAACCTCATAATATCGACTATAGACATCGATAACAGCTCCCACACCACCACGATGATTTTGGTAATCCGGACCTATTGTAAGTATTTTTGATGATAAGTCTGATGATAGTCTGATCATTTGCTTCATTAAAAAAAAATTGTCTCTTAAAAGATTCTCATCAACATAAAAGCTGATAAACTATCTTATAAGTAATAATTATTGGTTCATAACATAAATTTCCAATAATTTTTCATTTCTCTTATTTAAAGTATAGTTTTAAGTAAAATGAGAATATGATTTTTTGCCAATCGCCTCGTTATCAAACTCACCTGAAAAAAGTTTATATACTGCATTATTCAGTCTATTTACATCTCGTATTTAATAATTTATTTAGTTGATTCTTATTAATTCACATTTTTCAATTCTTCGCTAGTGTTTGATATTTACCGGAGCTAAAATGTGTGTCTGGTAAAACCAGCGAAAAATTAAACTAAATATTTCTTGTTGTTTTAATCTCATCCATTTCTTCATATTGTCATCCTAGCTTAAAAAAGTCACTTTTACCTCCCATAGTGAATTTCCTATTACTTTGTGGAAGCCAACTGGTTTACCTATCTTTATTTAGTAAGAAGATCAGGTTATAAAACTTGATTAACTTTTCCTTTTCATAATCCCATGAGAGTTCGTTAAGTATTCTGTTATATGCGAAAGCACCCATTTTTGTTCTCAGTTCCGGATCATCGATCAATTGAATAATTTTATTGGAAAAGTCAATAGTATCACCACATTCGGCATAAAGTGATGCCTCCTGAGCCGAAAACCTACCCTCTTTTAAATCATACTGAACCACTGGCTTTCTAAGTGCCATATATTCCATTATTTTATTCATTGTGGATAGATTATTCATTTCTGTGGGTTTATCCGGATTTACACAGATATCGGCTGTATTCAATATAGCAATAAGTAAATCATCAGGGACCCTTCCATAAAAATCGATGTACTCATTAATTCCCATTTCAGTCGATAATTTTTTCATCTTCAGGAAACAGGTCCCATCTCCTACTATGGCAAACTGAATATCCTGCCTGATTGAAATAATATGTTTCGCGCTTTCAAGTAGAAGATCAATTCCTTCCTGTTCTCCTATTACACCAACATAACCTATAAGGTATTTTTTGCCTTTTAAGAATTGCTTATCGGGGGGAAGTAACTTTAATCGGTCCAATTTCGGCCCGCTTCTTATTACCTGGATTTTATCTTCAGCCATTTTCCCCCTCCTGATTGCGATTTCTCTATATGATTCATTTGTCGCAATACTGAAATTTGCGGTGGCAAAAGAGAGTCTTTCAAACAAAATCATCATTTTATATAAAAATCCCTTATTGTTAAACTTTGCAATATATAATTCAGGATTTATGTCATGATGATCAAATACATATTTAACTCCTAAAATCTTAAACCATAATGCCACTAAAAAAATAAGATCGGGAGGGTTACAGCCATGTATTACCTGAAACCTCTTCTTAAAATAGATTTTCCAGCTTAAGAAAAATTCCCAGAATAAAGCTACTCCATATTCCAGAAGGTATCCTAAAGCACCCCTTGCATCGAAGGGAAGAGAGTGCCTATAGATTTCTATACCGTTAATTATTTCATAGGAAGCCGTATAACCTTTCATCTTAGGACAGATTATACTTACCATAGCCCCGGATTCCTTAAGGGTATTTGCTTCCTGCCAGACCCTCCTGTCAAAAGGGACAGGAAGATTTTCAACTATAATTAAAATATGCTTATGCTGAAATGAAGGCATTGTTACCAATTAATTCCTACGTAATTCCTGTTTGAAAGAATAGAATCATCTATCCGTACAAAATCAATAATGATTTTATTCTCAATATCACTTACAAGGTTAAAAAATTCTGGTTCTCTTGTATTAATTACAATTATATCACATTCATTAATTAATTCCGCGGGATCACTAACCATGAGATTAGATAAATGAGGGATTCTTGAATCAATGTACTCTTTGTTAGTTCCCGTTAACTTAGCCAGATTAATATTCTTGTCATAAATTACAATATTACACCCTTTATCCAGTAATGTTTCAATAATACTGACAGTCGGGCTGTTTCTAAGATCATCTGTTCCAGCTTTGAAGCTTAAGCCGAGGAAACCAAGTTTTTTGTCCCAATACTTATATATTAGCTTGATAGCACGCTGAATCTGAAGATCATTTGTTTTACTGATTCCATCAATAACAGGAACATCAATATATAAATCATGAGCTAAAGTCTGCAGGCCTTTTAAGTCTTTTGGCAGACATGAGCCACCATAGGCAAATCCGGGTTTGAAATAATATGGTGAAATATTTAACTGTTTATCTTTGCAGAAAATATCCATTACCTCGTGAGAATCTATTCCGAGCTCAGAACAGATATTTCCAATTTCGTTGCTGAATGAGATCTTAAGTGCATGATAAGTATTATTAATATACTTCATGATTTCTGCAATCTTCAGATCAGTGATTATTATCTCCGCCGGTAATTGCCTGTATAGTTCGGCCACCTTTTCTGCAGCTTTCACATTATCTGAACCGATAAGAGTAAGAGGGGGATTATAATAGTCCTTTACAGCTGTTCCCTCTCTCAAAAACTCAGGATTATCAACAAGAGCAAAGTCTTCATTCCTTTTTTTCCCAGAGTTATATTCAACAATTTCAGCAAATTTATCGCACGTACCTGGCATAATGGTCGAACGTATGGCAATAATATGGAAAGTGTTTTTATGTTTTAAAGCCTCACCTATGTTTTCCGCAACTTTAAAAATATATTGCAGATTCAAATGTCCCTTATCAGTACTGGGTGTACCGACAGCAATTATAGAAATGTCAGAACCTTTAACTGCCAGCATATTATCAGAAGTTGCACTTATGCGCCCTGCCATTCTTTGTTCAGCTATTATTTTATCCACATCCTTTTCTATGATGGTAGCTCTTCCTGAGTTAATCTGATCAACCTTTGCGTGATTAGTATCCACACCTATAACGTGATGCCCGTTTTTTGCCAGGCAGCCCAGACTTACGCAGCCGACATATCCAAGACCAAAAATGCTAATCTTCATATTAAACTATTTTAATTACAAATTTAAAAGTTGAGGTACATTCAATCTGTGCTTTACAATAAATGACATTTGTGGCTTCCTTTTTCATAAATGAATCGGAATACCATCCCAGTATCTGAGGATTAGTTTGTCCTTTTATCACGACATGTTCCAATTTATCATCAACACAGAATTCTATTTTTCGGCCTGGATATCTTGAAATCTGATATGAATTAGTTGATAAATTGAAGATATTCGCTTCGGGATGAATATGAAACGGAATTTCAACCCATATTTTTCTGGTTTTAAGTACATTTATGGTATCCTGTATTTGAAATTCATTTTCCAATCTGTAAAATACAACCTCACGGATATGCTCGATTCCCTCTTTAATATATCCATTATGGGTAGCTATTACGCGCTCAATATCATCACTTATATGCAGATCAATAATGCTGGTTTTATAATGTTTTATCCATAATGTTGGACCACCACTCACAGCCTGGTCTTTTTCGTTAATCCGGATTGTATTATGTGCCAGAGTGCCTTTAAAATAATTTCGCCATAGGGGTTCTGTGTGATAAGTATAGGTTCCAGGGTCCACGAAGACTGCTCGTCCATCAAGATGTAAAATAAAAGAAAGAGCGTCAGCGTGTCCATGAGCTGCAATAGAGAGGAATCCAAGAGGAGCAGCATCAAAATGCAATAATATTTCTTTATCATTTTCTTTTTTTCGAAAAAAAAAGTGACCCTCCTCTTTGTAGAATTTGGAACTTTCATTCATACTTATAACAGGAATAGAATCATAGATCACTTTCCCCTGATCACCGAACAAAAACTGATTCTTAACATCAAAGCCATTGCATTTGGATTTAAGAACCGGATCACCGTAAATGATAGCTCCAGAAGTCAGCAATGATTTGAAATTATTAAACTTTTCATCAGTATCAATCATGAAACATTTTCCGTCATCTTCATCACCATATTTCGGGAAATTTCCGTTGCAGTCAAGGAGATCATAAATATAATAGAAGATCTTGAGCAGACGTTGCTTGAATCGGTCCGAAAATGGTCTATTTGTTTTTTCACCAACAATAAATGACAGGAGGAAAAAATCAGTAATGAACTGAATATATTCAGCGGCTTCTTCTTTGTTTATACCCTCTTTCGAATGCTGATTAATTATTTCCTTCTCAAGACCTTCCTGCGAATATCTGAGCCATTTCCCTGAGTCTTTGAATTCCCATTTTGAAGATGCAATAAACAGGCCTGCATACTCTGAGATCAGATGGTTATTGGCTGAAGAATACTTTGAGGGATTTTCAAAGGAATAGATGCAATGCATCTTTATCATAGGTATCCAGTCTTTTTCTACAAATTCCTTAAAATTAAAATCCTCCAGGATAAGATTATCCGCATCCAATATTTCCCAGCAAAGAAACCAGGTTATTAATCTTAGATTTATTTCAATATTGCTATACCAATTTATACCTGAGAGGAAAGGATTTTGAAGTGACCAGGATTTATTTAATTGTATAAAAAGATCCAGCTCGTCCTTGCTTCCCGTTGTATTATAGTTGATACAAATATTTACCAGAAACTGAAGCCGGTTAATTTCCCAGACACATTTTGCACATAATCTGGGATTTTCCCTAATATTGATTTTCCTGTAAAAAGCCGGATGGAAAACTTCTCCTGATAAAAAGTCTTTTTGCCAATTTATTTCCTGTGGTTTACTGTAATTAAATTCGGTACCAAATACTTTTAAATTCTTTGGATGCACACTTGCATTTTCAATATTAAATTCAAATATGTTTTTTTTAAAAACAAATTCCTCCTGCAATAACTCAATCTTATATTCAAATTTTTCTTTTAGGTAATCCGTTAAAGATTGTTTAAACCTGAAGAGTATTTCAGCCAATGACATGGTCATTAGCCTATTAAGATACCATTTATTCATCGACAATTTAATAAGATCTGTTTTTAGTCCTAACCTCTTTCATTTTCTTTACCTTTACACAAATAACCGGATAAAGCAATTGTTTGTGAATCATCTGGAAATAAACATTAAGTCCGTGTTTTAAAATGTCAACCCAGTCTTAATAATTAGAATCAATGATTATCCATTTATAAATGGTTAAAAAACCAAAATAAAAAAGGCTGCCCCTTTTGATACAGCCTCATTTTAATAAACCGATTTCTATAATCTGTTATCTTTTTTGCGCCAATATTGTAATTGTCACCGGATAGTCTTGATCATAAAAATATTAGAAAACTAAAGATAGTTCAAGAAAACTGAATTTTAATATAATTCCAACTATCTTGAGCTTACTATCAGCTTATTAGTGCCTTTACTTAACCCGAATTTTGACTTTAACATTTTATTAATTTAGGGAACTGATATTAATTTATTTCCCAACGACTTAGTATATCATCCTTAAGCTTTGAAATGGAGTATCTAGATACATTAATCTCCTTTATTTCCAATTTAAAAGCTCTGTGCATTAAGGTTACAAAATGCTCTAGATTTCGTTCTTTTTCGACGAAACCATTTTCCCCTTCATGAATAATTTCCCTGGCGGCACCAAAATCTGTCACACAGCAGGGAATACCACATGCAACCGCTTCCACTAAGGAAGTGGGCCATCCCTCCATATATGACGCCATAACGAATAAATCTGAGGCATTTAAATAAAGTGAAATCTCAGATGGAATTTTTTTGCCAACCAAAAAAACGCTCTGAGCTATTCCATGCATTTCTATATATTCATTAATCTTCTCCAGGTCTTCGCCTTCTCCGACAAAAAACAATACACTTTCAGGTACATTACTTTTAAACAATATAAAAGCATCAATAATAAATTTCCACCCCTTTAACCAGGTTAAACGACCTATAGTAGAAATTATGACTGAATTTACCGGAATAGATAATTTTTCACGTGATTCAATTTTATTTATCGGCCTGAAAATATCAGTATCTATCCTTGTCGGAAACTTGAAAATTGATTGCAACAGTATTTTTCCTTCACTCCTAGCTATAAGGTCTTGAATAGCCTTTTCATCAGCTGATACTAAAACTAAATTGACATTTTTGAAACTTGAGAATAAAAGTCTTTCGAATAGATTCACAAAGTATTTTCCGTACCAATATTTCGAAATTTTCAAAGGGTTCTCTACTCCCGGAAATCTATAACAAATATTTTCATACTCATATTTTTTTATCGCCGGAAGTATTTCTGGTCTCTGCACGAACACATTATTATATTTTTTTTCAAGTATTTTAGATCTGTATACCCTTAATAATAAAAAACACATTATCCTATCAGGAATTATATACTTGGTCTTTGAAATAGAATATCTGGCTAATGCAAAAAAATCATAATTGATTCCATTAATATTTTTTATAGTCCATTTCCCTACAGGATCATTTTCATCCGTTGTTATCCCAATTAAAGCCAATTGATTGCCAAAAGCAATAAGTAGATTTTTAACAAAGGTTAAATGACCTCCTATTTGATAATCAGTATAATTACAAAAATCAATAACCAATATTTTCTTCACTCAATAATAATTATTAAAAATATCCAGAAAGTCTATAAGTTATTTGATAATTTCTCTAACAGTTCAAATATTATTAAAGCAATCCCTTAATCATCCTCATAATCATTTATCGTTATCTGCAATAATCTTTTGAAGAATAAAGAGCATCCAAATAAAATTACCATAATCTCTCTTCCCTTCTTGATTTAATTGAAAAATTTCTGATATGGTGCTGATATTCAATTTAGGAATTATTCGGTTAAGAGTCTCTAGCTTTCCTACGAAAGAATTTTCTTTAAACCATTCTCTTAAAGGTACACCAAATCCTCGTTTTGAAGCCAAAAGTATTGATTTTGGCAGCCTCCTACCAATTGTTTTACGTAGTATTGTTTTCCGCTCAAAATGATTCATTTTTATGTCTTTATGAACATGGGTCAGAAAATCAATTAACCGATAATCAAGAAAAGGAGTTCTGGCCTCAAGTGAATATGCCATACTCATCCGGTCTACTTTTACTAACATATCATCTGGCAGCGAAAGTTTCAGATTAAAATACATCAATTTGTAAAATGGATCTTGGTATTTACAATTAAGTTCATAATCAAACAAAAAATCCTTAATTGGGTAAACTATCAACCCTTTTGTAATCCTTTTTATGTAAGACTCATCAATAAATGTGGCTTTAGTCAGGTATCTATCAATGAAGTTTAATTTGGAGGAGTGGCAAACATCATTTACACGGTTTAATTTGTAACGAATTGGCCCAGTAAAAGGACCTGATATAAATGATACAAAATTGGGTATTTCCTCTTTTAAGTATCCTGGCAATCTTTGATATAGTTGAGAAAACTTTTCTCCCTGGTAGGCAGTATATCCAGATAAGACTTCATCTCCTCCATCACCTGTTAGAACCATTTTAACTTTCGATGAAGCAAATTTTGCGACAAGCCCAGTTGGAATGGCAGAAGAATCCCCAAATGGTTCATCATAATGATGAGCTATTCTATTTAATGAATCATAAAAGGTTGTCGGCTCAACGATTAGTTCGTGATGGCTCGTATGGAACTTATTTGCTATCTGCCTTGCCAAATGCCGTTCATCAAAATGCCTCTCTTTGAATCCGATCGTAAATGACTCAACTGGAAATGAGCTGATTTCAGACATTAAGGCTACAACTGAAGATGAATCAAGTCCACCACTTAAAAAAGCTCCATATGGGACATCACTTCTCATCCGAATTTTGACAGAGTTAGTAAAAAGGCTCTCAAACTGTTCGTATATCTCATTCCTATTACAAGCCATGTTATTCTCATCAATCTCTGGTAAATCCCAATACTTGAACTCTTTTACATTACTACCACAAATAATAAGGCAATGACCAGCCCTCAATTTAAAGACATTTTTAAAGAATGTATAAGGCGCAGGTATATAACTTAGGGACAAGAATATTTCAAGAAGCTCAAGATTTGGAATTCGAGGGACACCATAAGCGCCGATACTTTTTATTTCGGAGCCAAAAACTATCGTATTTTCATAAATCGAATAATGCAAAGGTTTTTCACCAATTCTATCACGCGACAATAATAATTGATTATTATTTGCATCCCACAAGGCAAATGCCCACATGCCATTAAACTTATTTTGACAATCTATTCCCCATTGCTGATATGCTTTAATAATTACTTCAGTATCTGAGTTTGTCCGGAAAGTATGACCATATTTTATTAATTCCAGTTTTATTTCAATATAATTATATATTTCACCATTGAACACCAGAACAATAGTTTTGTCATCACTAAACATTGGTTGATCTCCAGTATTAAGATCAATTATAGAAAGTCTACGGTGACCTAGTGCCAAGTTATTATGAATGTAATAACCCTCACTATCTGGTCCACGATATGAAATTATATCTGTCATCTTTTTGATAACACCTGAATTACTTAATTTTTCCACATCGAAGTGCAAATAACCTGTAATACCACACATATTGAATTCCTTGATTTAAATTGGACCTATTTCACTAATAATGCTTTATTTTTCATCTAATTTGTTCATTGAAGTGTCTTACTTTATGCCTTTTCACAATTTACCAATATATAAGAAATGCCTCTTTTCACAAACGCTCTAAATTCATTTTCTTTAAAATATTCCCTAATAAATTCAAGAGATTCATTATAAACTTGATCTGAATCTTTCGATGATAAAGATTTACCACTTGAATGGTTAGAAAAATTCAAAAAAGAAAATTCTGTAAAAGGAATTCCAAATCCTATAAATTTAGCTTTCAATCAATTAAGTTAATAACTAAGACTGACTCTGTTAAGGCTTGATTCAGTATTGCTGTTGGTTTCAGTTATAAAATTTGCCAGCTTTCCCCAAGCAGCAAATGTATATTTAGAATTAAATCCTATAATTGTATTCGGCATTTGCTGAAATACTTCAGTTATTAGATCATCACCAAAGAACGAGTTAAACTTATCAGGTTGAGATTGAGAATAAAATGGAGTCAGATTGCTTTTTCCAAATACTGGCATTAAAAGAGTACCTTCTGTCCCAATAACCATTTTTAAAAAATAGATCAAATCCTCAGGTTGGAAATCATTAAGTTTAATGTTCTGCAGAGAGGTATGAACCATCACAACATCATAAATTAATCATTTGTTTAGTTGGAAGATAGGCCCAATTTTCAAATTCACCACTTCCATTTCCATGAATTTCGTAATCTAACGTAAAAATCAGGCCAATTTTTAATTCATTTTTTTGATGCATTATCATAAATATTTCGATACATAAAATGAAACTCCCTTTTGCAAGCAGACGGGGTATCTCAGAGGAATTAATTCTTAATTACGCTGCAAGCAGCGGGGAACTAACCCCAAAAGAGATTAGAGAAAACCTAAAAAGAATATTTCTACAATTTAACCTTTTAAAGGGAGAAGGAGTGCAATTTATTTTCTTATACTTGATTATTTTTTATGGTGATACACTCATTTTGTCAAACGAGCAAAAACAGACGTATTTTAAAACTGATATGATCAATATTAAATCTATTCTTTTGGTACATCCCATCGTTTCTTAATAACAATTTTACAAGGATTCCCAATTGCAATTGAATTTTCAGGGATGCTAGTGATTACCACACTGTTAGCGCCAATTACAGAATTTTTACCAATTGTAATACCCTTTAGTATCATACAATTGGTTCCGATAAAAACATTATCTTCTATTATTATTCGCCTTGCAGGAATATCTTCGTTCACATACCTTTTCCTTGGATCCGAGTGATGAAAATCGTTATCTATAATCATTGTATGAGAACCAATCAGGACATTATTCACTACAATGATTTTTGTGGCAGCAATCACCATAATTCCTGATCCACCGGAATTATTTCCAAAAACAATTTCAGAATTTTTTATTAGAGTAACTAACGTGCATCGGCCATGCAAACCTACTTTAACAGAATTCCTTGCAGAGTTAAATGTACAGTTGTCCCCGATAGTGATTTTCGAGTTTGCATACCGTCGGATTACAGGAAATCCATTGAAGTTTACTTTCCTTCCGATTCGTACTCCTTTAATGAAACATATCAGGCGAATTGGATATTTCCAAAGAAGAATGTTGTATTTATTATGGTATCTGAATATCCTTTCTAGAAACCAGGCAATTGGATCAAAATCATTTTTCATGATTCTCGATATTTAGATGATTTGTTAAAATATTTTTCTTTAATTATCAACCAGATAAATTCCAGATTTCCTAAGATGTATCTTCGCCACATACGACGAGGTTCTTCTATCAACCGGAAAAACCATTCCATACCTATGGCTATTACCAATTCAGGTGCACTTTTAACAGTTCCGGCATAAAAATCAAAGACTGCTCCAATACAACATATATGTTTAACATTTATGTCTGACAAATTATTTGCTGCCCACTTTTCCTGTTTTGGAGCAGTCATCCCTATAAACAGAACATCGGGTTTGAATGCATTGATTTTATCTGCCTTTTTTTTGGGAATATTGCAGAAAAAAAATCAATTTTTCAAAATGGAGTCTGTGATTTTTGTTCCTTTTCACTTTAAATGTGAATTGTGACTATATAATCTTATATGCTCCTCTTTTTCAGCCTCACTATTAAACCTATCTTTTAGCTTTTTGGCAGGAACACCTGCGTAAATAGAATATGGTTCTACATCCCTTGTAACAACAGATCCGGCTGCGATAATACTTCCCTTACAAATTTTAACGCCCGACAGAATTATTGATCCATAACCAATCCAAACATCACACTCTATTATTACTTTTTCATTCAGTCCTTTCCAGTTATAATCACTGTCTCTTATCCTGCTTGCCAAACGTATCGGCACTCCTATCTGGGTATAATTATGATCATAACGACCAATTAAGGCAACTCTATTAGCAAAAATCACATCATCCCCAATTTCGGCATTGCACTCTATCTGCGAAAATTTACCAATATAAAAATTATCACCTATAATAATCGAGTGTTTTGCCCACATGTAAACAGATCTTCCTATATATGGATTCTTCCCAAACGAAAATCTCCTCCATTTTATGTAAACCAAATAAACAAACCTTAATTTGCGAATGAGATTCATCATAGCAATAACCATACTTTAAGTAAGTCTTCTTTCAAATTATCTACAGAAAAGTTTCTTACATTTTCATTGTGAACTGGCCTCCTGATTCTAATGGCTTTTATCATTTTCTCTGCAAACAGGTTTATATTATGTCCATTTATTACAGAACCATTTATCCCTTCCAGTATAATATCTTTTGCAGAACTAAAGTTAGTGACGCATGAAGGAATACCACAAGCTATTGCTTCAGAAAGAGAGGTTGACCATCCTTCTTTGTCTGAACCCATTATGAACAAATCAGAAGCATTTAGGAATAGCGAAACTTCATGCATCTTCTTTCCTCCAACTAATTTCACATTATTCTTGAGTCCTTTAGCAATAATGTAATCCTGAACTAGCTGATAATCCTCGCCCTCTCCTATTATGAAAAAAACTATCTGCGACTTCCTTCCTGAATAAACTATATGCATCAATCATAAATTCCCATCCTTTAAGTTTTGACAACCTTCCAGTCGTAACCACAATAATTTTATCGGTTTCAATATTCAATTCTTTACGGGTCTCATTCCTGTCAAGAGGTTTAAAAACATCAGTATTAATTCTGGTAGGAAATTTTATTATATCATCACGAAAAATATTACCATTGCTCCGCTTCACCATGTCTAAAATTGAATCCTCATCACCTGAAGCCAAAATAGTTTTTACATTTCTAAAAGAAGAAAAGAATAACCTATTAAAATGATTCTCCAAATACTTACTAAACCAATACTTGGAAATCTTTAATGGGCTCTCCAACCCTGGAAAGCGAAAGCAAATGTTTTTCAACCCAAACCCATTAATAGCCGGTAATATTTCATGCCGTTGTACAAAAACATTCTGAATATTGATATCCAGTATTTCTTTTTTATAATACCTTAACAAAACATAACTCATTAGTCTGTCTGGCAAAAAATGCTTCGTTTTCTTTATATTATATCTTGCTAAGGCGAAAAAATCATACACTACACCATCAATGTTTTTCTTAAACCAAGTCCCAATTTGGTCATTCTTTGAAGTTGTTACTCCTACCAACGCCAATCTATCGCCAAAGGCAGACATAAGATTTTTTGCCATAGATAGATGTCCACCGATCTGGTAATCTTCAAAATTACAAAAGTCAATTATGAGAATTCTTTTTGAATTGTAATCCATCATGCAAAAATTCCAGATTTTAAGAGGTAATACTTTTTAATGGGGGATTTAGTTAAATCGTCAGCGTTGTATATTTACCGGAGACACAATAAGTTCCAGGGAAATCAATCGTAATGCTAAATTCAATATATCTTGCACCAAATTCATACTTCCTATGCTCTTTAACTTTTAATATGCAGGGTACTCCAGGTTCGTGGATACCTGAAACCTTATGAGCGTCATCTCTCTTATGTGTCAATAACCGGTAAATAACATTAGCTAGTCTTTCTTTGAAAAAGAGATTCAACCCATTATTTATTAACAACTACAGGATCATTGTTTTTTTTATGAAATCTATAATATCTTTTGTTCTTTCCAGATATCCAAAACATCTTGTTGCAGTTATTTTCCCTTGCTGTGCAACTGATAATGCTTTTGGATAGTTATCGAAAATGAAAGCTATTTTTTCTGCAATTGCATGCGAATTATTTGGTTCAACGATAAAAAGATCCTCACTATCTATAAAATATTGATCTATGTCGCTTACCCTTGTAGCAATGATTGGTTTACCAGTCATGCAGTATTCCCCTAACTTCCAGGGAAAACCATGATTGGCGTATGGACTATTAGAGCGACAAACAAATAAAACATCTGCTATATTATTATAACTAAAAAGCTCGTCTGAATTCACAAATCCGACCAATTGTATTTTTTCTTTTTGAGAGCATCCATTTCTATATTTCTCAATCTTATTCATTATCAGTTCATTCTGATTTTTGCCGGTCATTATAAAAAGTGTATCAGGATATTTTTTTACTATTTCATTAAATGCATCAATTAGATAATATACTCCATCTTTTTCTCCAAAAGAACCACTATAAACCAATAATCTGTTACCATTAATTTTTTCTGCCAGTTTGTTTTTTATAATCTCAATAGCAGGAGCATTGAAAGTTTTAAAGGTGTCATTGGAGACAAGAATGGGATTTACCAAAATTTTATTTTCAGGAAGAGAATTAAGATAATGGTTTTTCAAAAATGAGGAAATAACAATGATCCCAGTTGAAAAGCGTGGTAAATATTTTTCAGATAGCTTTTGACTTTGAAAATTTAAGAAACCGGATATTCCATGATAGTCTTCATTAAGTGTTGATTTTTCTACAAACCAGATATATAAAGGAATTTTATATAGAGCACAGATAAAGACAATCGGGCCTTGTTTTAGAATATCAGGAATACCTCCTAAGATTACTGCATCGATTCTTTTCTTCTTTTTTCGTCTGTAAATTAATAAAGCCGCATGAAATACTCCAATGAGAACATCAAAGACCCGGGATGTTTTTTTACTATCTCCATGTTTTCTTACAAAACAATAGGGGATGCCATTATAATGCCCATATTTCTTTTTGTTTGATGATAGAATTTCACGTTTATTGCCATAGGGAATAATTAAAAAAACATTTTCCCCGTTTTCCCGAAGGCCCTTCATAACTAAGCTTACATGAACACTATGGGCACCACCAAATGGGAAATCGACGGAATCTACCAATAATAAATTCATTCTTAATTACTTATTAATTTAAATTTTCGAAACCTGCTCTTCTATCCAGGAATAGGTCTTAGTCAATCCATTTTTTAAAGGTTCAGATGGAGCCCAATTCAACTTTTCTCTTATTAATTTATTATCAGAATTTCTTCCTCTTACACCTAATGGACCATCAATATGTTTCAGTTTTATGCTTTTTCCAGCAATTCCCATTACAATTTCAGCAAGTAAATTTATTGAGACCATCTCCTCAGATCCAATGTTAACAGGTCCAAAAAAAGTCGTAGAATCCATCAATCTTCTGATGCCAGCCAGACACTCATCAATATAGAGAAAGGAACGAGTTTGTTTTCCATCACCCCATATTTCAATTTCTCCTCCATTTTTCGCAGAAGCAATTTTACGACACATTGCTGCCGGCGCTTTTTCCTTTCCTCCTGTCCATGTCCCTTCAGGGCCGAATATATTATGAAATCTTGCGACTCTTACGTTCATATTATAGTTTCTCTTGTAAGCAAAATATAATCGCTCACTGAATAATTTTTCCCATCCGTATTCGCTATCAGGTGCTGCAGGGTATGCTGACTCTTCAGAACACTTTGGATTTTCCGGGTCCACTTGATTATATTCAGGATAAATACAAGCAGATGAAGAATAAAATATTTTTCTAATTTTTGCTTTTTCACCAAAATGCAGCATGTTTAAATTAATAGTAGCTGAATTATGCATTACATCAGCATCATGTTCTCCGGTAAAGATATAACCAGCACCTCCCATATCCGCTGCAAGTTGATATACCTCGTCAAATTGTCGATCTAAAATATTCTTACAAACGTCTGGATCTCTTAAATCTCCAATGATAAAGTCATCTGCTCCTGTTTTCGAAAATTCAGGATATTTCAAGTCAACACCCCGTACCCAAAAACCTTCTTTTTTTAGTTTTTTTACCAGGTGACTGCCGATGAAACCACCGGCTCCGCATACTAAAGCAGTTTTGTTATCCATAATTTTTAGATTAATTAAATTCATGAAAAATGAAATAAAGTATAGCTTATTATTTTTTTAGTAAACCCAAATGAATTAAAGATTGTCTTATAATTTTATCATGCATTTGTCCGGAAGGGAACAGTAAATCGTAATTAAAACTTTAGTTAATTTATTGTCCTGATTACTTTACAAGGATTGCCAGCAGCAATAACATTTGGCGGAATGTTTTTTGTAACAATACTCCCTGCGCCAATTACTGAATTCTCACCAATCTCAACACCTTTAAGTACTATAGCACCTGCACCAAGCCAAACATTATCATGAATTATTATTTCTTTTGGAAATCCGCTGCGTGGGTCATCCAAATGCCAATTACTATCGGTGATTAACGTATTCGCTCCGCATCTTACTTTATTGCCTAGACGAACGCTTTTAAATGCTCCTATTATAGTACCGCTAAAACCACACTCTTCACCAATAATCAATTCTGCTCCTGGCATTAATGTACTAAAAATACAAGGACGATCTATTCCAATTAGATTTGAGGTTTTTCTTGATCGGAAAGAACATCTGTCCGATATTAAAATTCTGGAATTTTCTGTTCTGTAAAATTTTGTCAAACCAATGAAGGAACACTTCTTACCTATATGAATTCCCTTAATTCTAATTACAATGTAACATATAATAGAACTAAATATTTTCAGGATTTTCAACTGAATTATATAACTATATTTATTGAAAATTAATCCACTAATATCTCTCATAGCTTATTATTAAAAAAGGATTCTATAATTAAAAATAATAATTCTACTAATTTTCACTTTACTCCCTACCACAGATTGCTTAATTTAGCATTACCGGAAATTAATTTTAATACCCGCCATGAGGTATTATCTATAATATATTCGTCTGGTATTCTTTTATAACCATTCGTCTTTTCAAATTCCTTCATTGTTATTTGAATACAATTTACAACTATATTCGGATCGAAACCTGTCAAAACAATAGTCCCGGCATCTTGTGCTTCGGGTCGTTCCATAGATTGGCGCAAAGATATTGCAGGGAAATTCAAAATCGCCGATTCTTCACTAATTGTTCCTGAATCGGATATGGTACATAAAGCATTTATTTGCAAATAGACATAGTCAAGGAATCCAAATGGCTTAAGAAATTGTATCAATGGATTAATTTCCGTTTCAGTCTTCTTCTCTAATCTCTTTCTTGTCCATGGATGGGTAGATACGATAACAGGGAGGTTATAATCTATGGCCAGCTTATTTAAAACATTTAAGATTTTGCTCAAATGTTCAGGATTGTCGACGTTTTCCTCACGATGAGTGGAAACGAGAAAATAGCTTTTAGCTTTCAGCGATAAACTTTCAAGGGCTTTGGATCGTTTGATTTTAGGCATATAGTAATCCAGCACCTCTTTCATTAGGCTTCCTGTAAGATATATCCTTCGATGAGGTAATCCTTCAGAGATCAAATGCCTTCGTGCATGCTCGGTATAGACCAGATTAAAATCAGCAATATGATCAATAATCCTGCGGTTAATTTCCTCCGGAACATTTAAATCGAAACATCTGTTCCCAGCCTCCATATGAAATACGGGAATGTGAAGTCGCTTGGCCATGTAGGCTGCCAGACATGAATTAGTATCTCCCAAAACCAGTACAGCATCCGGGTTTTCTTTTCTTAACACCTCTCCTGATTTTCTGATTATGTCTCCTACCGAAACTTCCAATGATATTGTATCAACTTCAAGAAAATAATCTGGCTTCCGAAGTTCCGGTTATCCCAACTTTTAACATGTTTTTAAGATCTGATTGGTGATTGGTGATTACTGCCTTCTGCCTTCAGCCTTTCTTCCCAACATCCTCCCGTATAAAATCAAGTCTCAAAAGTAATTTTTTGGTTTCTTTAATGTTCAAACGGGAGGTATTATGAGAAGTATATTCTTTCATCTGCTAGATCTTTGCTTCTCCTTCAATAAAAAAACGATTGTAGTTCAGATCCCGGGTATCTGCAGGAATACGATAAAAGTTACCTAAATCTTCAGCTTTTACCATCTCTTTACGGTTTATCAGTGTTTCATAAAGCTTTTCACCATGACGTGTTCCGATAATTTTAATCGGATTACTTGCATTGTATAATTGCAACAAAGCTTTTGCTAGTATCTCTATAGTAGCAGCAGGAGATTTCTGAACAAAGGTATCACCCGGATTACCATTTTGAAAAGCAAAAATAACTAAATCGACGGCATCATCAAGGGTCATCATATACCGGGTCATTTTAGGATCGGTAATTGTAAGTGGATTCCCTTTTTTGATTTGGTCCACAAAAAGAGGGATTACTGAACCTCTTGAAGCCATCACATTACCATACCGTGTTCCACAAAACACCATTCCTGTCCCAATTAAATTCCGCGACTTAGCAACCATTACTTTCTCGCTTAATGCTTTCATAGCTCCTGACATCACCAATGTAAT
>Ga0182010_10000625_pt1 | contig 20040 bp, 15 predicted proteins | sample 611E1MmetaG_FD_120488 | JGI IMG/M metagenome (GOLD analysis project Ga0182010, IMG submission 120488) | Permafrost microbial communities from Stordalen Mire, Sweden - 611E1M metaG | ecosystem: Environmental > Terrestrial > Soil > Wetlands > Permafrost | place: Sweden: Stordalen | collected...
ATGGTCCGCCGCCGGCGTAGCCGGCGGACTCCCCACGCGACTATCTTCATGGGAACCCTCAAAGGGTTCCCATACCCTCCCGCGATGGTCCGCCGCCGGCGTAGCCGGCGGACTCCCCACGCGGCTATCGCCTGCGCGCAGCCGCTGCGGTGGGGAGCACCGGATGGTCACTTCGCCGTCGCTTGCGGGCTCCGTCGAGAGCCTTCACGCCATCCACGTGCGACTGCAGGACCTCGGACAGCGACTCGTGAAAGGAAACCTTACCCGCGGCGATCTCACGCAGAGCGGTGACGCCGGGATTGTTGTCGCACTGAACAAGCGGAGTCGCCCCTTTCGCCAGGGCGCGGGCGCGTTGGGCGGCCAGCACAGCCAGAGCGAAGTGGTTGCCTACAGCCTGAATACAGTCCTCTACCGTAACACGTGCCATCTGCGTTCCTCCCGTTCAGTCCTGAGCGCTTCGACTGCCTTGACTGCCCTTGCGGCTGACCAGAAAGTCATCGGCCCGGGCTGGGAGGGAAGACGACGTGGAAAGGACGTGATCACAGTACCACGCGAAATGAGAAAGACGAGAAAGAACAGGTCCGAAGACGCTGTCCCTCAAACGTCAGGACAGATCCCACCCTTGTCTGGCTGGCACGTCTCCGCACCAGCCACAGGGTGTGCTGGGCCCGACTCGCGATCCCTGCGGCCTACCAGCGGCCACCCGAGCGCTCGCGACCGCCGCCACCACCAAAGCCACCACGGCCGTGGCCGCGGCCTCCGCCCCCACCCCCGCCCCCGCCACCCCCACCACCTCGCTCACGTGCCTCGCTGACGCTGATCGCGCGTCCCTGGATCTCGCGGCCGTTCAACGTCCCCATGGCTTTTGCGGCTTCGTCGTCGGTCGACATCTCGACAAATGCAAAGCCGCGCGGCCGCCCGCTCTCGCGGTCGAGCACGACCTTTACATCGGCCACATTGCCCGTCTCAGTGAAGACTTCGCGCAGATCCGCTTCGGTTACGCTGTAGGCCAGGTTGCCCACGTACAGCCTTTTCGCCATGTCGTTCTCTCCTCGTGCTTCTGTCAGTGGACGGTTCCGCGGTCCACGCGCTTGCCCCAAGAAACGGGCCATTGTCCCTATGCGCCTCGCTAGCCGAAACGCCCTGGCTCACCAGATGGAAGACCCTGGGAGAACGGAAACGACGTGAAAAGGACTGCATCGAACCATATCAGGATGCAGCGGGAAGTCCACTGGCGTTTGAAAAGCCAGTGGCGTTAGACCCGCCGCGTTCGCGCAGGAGCGCGAAAGTCGGGAAGGTGGCGCAAGTGTTGCAGAGCTTCAAAGACATGAGGGGAAGAGTCCTAGTAGTAGATGACGACGCGGATGCCCGAGACGCATTGGCCGAAGCCCTGCGGGAAGGTGGTTACTCGGTCGAGACCGCAGCCGACGCATTCAAGGGGTTGGGGAAAGTGCCTGACTTCACCCCAGATCTGGTGCTAACCGATCTGAAGATGCCCGGCATGGACGGACTGGAGTTTCTGCGCAAGCTCCGCAGCACCGGGAACGATCAGCCCGTCATCGTGACGACCGCATTCGCCGACGTGGAAACCGCGGTCACGGCGCTCAAGGAGGGCGCAGCCGACTACCTGACCAAGCCGCTTGATCTCACGGAGCTGTCCGCGGTGGTCGCGCGCGAGATGGACCGCTTGCGGCTTCACCGCGAAGCTGGGCTGCTTCGTGCCCGCCTCGCCGAGTGCTACAGCTTCGGCAACCTGGTGGGCAGCTCACCCGCCATGCAGAATGTTTTCAAGGTGCTGCCCCAGGTGGCGGCGTCCAAGGCCAGCGTCCTCATCACGGGTGAGCCTGGGACGGGGAAGGAGCTGATCGCCACCGCCATTCATCAGCACAGCCCGCGCGCCAAGGAGCCGTTCCTCAAGCTCCACTGTGCGGCCTTGGCCGAGCCTCTGCTGGAAAGCGAGCTGTTCGGCCATGAAAGCGACGCCCTGGCTGGAAGCCCGGGCCGCCGCGAAGGGCGGCTGCAGCAGGCGGCCGGTGGCACCCTGTTTCTCGACGAGATCTCCGCCCTTCCGCCCGCTTTGCAGGTGAGACTGCGGCGCTTTCTGCAAGAGCACGCCTTCGAGCGCGTGGGGGGTGAGGAAACTCTCCACGCGGACGTGCGCGTGATCGCGGCCAGCGACCACAATCTGCACGAAGAGGCCACCCAAGGCCGTTTCCGCAAAGATCTCTTCTATCTTCTGAACGTGGTCAGCATCGATCTGCCGCCCTTGCGCGCACGACCGTCTGACATCCTGGCGCTTGCGATGCACTTCCTGCGCAAGTACGCAAGCGAAGATGGCAAGTCCTTGGAGGGATTCTCCGACGAAGCCCTCGAGAGATTGACGGCCTACGTGTGGCCGGGCAACGTGCGCGAGTTGGAGAACGCCGTCGCGCACGCGGTGGTGCTGGCCAGCGGGCCGCGTGTGACCGCCATGGAACTCCCGCCCAGCGTGGGTCTCGCTGCGGCAACGGCCGATATTCACATCCCGGGATCAAAGATGGAAGACATCGAACGGTACGCCATTCTGGCCACTCTGGAGGCGACCCGCGGTTCCACCACGAGAGCGGCCGAGATTCTTGGCATGAGCGTACGAACGGTCCAATATCGGCTGCAGCAATACCACAGCGCGCCAAAAGACGAATCGCGCTCGCCTGCGGTCATTCCCAAGCTTCCTGACTGATGATGGTCGCGCGCGCCGGGTTGCTAACCGCTGGGAATGGGCGTCACCTATGGGTAACGGATGTTACCTACCGGTGAGGGAAACACCGGCCCCTTTCACGATGCATCCACCGACGAATCCGCGGCCGATCGTGCTTCACCGCGCCTGATAATTGTCCGACGGATGAAGTGGGGCCGTCGTTTCGTCTCTTCCAGAATCTTCGCGATGTACTCACCGACGATGGCAATTCCCAACAGATTCAGGGAACCAAAGAAGAGGATGAAGAGAATGATCGTTGTGGCTCCCCGCGGCGCCAGGCCTGGGAAGAGCAGGCGGGATGCGATGTGCCCCACGGCCAGAACGCCGCTCAATAGGAACAGGAGCGTGCCAAAGAAGCTGAGCGCCGACAACGGGGTGTAGGTAAACGAGAGTATGCCCTTCTTGGCCCAGCCCACGTTCTTCAAGAAGCTGTTGGTCGAGCGGCCGAACATCCTCTCTGGACGCACATAGTCGATGCCGGTCTGCTTGAACCCCACCGAGGCACGGATACCCCGCAGGAAGAAATCCCGCTCGGGATAGGCAAGGATGGCTTTGACCGCGCGCCGGTCAATCAAGGAGAAGTCGCCGGCATCGTGCGGGATGGGAAGATACGAGAAGGCATCGAAGAGTCGATAGAAGAGTTTGTAGCCCAGGCGCTTGAAGAGAGGCGCTTCGCGCTTCACCCGCCGCCCGTAGACGATGTCAAAGCCTTCCTTCCATTTTCCTACGAAGCTCGCGATGAGCTCGGCCGGATCCTGAAGGTCGCCATCGAGCAGCACGCAGGCGTTCTTGGTCGCAATCTCCATGCCGCTGCGAAAAGCTGCCTGCGACCCAAAGTTGCGGGAATGCGAAATCCCCACCACGTGCCGGTCACGGCTACTCAGGTCGCGGATGACCTCCTCGCTGTTGTCGGGGCTGTTGTCGTTGACGAAGATGATCTCGTGATCGATCTTGAGTTCGGCAAAGGTCTTCTTCAACCGTTCGTACATTACCGGGATGGCCTGGGCGTCCTGGTAACAGGCCACCACCGCGGATACGCTGCGTTCCGTGTCCAGACCGAATTGCTTGGACGATTGATAGTACCGCTCCTTGTCTTCTAGGCTGCGGTACCAATCGGCGGTTCGGCGCAGACCCTCTCGGAATTCGGTGCGTGCCTTCCACCGCAGAATCTGAGTGGTCCTGTTCTGGTTGGAAAACCAATCGACAAGGTCCCACTTGCGTCGCTCCATCGCGCCGTAGGCTGGCTGGCCAGGTATCGAGAAGAGTTCTGCCGCGGCCTTGGCAGCCTCGGCAATGGTGGTCTTGCGACCACTGCCGATGTTGAAAGAGTCGCCGAAGAAGGGTTCGCGTAGATTGAGCACGGTGTCGATGTAGGCCTCGCAGATGTCGCCGACGTACACGAAGTCCCTTGAGATAGCGCCGTCGACAAGAGGCGGAAATTCTCCTTGCAGGCCGCACCGGACCAAGGCGGGGATGAACCGGGACGCGTCTTCGTACGGGCCGTAGACGGAAAAGAGCCGAAGATTCGCGCACGGCAGAGATTTCTTCTTGCCATAGAGGTGTAGCAGGTTGGCGCAGGAGACCTTTGCAACGGCGTAGTCGCTATTGGGCTGCGGTAGGTCGTCCTCCTTGGGGCCTGCCGCCCTGTCGCCGTATTCCGAGGAACTGCCTGAATGCACATAGCAAAAAATGTCGAAATCCTCCAGACGCTGGAGCAGCTTGGCCGTGAGGTTGAAATTCGTCTCGTAAATGAGGTCACTCTCGGCTTCGAAGGCATAGCCGCCGTAGCCAACACAATTGAAGATGGTGCGCGGCTTGAGGCGATCGAGCAACTCGTCGCGGTTGGAATCCACCAGAAGGTCGACGACGATTGCGTTGCGCTCAGGCACGCCCTGGAGGCGCCAAGCCGGGGTATGAAAGACAGTCCCGGTGACATCATCCCGATGGGCGAGCAACGTGCGCAACAGGTTCGCCCCGAGGAAGCCGCCGGCGCCAAGCACCAGGACCGGTCCTTGAAGGCGGCGAATCTTCTCTTCCAGTCCGGGGGTGGTCATGGGGTGTTGCTCAGCAGTCTAAGGATGGAGGCCGGGTCGAGGCCACATTCTTCTCGGTGGAAGACCTGCGAGCCGGTGCGGCCGGAGGGATAGCCGCGCGCAAACCGATGCGTAAAACGGCGCGGCGTCGTCTGGGTACACAGAAGAGCATGCGCCAGAGCCGCTCCTGCGCCTCCCTGCACAACATGCTCCTCGACGACGATGAGGTGTCCGCTTTGTTGGAAATCAGCGATGAAAGTGGCAGGGATCTCCGCGTTCACAATGGGCAACTCGGACAGGACCCAGAGGGTCGGGCGTTGGGATTCCGGCAGGACTTGCGCCGCGGCCAGGATGCCGCCTGCCAGAGGCCCCACGACGACCACCGTGGCGCCCTGGCCTGACAGAATTCGCCGCCAAGGGGCGTAGGGGGGAACTACGAAGTTCTCTGGCTTCTCGTCCCGGCCAAGGCGTAGGTATGCCGGCCGGGCCGCCGCCATCAGGCGCAAGACCGCTTGGGGAACGTCCGCAGCAAAGGCTGGAATCTGGACGGTGAGGTTGGGGAGCCCGAGCAAGGCCCCGTAGTCTTCGATCGCGTGGTGAGTGGGGCCCATGACCCCATAGGCGTATCCGCCACCGTTGCCAACCAGGAAGACCGGCAGGTTGTGCAGGCATACATCGTTGCGGATCTGCTCAAAAGCCCGCGCATAGAGAAAAGGCGCGATGCTGTAGACCCAAGGCCGAAGGCCCGCGGTGGCCAAACCGGCCGCAACCGAGACCATATTCTGCTCGGCAATCCCGGCGTTGATGAAGCGCTCCTTCGCAACCTCGCGCAACGGTTCCAGCGCCATGAAGCCCAGATCGCCGGTAAGAAAGACGAAATCCGATTCCCGAGCATAGGAAACCAGGGTTCTGGTGAGGATGGTTCTCACAGGCGGTTCGCCTCCTCAACGGCCATCTGGTATTGCTCGGCCGTCATCGGCAGATAGTGCCACTCCAACTTGTTCTCCATGAAGGACACCCCATGGCCCTTGATGGTTCGTGCCACGAGAGCCATGGGGCGATCCGTAGGGGGCGTTTTCAACGCTTGCTCGATGGCGTCCGTATTGTGTCCGTCGACTTCGCGAACCTCGAGGCCAAACTCCTTCAGTTTGTTGGCCAGCGATCCGAGGTTGGCCACCTCAGCGGTGGCGCCGAACCCCTGCAGACCGTTGAGGTCCACCAGCAGGACGACTTCGCGCAACCTGTGATGCGCGATGAACATCAACGACTCCCAGTTCGAGCCCTCGTTCCATTCGCCGTCCGACAGCAGGCAAAACACCCGCCCCGGCTGCCCGCGCAGGTTCTTGCCCAGCGCCAGGCCGGCAGCCAGACCGAGCCCATGCCCAAGACTTCCCACCGCAAAGGGGATCTCAGGAATACCGTGGGGAACGGGGTGGCCACCCAACTTCGTGCCATCCTTGTGAAACGTTGCCAGTTGCTCTTCGGCTAGAAGGCCTAGCGACCACAGCGTGACGTACAGAGCACCGGCCGCATGTCCCTTGGAAAGGATGAACTGGTCGTCGCCAGCCATGACCCGATGGTGCAGGGTCAGCAGGAGATCGAGGGCGGAAAGGTTGCCTCCGATGTGGCCGACACCGCTCTCGAAGTGCATCTTGAGCAGACGCAGCCTGGCTTTCCGCAGAATCTCCTTCAACGGCGTTCCCCTTTCTAGTCGCCTACCAGCCCGGGTCGCCCAACAAATTGCAGGTCCTGCAGATCTCCGGCGGTTCACACCCTGGGTCTAGGAGTTGCTCACGCATCGCTACCAGCGTGGGGTGGTTAAAGACAGAGTCAGGCTCGCCATCAAACAGATTGCTGTTAGGACCCTGCAACATCATATCAGAGCCGCAGCATATCGCCATGTTGCCCAAAGCATCGCAGGTAATACGCTGCCACAACTGCGGGCAAAGCTTGCTAAGTCTCCCCTTCTGGACGACGGCCGGCCAGAGGCAAAAACCGGGAAGAGCACCGTCTATTCGTCTCCGCAATTCAGCATAGGCGGGGAGTGCATCATCGATGACTTCCTCCGGTCTTGGGTCTACGCCTACTGGTCGATAGATCCAGAAACGAAGGCTGCGGCATCCTGCATCATGGATGAACTGCGCCGTCCTGAGCAGCTCATCCTGATCCCCCTCCACTTTGCTGCGCAACAGCACCATACTCATATGCACCGGAAAAACCCGGTTAATCTTTGAAAGGTCGCGCTCTATGATCCCTCGATTGGCGTCGTAGAGAGAAACGTTGATTCTGGAGATTCCGGCGCGTTTCAATCCAGCAATGCGCTCAGCCAGGAGCAAGCCGTTTGTGGCCGTGTTGACGATGTGCCCGCGTCTTACCAAAAAGGAGACGATGGCTTCAAAATCGTCAACCATCAGCGGCTCTCCCCATCCAAAATCGACCAACAGGCAGTTCCCAAACAGCGGGTTTGAGAAGATGCGTTCCACTTTCTCAAGCGTAGCTTCGCTTTCGCGCCATCCCATTCCCTTGTTGACGACATTCCCTGCGACGCAATAGCCGCAATTGAGATTACAGCGCTGTGTAACCATCAGAGACGCGATCTGCGGCGCGTATCGGCGTACCGACGTCTTGGCCACCTTCGGCAGGCAGCGGTACTTCATGTAGTTCCAGACCTTGGGCGCCGCACGCAGCGAATTTAGCCTGCGGCCCATTTCGTAGTAGTACGACGCCTTTGGTGTCATGCGAACACAGGGTTCTTGCGCGCAACTTGCCGCGAGTTGTGCTTTCGCCACCAGTGCGGGATCAGGAACCATCCGAGGAAGACGATGAGGGCACCGATCGACACCCAGAATCCGGCGACTACGGTTGTGGGCCGGAAATGGAATCTGATCTCGTGATTGCCGGCCGGGACAACGACCGCCCGCTGCGTTATGTTCGCCCGATAGATCGCTGTCTGCCTTCCGTCGATCTCAGCCACCCAACCCGGATAGTACGAATCGGAAAAGACAAGGACCGCGTCCCGTGCAGTCCGAACCTTCATCTCGGCCTCGTTGTTTGTGTAGCGCAGAATCTCGACGTTCCCGCTGGCGCTTCCGCCCTCGCGGAAGTTCGGCGGCACGGTCTCCAGAATCACGAGCTGTTCTGGATTAAATGCGTCCGACATCAGCATCCCAAGCGCAGCCTCACGATCGGCGACCGGTACGACGTCCCCGACCAGATAGGCCCGCGGGAGGAAGTCGTCGTTCTGGTAGAGGTATGCGCCTCCGTACGTGGCCAGGGCTTTGAGGTTCGGCGAAGGAAAAAGCGGCCAGAACGACGTGAGATACTTGACGTTATACATCCGCATTAGTTTCCAGAACAGCTGGGTCGGGTGGAAGGTGTCGCCCTGGACGGAAGCAGTCCGGGTAATGATGCCGGCGCGGTTCTGGTCGCCCCAGATGTCAACCAGGTAGTTCGGCGTCAGGTTGGCATAGCCGTTTGGCGAAGACAGGCCGTAGAGAACGTTGCTGCTCGGCTGGATGAATTCACGCTGCTCCACGAACGGCTGGAGATCCCCTTCCCAGCCTCTTGCCTGCTCGAACATTCTCCTGTGGGCGTGATTTCCGCCGAGACAGAAGATGCGGAAAAGAGAGGTATCCCTTTTCAGGAGTTCGGCCGTTCTCGGCGGCTTTATCCATGTCGCGGCATCGACAATAGGGTTCTGGCGAAGTTGGAAGTACAACAGGTCACAAATGGTGACAATGACGAGTGTTACCTGGATCAGCAAGGAACGTCGAAATACCGAGAGACCGCGCCCCGCTGATTCCGAAGTGCGGGCGGCGACCTGTTGAGCGAGCCTGGTCAGCCCGAGCGAGGCAAGCGCGGTCAGCGCAACATCGGTGACGAGGAGCAGTCTCGTCGGAAAGCGAAAGTAGTTCATACCAGGAACGGTGTTAAACACGAGCTTGTACACCGGCGTGGCGGGCCCCAGCACAAGAACGTAGGAAACGATGGCGGCGATCGAGAAAAATTTCACGTGCCAATTCCTCCACCAGCGCAGAGGCGCGGAGAGCGCGAGGAAAAGGGTCGCGACGCCGACGTATCCATAGTCCTCCCAAAAGACACTCTTGCCCGTGTACGTGAGATTGCCGATGTCGCCATTGCTGTACGGGTAGAGGAACGTCCAGAAGTCCTTCGGATCATAGGCATAGTTTGAAGCATACTGAAACGTCACCCCGCCCGAGCGCGCGGAGCGGGAGACCAACTCATAGGTGGGGATTAGCTGTACGGCTGCGAGCAGCGTTCCCAGGATGAGCATCCCGGCGAAGGACCAAGTGATTCGATTCCTGATGACATTAAGCACGCGACCTAAAGCATTCGGTTCCTTCGACGCGTCCCGGATTTCCTTTTGGCGGTTGAGGAAGCGGAAGACGAAGTAGAGCACGTAGAGCATTCCAGCGTAGTATGCAGTCTGCGTGTTGCCGGAGAGATGCTGCAGCCCGAAAACAACGCCAAACCAGAGCAGAGGGCGTGACTGATTACGCCTGACGGCACGCTCAAGGAACGTGAGTCCGAGCGGCAGCCAGCAGGCGGCGTTCGCGATGGAGAGATGCTTCAGGTGCGAGAGGAGGTATCCGCTGAGGCAGAAGGCAATGCCGCCGATCATGGCCGCTAGCTCGCTGGCGCCGATCTCGCGCGTGTAGAGGTACATCGCTATGCCCGCCACAACGATGGTCAGGAGGATTGTGAGGTTGAGGGCAACGTATGGCGAGAACAGACCGAAAAGAACAATGTTGAACGGGTAGCAGACCCCGGCCTCCGCCCGGGCCAGGAGGGGAAAGCCTCCATAGATTTCACGAACCCAGAGGGGCCAGTGACCCGACTGAAGGGCACTGCCGAGTGCAAAGCGGTAGGGGAAATTCTCGTTCATGAGGTCGCTGGCGAAGATGTCGTCAGTAATGACGAGACCCTTCATGAGTGTCAGCTTCCAGAACGCGGCGAGCACGAGAGCCGTGATGAATGCGATTGCGGCCCACGTGCGGAATTTCGCGTCCTGATCGATGTTCATCGGGCGGGATTTCACGTGGGGACCCCTGGCCTGAGACGTGCGACAGCACTCAGCCTCGGAAGACCATGCCTCTGGCGGCGATGCCCGCCAGCCTGCCATAGTGGACGCGCCGGGCGGATCCAGCCGCCGACGGCGTGTGCGGAACGGCCTGCCTCGACCATACCGCAGAGTCTACCCCATCGCGCCCGCGCCGAGGCCGGCATCCATGGGCCGGTGGTCGCCGGTCCGCTCTTCGCCACGCCTTGCGCCGGGCGAGCCGGCGACGGGCGCCCGCGACATTCCTGACACCGGGTGGCAATGACGAACCTTGTCCGTCGCCGCCATCGTTGATCTTCATCAAGGCAAATGTAAGCTGGAACGACATGAAGCGGCCAAGACATCGGCGGGCCGTCAAGTCTGACGGACCCGGGGGCCGCGACCCTGCCGGAGGCCTGTTGCGCCCGCTGGCCGAGGGAATGGCGGGGCTTCTGCGCACAGTGCCGAGTCAGGGTTGGTTGTTTGCCCTGGTGCTCGTGGGCGGCACGATCGTTGCGTACCTCCCGGTGTGGCACGCTGGTCTGATCTGGGATGATGGCAGCTTCGTCGTAAACAATCCCCTAGTCCGGCGGGCGGATGGTCTATACCGATTCTGGTTTACGGCCCAGCCCGTGGACTACTACCCCGTGACCTCGACCGCGTTGTGGGTGGAATGGCGGCTGTGGGGCTCCAACCCGCTGGGCTACCACGTGGTCAACGTGCTCTTGCACGCGCTCAGTGCCGTCGTGCTGTGGCAGGTGCTGGAGCGGCTGAACGTTCCTGGGGCCTGGCTGGCGGCAGCGCTGTTCGCCGTGCATCCGGTCAACGTGGAGTCTGTCGCCTGGATTACCCAGCGGAAGAACACGCTGGCGATGTTCTTCTACCTCCTGAGCCTCTTGTGGTACTTGCGGTTCTGTCCCGCCGGTCGCTCTACGGCTTTGGCCGCTGACCCAGCCAACGGCCCTCAACCCGCGACTTTCGGCTTTCAATGGCGCTGGTATTGGCTCTCGCTGGCCGCCTTCCTGCTGGCGTTGCTGAGCAAGACGGCCGTGGCGCCCATGCCGCTGGTACTTCTGGGGCTGGTGTGGTGGCAGCGGGGGGCGGTCAAGCGTAGAGACGTCTGGCACACGCTGCCGTTCTTCGCCGCATCCGCCGCCGTGGGTTTGCTCTCTTTCTGGTTCCAGTCTCATCGGGCAATCGGCTCCGACATCGTGCGGACAGACAGCTTCTGGGCGCGGCTGGCGGGAGCCGGATGGGCGGTTTGGTTCTATCTCTACAAGGCCGTGCTGCCGTTCGGCCTGAGGTCAGTCTATCCGCGGTGGCAAATTGATGGGAGCCGTTGGTGGTCCTACGTGCCCGGGCTCTTGCTGGTGGGAGTGCTTCTGGCGTGCTGGCGCTACCGGCGAAGCTGGGGCAAAGGCCCGCTCTTCGGCTTGGGCACCTTCGTGGTGATGCTTCTGCCGGTCCTGGGGTTCATGGACATTGGGTTTATGCTGCATTCGCTGGTGGCCGACCATTGGCAGTATTTTGCCATCATCGGCCCGATCGCGCTGGCGGCGGCGGCAATCACGACGGTCTGCCGACGGCCAGGAACAACACGGCCATTTTCGGCCGCGGCCCTGGGCGGGGCCTTGCTGGTGGCGCTGGGGGGCTTGACCTGGAGGCAGTGCCGGATCTACACCGACCCCGGAACCTTCTGGCGGGCGGTGCTCGCCACAAATTCCGACTCCTGGTTGGCCCACAACAATCTCGGTGGGTTTCTTTTCGAACGAGGTCAGACGGATGAGGCGATGGCCCATTTCCAAAGGACGCTGGAGCTCAAGCCCGACTACTCGACCGCCCACTACAACCTCGGCGGGGTTCTTCGCCAGAGGGGCCTGCTGGACGAAGCGATCGCTCATTTCCAAAAGGCTCTGGAAATCCAGCCGATTTATGCCACGGCCCACTACAACCTCGGCGAGGCTCTTCGCGAAAAGGGTCAGGCAGATAAGGCCCTTGCCCACTTCCAAAGAGCACTGGAAATCCAACCCGACTATGCCGAAGCCCACAATGCCCTCGCTCTCGGTCTTCTCCGAAAGGGGCAGGTCGATGAGGCGATCGCTCACCTCCAAAGAGCGACGGAAATCCAACCCGACTATGCCGAGGCTCACAGCAACCTCGCCAGAGCCCTTGGCCAAAAGGGACGGGTCGATGAGGCGATTGTTCATCTGCAGAAGGCGCTCGAAATCCAGCCCGGCCAGGCCGAGCTCCACAACAATCTGGCCAACGTTCTTCGACAAAAGGGCCAGGTACGCGAAGCGGCCGCTCACTACCAGAAGGCGCTGGAAATCCGTCCCGACTATGCCATGGCCCACTACAACCTCGGCGAGGTCCTCCAGCAAGAGGGAAAAATGCGTGAGGCCGTTGCGCATTATCAAAAAGCGCTGGAAGCGCGTCCCGACTTCGCCGCGGCTTGCAACAGTCTGGCCTGGGTGCTGGCGACCAGCCCCGAAGCGGCGATCCGAAGCGGCGCCCGGGCGATCGAACTGGCCGAGGCAGGACAGCGGCTTTCCGGCGGCAGCAATCCGATGTCTGTCGCGACGCTGGCTGCCGCCTATGCCGAGGCTGCGCGATATCCTGAAGCAGTAGAGACGGCCAAACGGGCGCTGCGGCTAGCCACCGCCCAGACCAAGACAGCCCTGGTTAACCGCCTGCAGGCGCAAATCGCGCTCTATCAAACAGGCTCCCCATACCGGGACACCAGCCTAGTCCCGCGGTAATTGCGGGCCGCCCGAAGGGCCGGCCCGCGGCTCGCGGGTGGCGGCTCGCGTGGGCGTGAGGGTGAGCGTGTTCGTGTGGGGTACGCGGGAGGCGGGAAGCGTAGGGCGAGGGCGCTACTGCGACCACGTGCCCGCGCCTACGTCGAGACTCCAGGTGGGCAGGTAGGTCGGCAGCAGTGTTTTGGTTCCGTCGAGAACCAACGGCTGGAATACATACGTGGCCAAATAGTTTTGGTCGCCAGCGCCACTGGTTGCTCCACAGTTGTCCCAGTGATCGCCCCAGTACAGATAGACGGTCCCCTTGCTTCCCACCACTGGCTGCACCCAGGTGGTCTGCGACAGCCAGGTCCTCTGGAGGGAGATATCGTTGCTGGTGTCGGTCACTGGTGCAAGATACCCCTGGTAGGTCCACGGCCCAGTCATGGCGGGCGCGGTGGAGTAGAAGTTGTTGTTGCATCGCCATCCCGTTTTGTACGATGCGATCCAGTAGTAGGTGCTGCCAGCCTTGAACACGGTGGGCGCCTCTCCGCCCCCGGAAGGCCCATTGACGGCTGAGTACTGCTTGCCCGACACCCAGCTATGGCAGTCGTCGGCCAGGGTGTAGACCCAGCCACTCTCAGTAATGAAATAGGCACCCGTCTCGTCGGCGTATGCGCTCATGTCGCTGTGCGAGGCCGTCTGTCCGCTGGCGTTCATCAGGGGCCCCTTGTAGCTGTATACAGCGTTGACCGTGGGCGAGGTCGCGTAGACAACTTCCCGGTCTTGCTCAAAGGTAACAGTGTCCGACGCACGGGCGGTGAAAACGAATTCTCCCGTGCTGGGACACTTGATGATATGCGGCCTGTCGCAATTCCGGTTCGGCCCGAGCTCGCCACTCGGCTGCTGGGGCAGGACAATCCCCTCATTTTTCCATGTCGCCAGGTCTTTGGATGAGTACATGGCAACGCCATGAAAGTCGTTCGGCGTAGGGCCTGTGGGGAAGAATAGGCCGTGGATGTAAAAGGTGTCGCCCTCCCTGATGATGCCACCGCCGTGAGCGTTGACTGGCTTGCCGTCGGTGTCCATGAAAGTGATGCCGGTAGCAAGGGCGCCGTTGAAGACCCCGACCGGGCCTGCTCCCGTGGAACCGGTGGATCCACCGGAGCCGGTGTTCCCACCCGAGCCCGTGGTCGAGCTGGACCCACCGCGGCCACCAGAGCCGCCCATCGCACCGGAGCCCGCCGTAGCCACAACCCCGCCCGAGCCGCGCGTTCCGCCGGAGCCACTCGTTCCGCCGGAGCTGGCGGTTGTGCTCGTGCTCCCGCCGGAGCCGGAGGACCCGCCGGAGCTGATGGTCCCACCCGATCCACCAGGCCCAGTCGCGCCGCTGCCTGCCCCAGTCGCGCCACCTGCTCCAATAGCGCCGCCTGCCCCAGTTGCGCCGCCGCCTGCTCCGGTTGCGCCGCCCAGGCCACTGCCGCCTAGCCCAGCCGCGCCGCCGGCTGCTCCGGTCGTGCCAGCCAGCCCGGTTGCACCGCCCAGCCCGCTTCCACCTCCAACGCCTGCGGTACCCGCGCTCCCTGCTCGCCCCCCTGCTTGTGGGGTTCCTCCCGATCCGCTCGCACTCTGCGAGGAACCGCCCGTACCTCCCTTCCCGGGATTGATCCCTCCTGCGTCAATCGGAGGAGTGCCCGACCGGGCACTACCAGACGAGCAACCCAGAACGACCGCCGCAAGCACCATTGCCAGACATTCAATTCGCTTCATCAAGTTCCCGCTCCGCCTTGGGGTCATTCACAGCTACGAACCATAACATTGTGGGGTTGGTGGAGCGCGGCTGCAACAGCCGCGGAACCAGAGAAAGGAGTCCGCCACCCGCTGTCCGGTTCCGGATCCGGCCGTCGGATCCGGTTCCGGCCACCGGCGCCGGCCGCCGGCCCCGCCGCCGTCACACCGGCTAGGCAGCCTCGCGGCGCACCACAACCAGGGTACGATCGTCACGCGGCAGCTCCGTGGTGCGCCGGTCCGCCGCATCGAAGATAGCCTGCTGGATCTTGGCCGCGCCGCCTGTGCCAACGCTGCGAACGATCTGGGCCAGCTCGCGGTCTGCCGTCCCGGGCTCGGGCCAGGCGTCGCTGATGCCGTCGGAGAAGACCACCAACGTGTCGCTCGGTTGCATCGACACCTGGGCCTCGTCGTAGCCCGAGTCGGCAAAAGCACCGAACGCTGTTCCCCCCTCGCCCAGGGTTTCGCAGCGACCGTCGGCGCCCACCAGAAGTGGCCGGTTGTGGCCTGCATTCACATATGTCAGGCAGCCGCTGTCCGGGCAGAGCCGGCCGAGAAAGAAGGTCGCGTATCGGTCGGGCGGGATGTTGAGATTAAAGTCGCCGTTGATCCGGGTCGCGGCCTCGGCCAGCCGCCCATTTTGCCAGTTGGCCCGCACAGTGGAACGCAGCTCCACCATGAGCATGGCCGCCCCGACGCCTTTGCCCGCGACGTCCCCCAGCGCCAGGTGAAGCAGGCTGCCATCATAGGCGAAGTCATAGAAGTCACCCCCCACCGCCCGACTCGATTGGGTTCGCCCCGCCAGGTCATAACCCGGAACACGTGCTGTCGTCTGCGGCAAGAGGCTCGCCTGGATCTCCGCGGCCACGCGCAGGTCCTCCTGCAGCCGCCGCTGCTCCATGCCCGCCTCAAGCAGCCAGGCCGTTTCGATCTTGGCGGCGGCCGTGTTGGCCAGGACGGTCAGGATCTCGAGGTCGGCTCCCCGAAAGGGCACGCGATCGACCCGGGCGCTGGCGTAGAGCACGCCTAGCACGCGCACTGGATCACCCTGCCGGGTCGACACCCAAAGCGGAGCGCAGATCACGTGGAGGTTGGGCTCGCCCGCCAGATCGGGCTGCTGGTGCAGGCTCACGTCCTCGAACGCATCACTGGCCATCACCGCCACGCGTCCCTCGATTACCTTGCGGACGATCTTGTGACTGATCCGCTGCTCCGCCGGGCGGCCCAGACGATCGCGACCCGCTTTGCGCACAGGCTCTTGGCTTTCGCCGAGCAACATGATGGCGGCGAAATCGGCTGGCACGGCCTCGAACACGAGATCGAGGATGCGATCGAATAGCACGGGAAACGGGTGGTGCACGAGCAGGCTGGCGGTCGCGTTGGCCAGCACCCGCATGGCACGGCTTTGCGAAACGAAATCGGAGACGTTGATGGTGCGGTCCGGGATCACGCGCGTGCCCAGGGCGGGTGTAGGCCTTCGGATGAAGGGGCTGAGCGCCTCCTCCATACTGGACTCGTCCGGGGGCAGGAGGCGAAAACGAATCTCGCTATCCGCCACCTTGACCACGTCGTGATCGCGCAAGGGTGTCTCGCCCTGGACCGGCTTTCCGTTCACCAATATGGGACCGCTGTCGGCCTTGCAGACAAGGAAGAACTCATCCTGCCGCGAGATGATCTCCACATGGCGCAGGCAAAGGCGTTCGTCTTTGAACAACACCTCGCCCTCTCCCTCGCCACACACCACAATGAGACGCCTCGTGGGCCCTGCCTGGTCCGAGCGTTCGGGCCACCTGATCATCATCGTCGGTATCTGTCTCGAACCGGCGTTTGCTGGACCTTCCGTAACCCGTCTCATGAAAATCTGCTCCTCGCGCTAGCCAAAAATTGCTCCCCGCGTGCGCTTCATTAATATCACAAAGTCCCGATGCAACCCAGCGTGTCCCGGCTGAACTGCAAGCCAGAAGCCACCGCGTTCCGCCCCGGAGTGGCACAGTCCATCACGCACTGCGCACGAGAAGTTCCTGCGTCAGAAGCAGCCCACGCGAGTCTGGCCCCGATTCTGCTTGTCCGATCCCCGGTGGTTGCTGCGTCAAGGAATTCGCCAGCCGAGGAAAACCAGGATCAGCTCTTCCCAAAGGGTGTGGTTCTGGTGATTCGTCGCGACCTGGCGGACGGTATGGACCTCTTTCCCGACGAGTTGCGGGCAATGGCACGCGCAACCTCTGCGCGCCGGTATGAATTCGCCCTGGGCCGGCGCTGCGCGCGTGAGGCGTTGGGCATCCTTGGCGGACCCCGCGTGGCAATCCCCGTGGGCCGTTTCCGTGATCCCGTGTGGCCTCTTGGTTACGTTGGTTCGATTACGCACTGCCAAGGCTTCTGTGCCGCTGCGGCCGCCCGGGTCCTACCAGGCGACGGCTCATGCACCATCCGGGGCCTTGGTCTGGACAGCCGGCTTGCCGCGTCGCTGCCCGAGCAGCTGGCAGAGGTGGTCTGCTCCGCGGAAGAGTGCACATGGCTGGCCAGCCGGCAGGGCGATGGGGTGCCCTGGAACCGGCTCTTCTTCTGCGCCAAGGAGAGTGCGTACAAGTGCCTCTTCCCTGCGACGCACAGCCTTCTCGAATTCCGAGAAGTAGGGGTGCGATTCAATCCCAAGCTTGGCTCTTTCGACGTGACGCTGCCAAGCTTGCGTGATTTGCCCGCGCGCCTGCTCGGCCGCTTCGCGATACGAGACGAAATCCTGTTGGCCGCGACGACCTGGATCGAGAGTCCCGCGTGTCCCTGACCACCCGAGCGGTCGGGAGCGCGCTGTGGCACGTAGGCGCCGGGCTGGGCGGCCGCGTGATTGGCGCGTTGGGCACGCTGATGCTCACGCGCTACTTGAACCCGGACGTGGTGGGCGAGGTCGGGGCAGCCGCGGTGCTGGTGCTAACCAGCCAAGTCGCCACGTCTTCCGGATACGGGCAATACGTGGTCGCCCATCCGTCTGCTGGGCCGGTGGCAGGGTTCCACGTGACGGTATTGAGCGCCTGCACGGTCGCAGTAGTTTCGCTGCTCCTTCTCGCTGTGGGCCGACCCCTTTGCCACCTGGTGAACGTCCCGGGCGCCATCGCCTTTCTGCCCGGCCTGGTGGCCGCTCTTGCCATCCAGCGCATCGCCGAGATCCCAGAGCGCATCCTCAACCGCGAGCTCCGCTTCCGGCGGGTGGCGCTCGGATCGAGTGGGGCCGAAGTTGTGTTTGCCACCGTGGCGCTCGGGCTCGCATCGCAGGGTTGGGGCGGTCAGGCGCTCGTGGCGGCGAATCTGGTGCGCGCCTTCTTCCGCCTTGCCGTCTTCGCATCCGGCGTGGACCCGCGCGCGTGGCTGCGCTGGGGGCCGCTCAACCGCGCGCAGGTTCTGTCTATCCTGGGATTTGCGTTCCCCTTGCAGCTCGCCAGTCTGGCCAATCTGGCCGCGACCCAGTGGGGCAACCTGGTCGTGGCTGTGATGTTCGGGCCCGCGGCCATGGGGCTGTATACCCTGGCCTACAACCTGGCGGAGATCCCATCCGACAACATCGGCGAGGCGCTGGCTGACGTGCTTCTGCCTTCGTTCACGCGACTGGCACCCGGGTTGCGCCAGGAGGCCCTGGCGCGCGCCATCCCGCTGGTGGCCCTGCTGGTCTTTCCCCTGGCTGTCGGCCTGGGGGTGGAGGCCCACACCCTGGTGATCACCTTGTTCAACCCGCGCTGGCAGCCCATGGCGCCGCTGCTCGCGGTCCTGGCCGTGCTGGGTGTAGTGTTCCCGACCGCCTCGGCCGTGGTGGCCTACCTCAAGGCGAGCGGGCGCGCGCGCGCCGTGCTGGCCTTCCAGGTGGTCCACATGGTGCTGCTTCTTGGTTCGATCGTTTCACTCGGTCGCCTGGGTCTGACCTGGGCAACCGTCGCGCCCGGGTTGGCGGGAGGTAGTTACGCGCTACTGGCCCTGCTCTATGTGGGCCGCGTGGATGGCGTTCCGGTCATGCGGGCCCTCGGGGGCTTGGCGCGAGTCCTCCTGGCGTGCGCCAGCATGGCGGCAGCTGTCCTCGCCTTCCGCCATCTTCATGGACGCGATCCCACTCACCACGCGATCGGGCTGCTGGCCGCTGAGGTTGCGGTTGGTGCCGCCGTCTATGTGGGCACGGCCTTTCTCGTCGCTCCGGTTCAGGTGACCGATCTTCTCACCTCCTTGACTCGTCTGCGAGAAAGCCGGCGTCGAACCAAAGCTGGTGCTTTGGAGGCAGACATCTGACCTGGCTGTGCACCAACTGGTTGGCGGCGAGGGAATGTTAGAAACCGACGCCGATGGTGATGCGCAGATAGGGAAAGCGCCGCGCGGCCTGCCCGACGGACACGGGCTCAAGCGGAATTGGGTCCTGGTTGGATCCATTGAGGGACGACTTGAGCGAGAAGCTGGTGGCATTGCCCATGATGTAGCCCCCCTCCACGCGACCGACGATGGCCAGGGAGGGCCATCTGCGTGTGTGACCAATGCGCACGCTCGGCGAGCGGACAAGCAGGCCGGCGCCCGCTGAGCCTTGGTAGAGAAGCACACGGTCGTGCAGATCCAGGCCGGATGAGCCCATGCTGAGCGATGTCCATCCCATCCCTCCAGCCACCCGCGCATAGGGAGAGAGCCAGCGAAACACCTCATAGCGCAGAGACAGACCAAGATCGAAGACCTGCGTGCTGGTCTTTTGGGTCAAATCCAAGCTATTCGTTGTGGAGGCCGTGGTCGAAAGCCAAGAGAGATCCAGCCCGAGGGTCGTCTTGCCACCGAAATCAATCGCGTCGTAGGCGAGGGATAGTCCCGCACCGGCCAGGCTCCGCTTGCCCCACAACCGCCTGGCGTCATCTTGCAGCATCCAGGCGGTCTGGACCTCGGCGGACAGCGAGAAACGAAACGGCTCCCACGACCTGGAGGGAGGCCCGGGTTCGATCGCCGCGGGAATGGCCGCCTGGGCAGCAGGCTCAGCGGGACTATCCGCTGCCGCCGGGAGTGCCGGCACGAACGCGGCCGTCGAAAGAATCAAGAAAGCGTGGCGGATCGTCGTCATGGCTGGCCTCGTTCAAGATAGTCGGTGAGAAGGAAACCGTATGCCGAGCGCGCCCCTTTGCGATCGGGCTGGTCTGCGTCGAGCACCGTCAGGTACCCGACGTTCATCGGATCGTACATTTCGAGCACGAGATGGCGCTTCCCGTCGCCACTCTTGCTGGCCAGCGGGGTAATACTCACGATGGTTTGGTCGAGAATGACCTCCCGCCCCTGGAGATTGCCGGCCAGGTCGAGGTACTCCATCCGGTTCGCACCATCGGTTCCCCACAGTCGGCTTGGGGCGGCGGTCTCGACCGTCACGTCATCGAGGGCGCCGCTGGATCCGATGGGCTCGATGGTGCGGTCAGCCAGGTTGACGATGGAGAAAGCCGCACCGCCGTAGCCATACTGATGAGTGAGGAGGGCGAGGTTTCCCGGAAGGGGCGTGATGTCGGAAATAGGAGCAGGCAAGGACCAGCTCTCGATGGCCAATCCTTGCGCGGTCTCGATGTTCTGCAGGTCGGCGAAAACCAGAACTGTCGCGCCAGTTCCGACGCCCGCGAGCATCGCCCGGTCCTGAATCTCGGACGACTTGGGGCTCGGCCCCTGGAAGAGAAGAATCCGGTTGACCTGGGCCCC
>Ga0182010_10000626_pt1 | contig 20004 bp, 9 predicted proteins | sample 611E1MmetaG_FD_120488 | JGI IMG/M metagenome (GOLD analysis project Ga0182010, IMG submission 120488) | Permafrost microbial communities from Stordalen Mire, Sweden - 611E1M metaG | ecosystem: Environmental > Terrestrial > Soil > Wetlands > Permafrost | place: Sweden: Stordalen | collected...
ATCTCCTTGATGGAACAAGGCACAGCCCCTTGGCGGGCAAGCTGGGTAAGCACGGCTGGCAAGCCGATCTCCCTTTCGACAGGCAAGCCCTATCGAGGCATCAACCACTTCTTGCTGTCCATGATCGCGCAGCTGACCGGCTACACCTCGCCCTACTGGCTGACCTTCAACCAGGTGAGCGAACGCGGCGGCAAGGTGCGCAAGGGGGAGAAGGGCAGCCCATGCTTTTTCTGGAAGGTGTACGAGGGAGCACCTGGAAAGGGTTGCGAAGATGGAGACTCCGGCACCACGGAAGGAAACAAGCGCTTCGTCGCCCGCTACTACACCGTCTTCAACGTCGAGCAATGCGAAGGCCTGGAGTACCCCAAGCCCGTGCTTCCTGATCCAGAAAAGTCAGGCGCTACCCCCATCGAGAAGGCAGAAAGCATCGTCAACGGGTACAAAGGGCCGACGTTGGAAACGAAAGGATCACAGCCCTGCTACGCGCCGATGAGGGACACAGTGGTGATGCCCGCGCGGGAATTGTTCTTCAGTCCCGAGGGGTATTACGCGACGCTTTTTCACGAAATGACCCACTCGACTGGCCACAAGAGCCGCCTCGATCGCAAAGTCGAAGCCCCTGCCCCGTTTGGATCCAAAGACTACTCACGCGAAGAGTTAGTCGCAGAGCTTGGAGCTTCCTTCCTTTGCTCGGAAGCCGGCATTGCCCCACCGGTGATCGAAAACCAAGCCGCCTACCTCGCGGGCTGGCTCAAAGTTTTGAAAGCGGATAAGCGGGCAATCGTGGTGGCAGCCGCCCAAGCCGAGAAGGCTGCAGACTACATCCTTGGTCACAAGGAAGTCCCAGTGACCGGGGAATAGAAGGGTCACCAGGCCGGACCGGCCTGCTTGAACGGGCAGGGGAACCCGCAATGGAGCACGATTAGGAAACTTCCTCCCTGCCCATTCCTGCACCGGGCCACGGAGACATATCCCCGCGGCTCGCGCCCGTTCACCGTCACATCAACTGCCATATCATCGCGCACAAGTGCACGTTGGTTGAGGCGTCCCACCTCGTCTCGGATCGACTGGAGTAGGTCCGCTGGCGCGTTCGATACCGCCCAAGAGCTGCCGCCGTCCCAGCGAATCAGGCCTCAGGTCTTGGGCGGCATGGCCTGCCACAAGCGCATGAAGTCCGCGCTCGCGCCCCACCCTTGCCCTGCAAATGGTTCAGCTCAGCACCGACAAGGCTCGACCGGTCCGCGTGAAAAACTGAAGCCGCACATCCCAAGTCCAGCACCACATCGATCAGGAATGGCACCCCGTCCGCCGCGGCCAAACCAGTTGGCCGCTCGCCATTTCCCTCGCCTTCATCTCGGCCAACGCTCCGTTCTCGACAGAGCAGGTGGGCTGGTTCGGAAGCAAAAGACATGAGGCAATTGATGCCAAATACCCCGGGAATGCAGTTCTGACCCCAGACCAATTCACCCTGTCACAAGACCGTGCCCCGGATCGGATGCAGACCGGATGCCCCCCGCCGCTTGCGCGCCGGCACCCCAACTTTGGCAGTTGGGGGATGGACATCATACTTCCCAGGGCGCGTCACGCCCCGGGAAGTATTTCGACCCAACGGCGGCATAGCCGCGCGCTGGGTCAGGAGCGTTTCGGATGACCCTTGAAATGTCTTCCGAACGGAATTACCTGGTCTGTCGATAATCCTCTGTGACCACATTTTCTGCCAAGAGATCCCCCCGCCCCTTCCCCATCGCGACCACAACCGATTCTGGGGCATTCGCCCCCATGATGTGCGCGGCGATCACCTCGACCAGATGGGCACGCGTGAGTTTATCCTGGTCGGCGCGACGAATCGGCTCATCCGATCGAAGAGAGTCCGAGCCTGGGTTGGTATCTGGGCTAGTCATGAGGAACTCCCGTCTTTTCGCACATCACCTGGCGGTGGAACCGCGATCGGTCGTGCAGCGCCAGGAGAATTTCCGCGTCAGGGGATGCGCGGAACCGCTGCTCAGCATCCAGAGACCGCCCAGCCCATTTCGAGATCCGCGGCAACTCGCAGAGCACCAGACCGCACTCTCGGTGGGAGACCATGGCTACCAGACCGTGTCCGCCGAGGGCAGCGGGACCGTGAGGTTGTTGGTCCCCGTTTCGCGCATCCGGCCGCACAGGTCAGCCGCGATCGTGGCAACCTGGTCGCGCAGGGCGACGGTCAGTCGGGCTCGCCCGGTCGGCTTCATGGCTCCTTCTTCGCTGTGCGATACGCTTGGAACGGATGGCGCGGGCTGTCCGGGTGGCGTCGCTCCAGCTCGCCGCGTTCAAGCAAGGGAGGAAGGTACCGCTTGCGAACCGTTTCTTCGGCCCGCCCGACTGCGCGCGCGATCTCGGAAATGGTGCGCCATTCGGCACGGCAGAACTCGAGAACGGCTGCGCCCTGCGCGTCCAATGACGCCCATCCTCTGGGCTGTCCGCCTGGCTCGTGGGTCTGCCCGGAGCCGCCGGAACTTTGCCCGATGCTTTGCCCGATGCTTTGCCCGATGCTTTGCCCGGTGCCCGCAGGGCTTTCCTCGAAGCCAGGCAGACGCTCCTGGATCCCCAGGGGCCCGGCGGTCGAGGAAACCCCAACCAACGTGTAGGTCTTGGCCCGGGGCGGGCCCGCCGAATCGAGCAGTCTCTTGCGCAGAAGCTCCTGGATCTTCAGCGTGACGTCGCGGGAGTGGGCATTGGTCAGTGCGGCCAGCCGGGCGTGGGTGAAGCCACCCTCGGCGTGGGCGGTCACCAGCGCCAGCCGTCCCAGTTCATCCTGGCTATCGAACTGCGCGCCCAACTGAGTGCGCAATGCCTCAACGGAGGCATGCGGCAGCAGGCTCAGCTGCTGCAATCGCAGGTGAGATTCGGAATTCTCCACGTCCTCGGACAGGTCCGGGGCACGCCAGTGCTGCTGTGCCCACGCTTGGCGGATGGCGGGACCACCGGAGCCTTCACGCTCGCCCAATTGAATCAGACTGAACAGGCGCTGAAGCACAGGGTTGCGCGATTCGCTGACCCCGCCTTTCCACACCTGCTGGGCCGTGACCAGCAGCAGGCCAGGGTTGATGAACTCGTACCCAGAGGGATCACGAAGCACGCGAATGCCCGCGCGCCCCTCGTAGTCGGCGTGAATCAGCGTATTGACCAGGGCCTCGCGCAGGGCCTGGTGTGCTGGCGTTTCTTCCTGTCGGAATTGGCCCGCCTCGAGCGCGAAGGGAACCTTCAGCCCCTCGTGCAGCTTCACGATAATGCGCGAGTAGAACTCGAAGACGTTGGCGTTCCAGGTGCCGTCGGCGGCGACACGGTCCACCCATCGTTGACCAGCCGAGGGGTCAGATGGCAGCTCACGATAGCTGAGGTGCCAGTGGGGGAAGCGTTCGCGGATGGCCTCCTCGCGACCAAGCATCAACAATCCACCCAGGGTCAGGCCCTCGGCATTGCGAGATCGATCGCGGGCGACTGCCCCGATCCGCCGTAGGAAACCAGCCTCGTCCTCGGTCAGAAAGGGGTGATCGGGGCGCTTGGACGCAAGGATCTGTCGGTAGCGACGAACGCTCTCTGGATCGAGGTCGGTCTCTGCATAGCCTTCCAGCACCTTGGCGTCCCGCTCGGGCTGCGCGTCGGCCAGCATCCGGCGCGCCACATCGCGATCCGCCACTCGATCCCCCTCGTGGACACGAAGGTATGTGTTGCGCTCCCAGGATCCGTTGAGGTGCACAGGTCGCTGCGCGCGGCTGGCTTTGGGCACCCGGATCACCAGCAGGACATGGCCATCAACATCCTCGCGAGTCACATGCTCCCGGCCGAGCAAGTTGACGCTGACCTTCTGCCGGTTCTCCAGGATGTTCCAGAAATCGCGCTCGACCTTTTCGATGTTGGGGATGCCACGAAGCTCGAGCGAGCCGTCCCCGCACTCTTTGGCGCCGAGGATGATCATGCCCCCCTCGGTGTTCGCCATCGCGCTGTAGGTTTCCCACACGGATTCCGGCAACTCGCCCTGGCCATCCCGCCCAAGCGCAAGTTTCGCCTCAAGATCCCAGCCTTCGCGGAGCGCCTCAAACTCCTCGCGGGTCATGAACCCTGGCCTCCCGTGCGCTTCGCATCCGCGCTGAGCAGGCACGCAAGCTCATCCCGGCCAAACCTGCGCCGGAACGCCGCCCCGTTGCCGGTGGGCCGCCGGTCCTCGATCAAACGAAAGAGGTCATCCAGCGAGAACAGGGAGTTGGGCATGTTCGTTCTTCGTTCAGCGGCGCCGTCGGCTATTTGTGCGGGGTGAAAAGCCCGATCCGACACGCAGGAATGGTATCACGAGCAACTGACACACAGAAAGGACAGGCCGCCGCCGATGCGCAGTCCGCCCTGCGGCCAGGGCATAGTCGGTGGGCGAAGAGCCAGCGGGCGTGCGTACCACGCCCGACCGACACGTCTGCAAGATGTCGAAAGTGATCAGCCAGGATGTGGCGGTGCCATAGACATCCGACCCGCAACGCTGCCTCCACGAACTCCAACCTCATCTGGCGCCTGCCCACCCGAATGCACCTGCCCTACCGCGGCGCGTCCGCACCCCGCGATCGACGCTGACAATCGCGCCGATCCCCTCTCGCCGTCCCGCCGTCCATAGACTCGGGCCCAGCCGGGCGCAGGTGCCGAGGTTGATACGAACGCCTACCGGTGGCAATGTAGGCCAGGGCACGACGGATGCGCAGGAGAGAAGGCTCAACAATCGGCTCGATCGGACGAGTCGCGACGCTCGCTAGAGAGAGGATGGCTCAATGAGTACGTGGTCGCAGGCTTTTGATAATCGCACCGACCTTGCGCAATACAGGGACAATGCCCTTGGACTGTTCGCCCTGGCATTGCGGTTTGGCGTCGATGATCTCGCCACGGTCGCCGCCAACTCCATTACGGATGGCTCCGACGACAAGAAGTGCGACATTGTTCACGTTGACAAGGATGAACAGATAGCCGTGATTGCGCAATGCTACTTGTCATCAAGAACTAGACCCTCTGCCCCCTCCAACAAGGCAAGCGACCTGAATACCGCGCTCAGTTGGCTGCTTCAACGGCCGGTTGATGATCTACCAGCGAAGTTGCGGCCAGCAGCTCTTGAGCTGCGTGCGTGCATTATCGACGGCTCTGTCACGGAGATTCACATCTGGTACGTGCACAATCTTCCGGAGTCGGAAAATGTCCGACAGGAACTCGTGACAGTCGAACATACGGCCGATTCCATTCTTCAGAATCACTTTCCAGGCAAGAAAGTGTCAGCCTTCACGCAGGAAGTCGGCATAGCCAAACTGGAGGAATGGTACAATGACACCCAATCACCCATCCTTGTTTCGGAGAAGATCGATTTCCCAATCCCTGATGGGTTTGAGGTAAAGGGCGCTCAGTGGAAGGCCTTTGTCACCGCCATACCGGGTCGCCTTTTGCACAGGCTCTATAAGCGACACGGCGCCAAGCTCTTCTCGGCAAACGTTCGTGACTACCTCGGTTCGCGCCGCAGCGACGCCAACATTAACAACGGTATCAAGCAGTCCGCCCTGAACAAGCCCGCCGACTTCTGGGTTTTCAACAATGGCCTCACGATTCTCGTCCATTCATATGACCCTCCACCCCCGCGCAAAGGCGGCAAACTTTCCATCACCGGAATGTCCATCGTCAATGGGGCGCAAACTACCGGTGCGCTTGGTTCGCTGAGTCAGGCGCCGGGTTTGGGGTTGATGGTCCCAGTTCGGTTTGTGGTCACGACCGACGCCGATACTGTCTTCGACATTATCCAATTCAACAACAGCCAGAACCGGGTTACCGCGTCGGATTTTCGAAGCCGAGACAAGATTCAGAAGCGCCTCAGAGATGAGGTTGCTCTCATACCGCGAGCGCAGTACGAGGGCGGGCGCCGTGGTGGCGCATCGGACGTAATCCGGCGCAATGCGAACCTCCTGCCGTCGTACACCGTCGGCCAGGCCCTGGCGGCAGTTCAACTGGATCCAGATGTTGCCTATAACCAGAAGTCCGACATCTGGGCGTCAGATGGGCTGTATTCAAAGTACTTCACCGACGACGTCACAGGAGCCCACCTTGTCTTTGCCTACTCGCTGCTGCGTTCGGTAGAATCCCGAAAGGCCCAGCTGATTTTCAAGTTGAAGTCCGATGTCGGCGTCACGGACGCGGAGGCCAAGGAACTGCAGTACTTCCGCCAGAGAGGATCGACGTTTCTTCTCGTGTCGGCAATCGCGGCATCCATTGAAACAATAATGAAGCGAAAACTGGCGCGGCTGGCCAAGGCGTCCTTCGGCTCCAGAGTACCGCCTGTCGATGCCGAGCGGATATGGGCGCCCATTGTTTCTGTCTGCACATCCTTCTGCCCTCAGCTTGAGGAAGCGTTTGCGGACGGCTTGAAGAACAAAGAGAAGATTCGGAGGGCGCTGACGACGTTTCAGAGTCTCGTCCAGGCCACCTCCACCGCAAATCATGCAACGTTCAAGGCGTTCGCGGCGAAGGTCAAGGTCTGAACGAGCCAGGTACCGCCATCCTTTGGAGCCTCCGCCATCACCCTCCTCGCACCACGTCCGCCGCGCCTGCCGCGTCGGTCAGGACGTCAGCCATGTAGGCGGCGGCCAGTCGATCCGGGAGGCACGGTTCGAATTTCGACAGGCGGCCTCGGGCGCAGCTCTCGGCGAAACGGAGGGCGTCGTCCTGGTTGGGGCGATTCTGCTCGCGGAGCGCGTCCAGCGCCTGACGGATGGCCACTTCGCTCGCGCCCGCTTGAGCCCGAAAGCGGACGTATAGGTTGCTGGTCGTGACCTTTTCGCCCAGGACGCTCTCAAGGACCTTGGCCAACAGGTTGTTCGCGCGGCCACCGGCGAAGGTCCAGAGCCGATAGCCGCCGCCCTCGGCTTGCAGGAAGAGTCCGTCAGCAGGCAACTCGGCGTTTTCCTGGCGGACTAGGGCCATGCGGGCGCGGGCGCGTTGGCTCCAGGCTGGGTCATCGGAATCGGGATCCAGGACCTGCCGCATGGCCTGGCACAACTGAGGGCCATACAGGTGTCCGCTGCCTTGCCAACGGGCAAGGCCACCATCCTCAACGGGCTCGACGCGGACTACGGCGTTGGACCAGTCGATATCGATCGCGCGCCACGCACGCGCGGCCAGCGTAAAGCTCAAGTGGCCAAGCTGCTCCTGCTCTACAAAGAGAGCGTCGATGGTACCGATCTCCTGTGGTCCCCATAGGACCGTCAGGGTCTGCGGCGCTGAAAAGACGGCATAGAGTTCCATGAAATTGCGGAACCCATACAAACGCTCGCCGCGCGGACCGAGGCTTAGTCGACCACCATCCTGGTGCAGGATGGATTCGGCCAGCATGTGGCTCAGAAGCTCCTCGCGATCGCCTTCGGTCAGCCCCTGGAAGGGCGTCGCATGGGCCACCCAGGCCCACCAGTCACTCGCGGGAACACCTTCTTCCTGGATGGTCAGTGCAAGAATCTGATGGGCGAGCAGGTGCGCGGCACGGTGGCTGAGTCGGATCGGTTCGACAAAGCCCTCCCGGAACAGCCGAATCAGCCCTGCCGCTGTCCAGAGTGACTCATCATCCACGGCCAAGAACGTGCAATTGGGGATCGTCCCTGGCCGCCTTCCAGTGCGGCCCATCCGCTGCAAGAAGGCCGCGACTGTTGGCGGGGCACCAACTTGCAGAACGTGGTCCAGATCGCCAATGTCGATCCCCAACTCCAACGCGCTGGTGGCCACGATGACGCAATCCTTGCCAGCCTCGAACGCGGCCTCGGCCATCCGCCGCTCATCCAGGGACAGGGATGAATGTGTCACGAAAGCATCCACGCCCAAGGCACGTAGGTTCTTGCCCATCGCCTCGACGCCGCGCCGACTGTCCACGAAGACGAGACGCTTCTTCCCTGGGTGGAGTTGCGCCACCATGTGAGCGGCGTTCTCTTCGCTGCCCACGAAATCCAGACTTAGCCTAGGCGCGATCCCCGTCGCTGGCGCACGAAGAACCTCGCCCGCACGTTGTGAGCTGCCCGAGGCCCATTGCAGGATCGCCTCCGGGTTGCCGACAGTGGCGGACAGTCCGATGCGTTGAATGTCTTTGTGACAGAATCGGCTCAATCGCTCCAGCAGGGCCGAAAGGTGCCCGCCCCGATCGTCGCCGGCGAAGGCGTGGATTTCGTCGATAACCACGGCGCGGAGGTTGGCAAACACCCGCTCTGTGGGCACACGAGCGCTCATCAACATGACTTCCAACGACTCGGGCGTGGTCAGCAGGATGTCCGCCGGGTCATTCAGAAACGCATTTTTCCGGCCCGTGGTGACATCACCGTGCCATTTGAACGCGCGTCGCCCGATCAGGCCCGCGTAGCGCTCCACGCGCGCCTCCTGGTTGTTGAGCAAAGCCCGGATCGGCGCCACGTACACCACGGAAACCGGCCGCCAGTCCTGCGTGTCCATCTGCGAGAGCAGGGGAAAGAACGCCGCCTCTGTCTTGCCCCCGGCCGTGGGAGCAAGAACCACAACGTTCTTGCCGTCCAGCACCGGGGCGATGGCCAGTTCCTGGACCGGGCGGAGATCCTGGAACCCCAGTCCGTTCACGATCTGGTACTGGAGCGCAGGGCTCAGTCAGTCGAAGGCTGCGCTCATGCGGGGTTCCCAGACCCTCCTCCGCCGCCTTTCCCACCTTCATCTAGATCCAGTTGAATGTCGTCAACGGATCTTTCGATTCCGGCTGCCTCACGCTCGTCCGCATTCATGTCGGACGTATCGATCTTCAGCTGCCAGTGGATGGCCGGATCGAAGGCCGCATGTTCTTCCACTTGGTCCAGCAGAGACACCAACTTCTTCAGGAAGAGCCTGGGTGCAATGCCGACCTTGCCGCCAAGATTGCCGGCGACAGCAGACGCCAGGGCCAGGATCGTCGGGTTCGAGACCTTCTCCGCAATCCTCTCTGGGTGCTTGCTCGGATAGATGTCCCGCACCCGCATGCCAACCTCGACCAGTCGCGCTTGGTTGAACGCGTGCAACCGCACCTGCACCGCGCGGCTCGAATCGAACTCACCCGTCGGGCCGAAGTCCACATGCAGTCGCTGCGCAAGAGCGGCAGACCGTTTCACACCCTGGGGTCCGTCGAAGAAGGCTGGCGTTCCTGTGATGAGCAGGTAGAGGCCGGGGAACCGACCGTTGGAAACGTCGTCGCTGAATTGCCGAAGGGCGTTCAACCCCTTCTCGCGCACATCGCCCCTCACCCGCTGCAAGGTCTCAACCTCGTCGAGAACCAGCAGCAAACCCTTGCGGCCGATCTGTTTCAAGACCTCCAGAAGCCCTCGGAGAAAGCCTCCGGCGCCGAAGTGGTCGATCTCGCCCTTTATCCCCGCCGGACGCTTCACTTCAGCGCCCACGTTCGGCTGGCCCATCAGCCAGGACAGCAGCCCTTCCTCGGTCTGGGTGTCGCCGGCCACACGCGCAGCATAGGCAGCCCGCAAACACGCGGCGAACTGTGCCTGGGTGGCGCTCACTGTGGCCAAACGGCGCTCAAGCAAGTCCCCCACGGCCAGGCTCACTGCCTCACCGTTCTTTGCGTCGACGTCACCTCGCCCGAGGATCTCTTCCTCCAGGGCGAAGAACCATTTGTCGACCAACGCGCGAAATGCTCCCGATTCCCACTCCCGCGTCTGAAGGTTCTCCATGGCCCGCCGATAGACGGTCTCCATGCGGTGCAGAGGTGTTTCGCTTTCGGAGATCTGCACTTCAGCGGAGGCAAAGCCCATCTTCTGGGCTCGGTGCTGAATCCATCGCGAGAAGAACGTCTTCCCCGCGCCATAGTCGCCCCGCACTGCCTTGAACACGCCCTCGCCCAGAGCCGCACGGCCCAGCTCTTCGTCGATCGCCTCCTCGAACCGTTCCAGCCCAACCGCGAACTGTTCCAGACCACGTCGCGGCACCGTGCCACTGCGAAGTGCCGCGATGATTTCGCGCCGACGGACGATGGACAATTCGCTCATGGGGTCATCCGGTGAAAAGCTGCTCGAGCAGCGAAAGTTGAAGTCGAACCAGGCCCTGGACTCGGTCATGCACCAAAACTGGGTGTTGATCCAGGTTCAGGCGCTGCGAGACCTCTGCCACTGTGCTCGGGACGCGGAATTTCAGCAGGTTGAGCCGACCGGCGAAAACGTCATCTGGCATGGCGCCTCCGTGTTCCGCCAGCAGATCCACCACCGGGATCACATGGGTGTCCCAGAAGTCCTGCTCGCGCTTGGCCGCCTCCCTGTAGATGTCGGTTTCGCGCAGCAGCGCGGCCCAACGGGAGACCGTCGGCGCTCTGGGTGCTGACGGCTTCGGTGCCTCCACCTGGGGTAGCGTGAGCTGCGCGATCGCCTTTTCCTCGGCCTTTGTCTTCCGAGGTGGCGGCGCGGGATGCGCGACCGGCGCCACACCAACCTCCAGATCCCACCAGCGGGGACGCGGGAAGCTGCGCAGGTCGAGCTCTTTGTCGTCAACGCCTATCGTTCGCACCAGATCGTCGGCCGCGATCAGCACCGCAGGCGTGACCACCTCCGCCAGCGAGCACCCGCCGTGCGTCCCACGATGGTGTACGGGACCATATGTTTCTGTCTCCCGGTACAGCAGGGCCAATCGGTTCTTGTTCTTGGATCGCCACGCCCCCTCGCCGTCGAAGACGATCTCGTTCGGCGTTGGCTGGTCGTTTGGTCCCAGCTCCCGTGCCCGCGCCGACAGCGCGTTCGCTCCCGGACGGTTCATTTGGAATCGATCTGCGCGCACGTGCCCATGGTCTGCCACCAAGAGGACCGCCCGGTGTGCATGGGTCGCGGCTCCCAGCAGATCGGGCAGCACCTTCAACGTTTGGACCCGATACGCGACGTCGAGCCCTGGGCCAACCTTCAGCTGGTCATCGATGGCGTTGATCACGAAAGCGACCACCCGGTCATCAGCGGCCACCAAGTCCAGCGCTTTGCGGGAAGCGTAGCCCGGACGGTCCTCCGCCTCGGCGCGCATGAGCAGCCGCGATCCGTGACCGAGCAGCTTGCGCAGACCTGCGTGACCGTCGAATCGATCGGGATCGTCTGCCGTGCTTCTGCTCTCGCCCGCAGCAGGCAGTCGACCATCGAAGAAGGCTGCTCGACTGACCTCGGTCAGGGTTGGCAGCGCGGCCAGCATGGGTGGCAGCAGGTCGCCGGAGGCACCCTTGGGTTGCCACCGGACGGGACCCCAGCGATGCTCTTCGAGATCCAGCAACAACTCCACCGCATTCGCCCACGACATTCCGTCGAGTAGCAGGATCAAGAGTTTTCGGTGGTCATTCCCTGCGAGGAACGAGACCACAAAACGGTCAATCGCCTCGTCGTTGGGAACCACGCGATCGGTCTTCCGATGGGCCGTCCACGAGGGCAGTGCCTGCGCGAACCGCTCATCCATTTCATCTCGAATCTCGTCCACTCGCGCGACCACGGCTGCAATCGCACTGTCCAGCCGATCCGTCTGGGTTCCCCGTGCAACCAGCCGCGCCCAATCCACAAAACCGCCCTCTCGAGCGTAGGCTGTCGCGAGTTCCGCCACCACATCAGTGGCAATCTGGCCATCGACCTTCCGCAGGCTGGCCAGGTATCCCAGCAGCCGGGCAGCCATGCGAGCGCGATCGAGCTGTCGCTTGTGTGGCTCACGCGATCGCAGTCGATGGTTTTCCAGCGCCTCAAGCCGCGTCCGCACATCGGCCAGCCGCTTGGGTTTGGGATCGGCCAGCGCGGCTTCCATCGCTCCGGCAAGTCGCTCACGGCCTTGGGTCAACGCGGAGGGAAGGAACCGACTCGTTCCAAGAACTTCCTTCAGCTTGTCGTCGGACAGCAGCAGTTCGGCGGTTTCCAGCACCCGATCCAGGACGCCCTCGTCCGAGAACTGCAATGCGAGCCTCTCGGCCAGATTCCCCCACCGATCGAGCAGTTTCCGCTGCGCAGTGACGGCACCCTTGAGCTCCGGATCCAGATCGGCCAGACGCAGATTCAGCCATGCCTGGAAGTAGGGACTCTCGTCCAGTGCCTCGCGCGCACCTTGAAGGATGAACGCAAATGCGGCGACTTCGTGCCCCAGACTACGTTCCCAGGCCCGCCAGGCTATGCGAGCCACCGGCCCGCCACGCTCTGCCAAGAACTTGTGCAGTGCCTCGCGCAGGTCGGGCCTTGCCTCAAGCACACGGCGGAAGCCGCGAGGATCGCCATCAGCTCGCGTGCAATGAGCCGTCACGCGCTCCTCGGACAGTGGGGCATCTGCTGGAAAGGCGACCATCCTTTCCAGGTACTTCCTCCACGCGGTTTCAAGATCTAGTGTGGCGCCCGACAGCGCCCCATAGCCGCCAGCAGCGTCAGCCAGCAATGCGCCTTTGAGTGGGCTGGCCAGTACGTCCGCGCTCACGTTCTTGGCGCCAAACACACGCGCCAGGCGGCGCTCCTCAGTTACCGAACGTATCCTGCCGCCCGCCACGCGACTGGTGACATCGAATGGCAGCCTGCCCTCAAAGTCGATCAGCAGCGCCAGCGGGGCTCCCTGCGCATCGCTCAGGGCCTTGCGAACCAGCAGTTCGCAGGTCGCATGTACGACCTTGAACTGAACAGGCCCCCTCCCATCGAGGCCGACCGTCACCGCATCCAGTCCGGGCGTAGGTGCGCCGAAGAAGGCAGTGGTCAGGGTTCGGTGCGGGCGCGCGTGGATGCGCCGGATCTCCTCCTCAAGATCCCGCTCTGACAGCGTGGGCGCGTTCGCGTTCATCTCGGCTTGGTCACCTTCCACCAAAATTCCAGGCGCGCCCCAGCCCCTGCCTTGGCCAAAGCACGACTCGCCACATCTCGCGCAGCCGCGAGGCCATCGAGCCCTTCTCCTGAACCCTCTCCCACCACGGCCGCCGATTGCGGCGGCGGTGGCGGCGGTGCAGCCGCAGGACGCAGAATCTTCTGCCCATCGACCGAGAGCGCGGGCAGTTTCCCGGCCAGATCGACGTTCAGCTCGTCCGCCGCTAGCGCGTCTGACAATTGCGCCAGCAAATCTTTCGCTCCCGGCCGATCAGCGCTCCCCAGGGCTTCAAACACATTGAAGTAGACGTCCTCATTGAGGACATGCGCCACCTTCCCGGCGTGTTGAATGTGCCGCTGCAACGCCGCCCACGAGGACGGGGCTGGATCGAACGTGCCTAGCACCTGCGCCAGCTCCACGGGATCGCGAGTTTCGAGCAAGGCCAGCAGCTCCGTCGCACGCTGTGCTGTTGTCAGGCGGGCGGAATCGGCCGGGAAGAACAGGCCGCGCCTGCCCAACAGTTCGGCCACACGGTGTGCCTCGTCCCGAACCGCAGTCGCTCGGGCAGCGGTGACCAGGTCGTACAGCTTTCGCAGGTTCCGCGCTGTCCGTGCGCGTCCACCCAGCGAAATGCCGAACAGACGCCCGGCTCGATCCACGGCCTCCTGCCACGGCTGCTCGTCAGGCAACGCTGTCTGAACCAGCTCCACGTCGCCGGGCAGCTTGCCGAGAACCAGATCCCTGACCGGCGTTCCTCCTCGCAGCAACTCGCGCCGCGAAGCCAGTCCGTACGCCAGCACCTCCAGATCCGCGACCTCCTGTGGCACGCCCCTCTTGCCGGCAGGATCGAGCCGCTTCTGGATCTGCTCGACAGTTGGAGCTTTCTCTATCCCGTCCTGACGAAGCAGTCGCTCGATGTCGTTCACCCACTCTGGCCTCAGTGCGGCCGATGCCTCGGTGACGGCGACGATCCCGAGTTGCTCCAGGATCTCCCAGTCGCCGCGTTCCTGGCGCGTGATGGCCAGACGCTGACTGTCGGCCTCGCACAGACGTTCCAGTCGTTCTTGCGCCCCCTTCAGTTTCGCCGGGGTGACGCAGGTGAAATGCGGGTGGCGCGGATAGCGGAGGTTGAGCAGTTCCTCGACTGCCTTGGCGACAGCCCGGTCGAGCACACTCTCGGTCACGCCACGGATCTCCCAGCCCGGCCAGAGGACATGAATGTGCTTTTCAAGTTCGTGGGCCTGATCCAGATCGCCCTCCTCGGGTTTCTTCAACCCGTAGGCCGCGTCCAGCGCCCTTCGCACGCGGGCGCGTTTCTGTGCACGCAGGTGCTCCAACTCTTCCCTCGCCCGTCGCTGATCCTCGGGACGAAGATTAGCTAGATACGTGCGCATCGGATCATCCAGGATGCGGTCGATGATGACCAGCTCCATCAAATTCTTCTTCACGGGATCGCCGAAAAACTTGGGCAGCCAGACCACGGTGGGCGACTGGTGATTCTCACAGAAGGACTCGACCCGGCGCTCGTCCTCCTCGGGCCCGTGGCCCGCTTCGTCGAATGGGTAGTCGATAACCAGCTTGAAGTCGGCCTCGGCCGGCGCCGTCAGCGCGGCATCGTCCATCTCGCGCACGTTCCCAAACTGCACCACGCCGTCGCGTCGCGTGCCTCTCCACGTCACCTTGTGTGCCACCGTGGCCTCGGCCCCGGCTTCAATGCCCAGCGCCTCGAACAGGATGTCACGCAACATCTTCCTGCCCGCACCGGGCGAGTAGGTGCCCCGCGCGGACTCGATGATCGGTTGCACGTCCACGCCTTCCAGCAGGACGCTCACCCGTGGATCGCCGTCACCTTCGACCCGCAGCTTGCTGATTTCCACCGCCCACGAGCGCAGGCGGTCTGCAGCCATGCTGACCTCTTGGCCTGGGATCATTGAACGCAAAGTGCCGTGGTTCAGTTGCACAAGGCGCGACACGGTCAGGTTGCGCAGCACTGGCACCCGGTCCACCAACGCTGAAAGGAGCAGGGTCTTGACGAATCGGTTGTCAGCCCGACACCGGCCTTCGCGGCAGTTCGAGCAGCCCAGATAGACCTGGTGATTCTCGCGCAGCCGCTGGCACCGCTCTCTGTTGCCAGTCCCGTTCTGAGTCTGAATGCGCGGGAGCAGCTCATTGTTGTACAGGCGCTTGGCCGCAGTGAAGCGGTCGCGCATGTGCCCGTCCATGGGTTCTTCCCCGCCTGCCAGGGCGTCGAACAGATCTCCCACTGCCACCAGACGCCCCATTTCAAAATCGTCCAGGTGATCCACCAGAAGCTCGACCAGCACCTTCAGCGCCGTGCGCTCGCGCTGAAGATAGTGGGACAATGCCACCAGGGCTTCGATCAGGGCAGGGGAGAACGGATAGACTTGTCGGAAGGCTTTCTCATCACCCAGATCTCCCAGCAGGGTGGCCCATACCTGCTGGCCCAAGCCTCGGCGCATGGAATCGAAGGCCTCATCCAGTGTGGCCTTGGCTGCTTGGTCTTTTGGCCGGACCACGCGCTTTTGCACCACCGTGGGCAGGTTGCTGTCCTTCAGTTCGATCCTGTTGAACCGTCCCTGCCAGAACGCCAATGCGTCTCGCAGCGCCTGGTATTCCGCACCGATGAACTTGTCGTCTACCAGTTCGCTGATGTCACGCTGGCGCGCAATGAAGCTGATCAGGGGAACGTCACGCCGCTCGTCTTGGGCCTCGACCAGTTTGGACAGCTTCGAAACCTCGGTCGTCAGCCAGTCCTTGTCAGCCGCACGGCTGGCGAGCCACAGGATCAGCTCGTCCAGGAACAGCACAACCGCGTGGTAGCCAAGGGCAGCCGCATGGCGCGAGAGGCGGCCCAGACCGACGTCCAATCCCACGAACCCCGCGTGGTTCTCGGCGAATGCTGGAAAATGCGTGCGCACCAGAGCGGAAAACAGCCGGTCGCGCTCTTCGCGATCCGGGGAGCGCCGGGCGCGGTCGAAGCTGGCCGCGTCCCAGGTCCCCTTCTCAGCCAATTTGCCCCAGCCTGACTTCCCCCCCGCACCTGCGTTCAAGACGCCAAAAAACTTCTCATCCCCGAGGGTTTCTCGTGTCTTCTGGGCGTTTTCGAACAGTGCCGCGTCTTCGAAAAGCGCGGGCAGCGGCGCATCGGGGTGCAGCTCGCGTACATGCGCCAGGTAGCCAGCGAAGATGCTCTCTTCGCTCGACCGCGCCCCCACCATGTGGAAATGCAGGCGCAGGATCTTCTTGTCCTTGATCCACTCGTGCTTGGCTCGCAGCTCGTGCAAGTCCGCATCGGCCCACGCTATCGGTTCGTTGGCCAGCAGCAGGCTGAGTACAGCCATGAAATGGCTCTTGCCTGATCCGAAGCTGCCGTCGATATACGAGGCTTCGCTGTTCCGCTCGCGAATGGCCGATTGGACAAAGCCCAGCGCCCGGTCCAGGTTCTGCACGATGTCGGGTGTGACTGCATAGGTCTCGATGATTCGCTTCGGGTGCGCCACTCCCTCTGACAGGCGAACAACGAAGTCACTCTTCTTGACCTCATGGGGCAGGTCCAGGATGTCACGCAACGTGCTCATGGTGTCTCCGGCTCTGTGGCCTCAGCCTTGGCCTTGGGCGCTCTGACCTTTCGACCGGCGGCCGTTCGCGGCGGCCGCCAGGCGCGAAGCTCATCCAGGGTGAGCCCCAACTCGCGGGTCTTTTCAGTCACGAAAGACTCGTAGGAATCGCCCATCCGCTGACCATCAAAGGATGGGTCGGGATCGTTGTGCCACTGCTTCAGCCAGGGCAACAGCTCGAGCAGGCCTGCCAGGATGGGGGTCAGGCGTTCCTTGTCCCAACCATCCTGATCCTTTCGCTGCTGGAATAGTGCAGCGAGCGCCTGCGCCCGTTGCAGGTGATTCCATCCTGCCCAGCCGATGACGGGGCTCTTGTCCTCTTCGCGCTCGCAGCCAGGATAGGAGATAAAACGCTCCTTCGGGACGTCCAGCTTCCCGCGCAGGGACCAGTACGAGAATTGCTGGTAGTCGTCCGGTTCGTATTTGGGCGGCAACGGAACATCCACCTTCTCACCGCGATCTTCGGCCCGCTGGGCAGCCCACGTCTTTTCCCATGCCGCGTGCTTTTCAAGTCCGGAATCGGAATAGGCAAAGGCCGGCAGAAAGGGGACACCGTCGCGGGAAACAGCGTCGATGATCGCCCCGAGAGCGTCGTCCCCGCCCAGCACACGAAGCAGTCGCTCGACCGCCACTGGCAGCTCACGATGCAAAGCGCGCACGGAGATGGGGGTACTGTGTCGCGCAAGTGCATCCTCGGACCACTCGGCCAAAACGGTCTGAGCAGCATCCACGGCCCGCTCGGCGTAGGTTGCCACCTTTGAGGCGAAGACGCCGCGCGCCCCCCACCAGCGTCGCTTGAAGACGGCGGTCTCAATGAGGGTCAACTCGGGACTGGATGCGATCGCCTCTTTGCGGGCCAGCCACAGTACACGGTCAGCCTCTCCGAGGCTGCCCGGCGCATCGTCGCGTGCAAACGGCCGGTCGTTCTTGGCCAGAGCAAGACCGCTGCTCCACCTTCCGGTCACGGCACCGTCGGCAAGCCGGAGGAGACCGTAGACGGCCCAGTCCATGTCCTCTTGGAGCGCGACCATTCGGCGTTCGAGTAGGTCGCTTTGAACCTCCGCATCCCGGAGGGCGGTAGGCACGTCGACATCATTTTCTGCCAGGCGGCGGACAACCTCGATCGCGTCGAAGGCACGCTTCGCAACGATGAGTTTCTCCATCTCGCGAGCCATGGAGGCAAGCGCTCCGGGCAGTGACGGGACAGGCATCGGCAGCAGTCCCGTCCCTGCAAAATCGTATCGGTTGTCCTCAGGCCTCATCCTGTCCCGATTGACATCCTTTGATGCTGACGCTTTCGGATAGAAGACCTGTTTCATCCAAAAACATGCGCTTGAGCTATTTAGGTAAGCTAGCAGTGCACCGTGGTCAGCCTCGGTCGCAGTCTCTGGGAGTTTGATAATTGGGGCCGACTGCTTGAAGACTCGCCCGCCTCGATCCAGCGCAAAGTGGTTGTGCGTGGCAACGGCAGCAAATGTGATGGACAAGGGGGTGCGATACCTCGTCTTGGTATTCTGGTGCCACTCGTACCAAGGGCGGCCAGAGTCCCGGTATGTCCCTCCGGAGAAGACGGCACGTGCCCACAATGCAGCACGAAGCGGCCAAAGACGGCGAAAGAGGTGGGGAGCGCTTTCGATTGGCAGCAGTGCCCAGTTTTCGTCGTACGCGCCGACGCAGTAGCTTTCAGTGTGGACATCCCAATCTCGTACGGCTTCGCCAATCACGAGCGGTCGTGCGACATGGTCCCCCGAGTCCATTCGCATACGCCTGACACCACCTGCGGAAATGATGAATGCCTCGTCGTCGCCCACGACGGTGCCGATTCCGATCGCCTCCGCAATATCCCTCAGGCGCGCGACGCATTTTTCTGCAAGCAATTCTTTCAATTCCGCTGCACCACCTCCACCAAGGCTCCATGGATGCTTCGCTAGTTCCGTTCGCGAGACCTCCGCCACCGACAGATACTCGTTTTCGAAGCCTACTTCGGTATGGTGAATGGCAATGCTCCACCACACCTTGCCTTTCTCTGGCTCCTCCGGTGTCGAGGGTTCGCCGCGTTTCCCCATGATTGCGCGGATCTTGTCCCCGACAGGTGACCGGTTGCGCCCGAACAGAAGCGCTGTCGGTGTGTCGTGCCCCGGGATGAATGCACCCGAACTATCCACCACCTCCGTCAGGTCAAACAGCGGCAGCACCTTCTCAATCAACGCTTTCCCGAAGCTACGCTTCATGAAGCTGTTCGCATTGATCATCCCGACAAAAGCGCCCTCAGCAGCTAGCTGGAAGAATCGCTCGGTGAACGGAGCCGAAAGCGCGTACTTGCCTGCCGCACTCTCGTACTGCCTGCGGTAGACCTCGCGCAGCACTTCGTCCTTGCAGGTGATGTATGGCGGGTTCCCCACCACGGCCTGATAGCGTTGCGCAAGGATACGCTCGCCTTCATCGGTGTCCTCGAGTTCGAACATCCGGTCACCCCATGTGGCCCGCGCTTCGGGCGTTGTTGCCAAGGATGACAACCGCGTTTGCTCGTCTTTCCCTCCGTGGAGCAGCGAGTCCGCTACCACCAGGTTGGTCACGATCCGTGGCGTCTTGGCCAAACGATCGATACCCGCAGCCTCCAGGTAGGCGAGCGTCAGTCGGAAACGAGCAATGGCCACGGCATAGGGGTTGATATCGGCGCCGAACACCTGACCGAGTGCTTTGGCCGCATGTTCGCGCCGGTCCAGGCCGGGGCTCGTGCGCTGGTGGTGCTCGAACAGTCGACCAAACGCGCCCAGCAAAAAGTGCCCCGAGCCGCAGGTGGGATCGATGAGCCGTACGTGGTCCAGTCCGAACTCGCGAATGGCTGGCTCCAGGGTCTGGTCCAGGATGAATCGCTCGACGAAACCAGGGGTCTGAAGAAGTGCGAATCGCTTGCGCACGCCCTCCGAAAGGTCCTGGTACAGATCCCCCAAGAATCTGGTATCGCCGTCGTCAAACCGAAAGCGCAGCCTGCCCTCGGCGTCGGTTTCGTGCAGCAGAGCCAGGAGCGCCCGAACGCTGTCGTTCGATGGCGAGAGTCGCCACGCCGGGTTGTGCGCCGGTCCCAGGACGTCGGCCGCGCCGGGAAAGCTGGCCAGTTCGCGAAACACGGTAAGCAGGTAGTCGCGCTCAGTGAGAGACGGCGCGATCTCAATGAAGTGCTGCAAAGAATCGGCCGCGCCCTCACCGGCAATCCGTCGCCGGTCAAGGAAGCCCCGATCTTCGAGAACGCGCACGAACAGGCAGGACAGAATCCACGCCGCCCCGACCTGTTCCACCATGTGTCCAACCCACTCGTCGAGGCCGGCAGCGGTTCGCGAGCCTGCCTTCTCCGCCTCCCAACGCTGGCGCAGGGCATGCTCAATCGCTGGCTGCTTGGCCCGGGCAGTCAGGTCCGGTATCAGCGTGTTGGCGAGCAGGCCCGCCATCTCCTGGGTCAGCGTCTTGCCGGCCTTCTTGCCCCCGCCACGCGGCTTCTTCATCGCCATCAGAGCGCCCCCCCACGGTGAAGGTTGCG
>Ga0182010_10000627_pt1 | contig 19982 bp, 18 predicted proteins | sample 611E1MmetaG_FD_120488 | JGI IMG/M metagenome (GOLD analysis project Ga0182010, IMG submission 120488) | Permafrost microbial communities from Stordalen Mire, Sweden - 611E1M metaG | ecosystem: Environmental > Terrestrial > Soil > Wetlands > Permafrost | place: Sweden: Stordalen | collected...
AATCGTTGGGTGCGCCGTTGCGGTTCTCCTCCTGACACGAACCGATCATCTCCCCACGGCGGTCGTTCTAGTCGGCTACTTCATCGTGACCACGTCAGGCACGGGGGCTCGGCTCCGGAATCTGACGATCGTCTGCGTCACTGCGGTAATGCCAATTATCGCCTGGAGTGGGTACGCGTACGCCACCTTCGGGTCGGTGCTCCCCTGGAGCAGCGAGGGTCGAATGGCGTACTACCTTCCGTTGGATTTCGGAATTACTCGTATCGCCTATGAACACGCTGGTCTGGCCACGCGGCTCCGGATCGCGATCGATGCCTGGCGTAATCTCCTGCTTCACGGTACGGCTCTCCCGTTCCTCACGCTTCCGCTCTTAGCCGCCGCCGGCCTTGCTGCCGTTGCGGCGGTTCGAAACCCCAACCGCCGGACTGCTTTATGCGTCACAGCCGCAGCGGCGGCCATATTGCAACTGGTCGCGTATGGACTCACATACCCTCTCGTCGAGCGTCGCCACTTCCCTGACATTTATGTGCTGATCATCGTCGCTGGGGCCGTGTCGGCCTACAGCCTTGCGTCTGGCCACCGACTGCCTGCTCGGACGCTTATCGCTTCCTTGGCTGCCGTTTACATCGGCGTCGGTCTAGTTGCCGGCGTGGTCTACTTCCACCAACTGGCTTCGAGTCTGCAGCCGCTTGACAACCTTGCAGCGAAACTCAAGACCGAACCTCCGGGTCCGGTTGCGCTCGAACCGATCGGCATCGTCGGGTATGAGACGAACTATCGGATCATTGATCTGGGTGCCCTCGTCGACCGGTCAACTCTCTATCTCGCCGATTCGGGCGTGTCGCAGCATCCGACGTGCTCGAACATGATCGGGTTCCTCGCGAAGCAACGGGCAGCGTATTGGGTGGTTGCCGCGGGAAGCACGGTGACGAGCTGCCCAAACCTCCAGAGCCTCGGAACCTTTGGAAACTATGAGTTGTACCGGATCACTCGTCCGCCGCAGTAGCGGCCATTCAGTTGATGAGCCACCTGGCCCAGCTGGGGGGATGGTCAAACTGCACTTCAGATCGCCTTGCTCGGATCGGCCAAGAGCTGCCCCGGATAGGCGCCGAACTGGGCGTGCCCATTGGCAGTCTCTGACCTGGGAGCCCGCACCCCTAACCGACCCTGACCGATTGACTGGCGCAGGGGAGAACTGGTGCGGAGCAGCATTATCGATCCACTGGATCCCGACCTGGCGCAAGTCATCGGGGTCGTTAACCTAGCCCAGGCAGCTCCACAGACGCATCCGTTTCTTTCCGGCCAAGGCTCGCCCGACCCAGACCACAGGCTCCTCGCAATCGGTAGGGGAACCGACCTGCGGATCAGGAGGCCGGCTCACCATCGGCGTCACGGATGGCGGGTAGGACAGACCAGGCTATTGCGGGCCTGGAAGCGTGTGGCGAAGGCGGTTTGTCTGCGCGAATTCGGACACTTGGATTGCCGCAACGTCGATGGGCTCGACCGGGATCGCCACCACGTGGAGACCGTAGGTGGTCCATGGTCGTTGCACCATTGGTGCCCTGGATCCGATGAATCGCTCAAGCGGGCCAACGGGCCGTTCACTCTATGAATGGCAGCCTCTGGAGTGTTGCCCCTCCGAACAAGAGCAATTTGTGCTGCTAAGCCCGCAACATGGCCGATGAGCGTCGCCGCCGACCGTGTGACAATTCCGCGGAAGTATTCGTCGGTGACGGTAAACCCTGCAGCGCCCAAAAGGCGAGTGAGGGTTCGTTGCGTATGAATACGTAGGTGCCAAGCCGGTCGATCCTGCCGTCGAGAGGTCGGGACGCTGACCACAAGGACGCCGCCGGGCCGCAGTATTCGGTGAACCTCCCGCAACGCGTCCAGGTCTCGGTAAAGATGCTCAATCACCTCGTTCAGAACGACACCATCGAATTCAGCGTCAGCGAACGGCGTGGGGTCCTCGATCGACTGGACAACGAGATCGGGCACGTCGTCCTGGGCGGCGAGATCGAGTTGGACGATGGCATGCCCTAAGTGCGAGAGGTAATGAGAATCGCGTCCGCCAGCGTCTCCAACGATTAGTACCCGCCGGCATTGCTCCAATGACTGAGCTGTGAATCGCGCAGGAGTGTATCCATCCGCATAGCGGATCGGGTCGAGAAAAGTACCGCGACCCGGGGTGACGCGGTTGAGCCGTCCTGCCATCTCGCCAAAGGTAGCGCATCTTCTTTTGGTTCCCCAAAGCACTCGGCCACTCAAACCCTCTTCGCGCCCACCAGCACCCCTCGGGTTGTAGCCCGAGCACGAGTTGTTGTTGCTCGGGCTCGGGAAATGACAGGGCGGTAACTGGCGGGGGCCACCGTAGCAATCCGATGAATCTGGACCTTGAATCTATGGGTTCGGCTGGTCGCTGATCAGCGCCAGCGTCTGAGCGAACATACCGATCAGGCTCATGATCTCCCGGTCGAGCCTCTTCAGGTCCGGCCCGAGGGGGGTGCTTGGCCTCAATCGATGCTCGAAATGCCTTCGACCCGGGGCCGGTGATCGAGGCCGGACTTATGCATTTCGTAGTTGGGCGCTCCGAAGCCATTGCCTCAGCGCCCACCTCCGGCGCTCTTTTCAGCGCTACCAGCCCCAGAATAGTTGGGCTTCCGCAATCTGTGGACCCCCAGCCCACCGCCCGGTGGCTGTTGAGACAACTTGCTAGCGTCTCGATCACAATACACTTGCAGCTGCTCAGACCACCCTCGATTGGCTCCAGGAACAATGACTGCACTACAAGGTGAACAGGCGGGGGACGGTGCAGCATGTGCGGTGTAGTGGGGATGCTTCGCTACGGACGCGGCGAACGCGGCCTCGATCCGGACGAGGTGCTGGCGATTCGCGACGCCATGACATCTCGCGGCCCCGATGGCGCGGGCGCCTGGTTTTCCGACGATCGCCGGGTCGCCCTGGCCCATCGGCGACTTGCCATCATTGGCCTGGGCGAGCAAGGTGCTCAGCCCATGGGTCTGCACCCTCGATGCACTGGGGCGAATGACTCTCTGGTGGTGACATTCAACGGGGAGATCTACAACTATCGAGAACTCCGTCAGCATCTCGAAGAGCACGGCCATTATCTGAGGAGCCAGACCGATACCGAGGTCCTGCTCCACCTATACGAAGAGTATGGCAGCGACCTCGTAAACCACCTTCGCGGCATGTACGCGTTTGCTCTCTTCGACGGAAGTACGAACACGATGCTCTTGGCGCGCGACCCGCTGGGGATCAAGCCTCTATATCTGGCCGACGACGGCGATACGATTCGTGTGGCGTCTCGAGCCCGTGCTCTGTTGGAAAGTCGCTCGGTCTCCGATGCAACGAGTGACGCCGCTCTAGCCGGCCTCCTTGTCTTCGGAAGCATCCCGGAGCCACTAACCGCTTGGTCCAGCATTAGCTCGGTACCGGCCGGTAGCACGATCACGATCCAACGCGACGGAAGCAGCCGTGTCCGCCGCTTCTTCTCGCTTTCCGAAGAGATCCTCCGCGCCGAACAAATCCCGACGCCACAGTCAGTCGATGAGGTCGTCCGTCATGCGTTGTCCGACAGCGTCAACGCTCACATGGTCAGCGATGTCGACGTCGGGGTATTCCTGTCCGCCGGCATCGACTCGTCAGCCATCCTCGGACTGGCGGCCGAGCACACGCAGTCGCTCCACGCTGTCACCGTCGGTTTCGAAGAGTTTTCCGAGTCCAACGTCGACGAAGTTCCCTTGGCTCGTGTTGTGGCCGACACCTATGGAGCACTGCACACTATCGATATCGTCACCCGAAATGACTTCTCCTCCTTGCTCCCCACGATGCTCTCGGACATGGACCAGCCGTCCATCGATGGCCTGAATTCGTGGTTGGTCGCCCATGCCGCTGCCGGTCAAGGACTGAAGGTGGCCCTGTCCGGACTGGGCGGCGACGAGTTCCTTGGTGGCTATTCGACATTCTTGACCGTTCCGAGTTGGTACCACCGGCTTCGGGCAGCAGCGTCGATTCCCGGACTCGGCCGAATCTCCCGTCGCCTGTTAGCCCCGACGCTCCATTCCTACAAGCCAAAAGCAGCGGGAGTACTGGAATATGGCGATTCCCTCGCGCACTTCTGGCTACTGCGTCGATGCGTACAAGCTCCGTGGGAACTCCCATCGATACTCGGGAGGGACCGTGCGGAGGCCGCACTTGCGACACTCGACATTGACTCGATCCTCATGGCCGCGATCGCTCCGGAACCACAAACGGACGTCGGCGTCGTTGCCGCCCTCGAAGGTGGCCTCTATATGCGCAATCAGCTCCTGCGTGACGCCGATTGGGCCGGGATGGCACACTCATTGGAGATCAGGGTCCCCTTGGTCGATTCGGTCGCCCTTCCGGTGCTGGCCCAAGCACTCACCCGCGTGTGGACACCGCCGGCCGGCAAGCAAGTGCTCGGCCGGGCCCCCTGTCCGCCGGTTCCTGCCGCGGTCATGGCGCGATCGAAGACCGGGTTTTCCGTCCCGATGGCGGAACGGGTAATCGACGAACCTGCCTTCAGCGACTGGCGGCAGGTATCCGCGCTCGCCCACCCGAAATGTGGCTGGGCTCGCCGCTGGTCATACGTTATTGCCTGCCAGTTCGGGATGGTGTGACTGCCCACAAAGTCGTCCCGGCGAAGGGCGGACAGCCGTCCGGATGTGGCCGGGACGCCGGTGGCGGGCAAGGTGATGGTTCACCGAACCCAGATCAGCAGAGATTCCGGCCTGGTCGGCTCGAGCGCCATGGAGAATTTTCAATAGCGTGTCGACTTGCGTAGTTTGGGCACGTGTCATCCACATGAGCGCATGACGAGGAGATGAGTGAAAGCACCGCGGTTGGGCGGGCTGGGCGTAAGGTGACGCAACCGCGAAGGACGCCGGATCGGGCGCTCCGAAGCACGTTTGCCACGAACGCGGCGTTGGCAGTCCTCGCGGTGGCAACGGGAGTGCTCGCTGCTCGCCTTCTGGGTCCCTCGGGCGAGGGTGAGTTGACTGCCATCCAGACCTGGCCACTTCTCCTGGGGACGCTGGCCATGCTTGGTCTCGACTCGGCGCTCGTCTACTTCATCTCGCGGCAACCCGAGAGAGGCAAGCAACTCACGTCGACGGCCGTCCTTATCGCTCTTTTGTCGTCCTTCGCCGTGGGTGCCGTGGCATGGTTCGCATTGCCATTCCTTCTTTCGGCGCAACAGCCACAAGTAGTTTCGGCGGCGCGTGTGTTCCTCCTGATCGGATGCATTTTCGCGGTGGTTGGTATTCCCCACGGATCATTGCGGGGTGCCCACGAATTCACCGCGTGGAACCTCTTTCGCGTTGCTCCAGGCCTTGCATGGCTGTGCATACTTCTTGTTTCGTGGCTCCTAGGGCACCCCAGCGCCATCCCTCTTTCCCGGTGGTATTTGGGAGGAATTCTCGTATCCGGCCTTCCCTGCCTCGTTGTCGTGAATCGGAAGCTACGGGGTCCATTGAAACCGGACGCTCGCTTGGCACCGGAAATGTTGCGCTTCGGACTGCCCTCGACGCTGACTTCGATTCCACAGACCATCAATCTGCGATTCGATCAGCTGCTGATCATCGCGTTTCTCCCAGCTCGGTCGCTGGGTTTCTACGTTGTAGCGGTGGCCTGGAGTGGTGCGGTCGCTCCGTTGTTGTCAGCCGTAGGATCCGTCCTGTTCCCCCACGTGTCGGCTGAACGGGACACCGACCGCCAAGGGCGCATGCTGGCCACGGCGCTGCAGGGCGGGGCCCTCGTCGCGGCGGCGACATCGGTGCCGTTCATGCTGCTAGCGCCATTCGGTCTACCGTTGGTCTTCGGTTCACGCTTCGCCCCGTCTATCCCTTCCGCACTCGTGTTGGTCCCCGCCGGCGCCGTCCTCGCATGGGCAGGGATCACGGAGGAGGGATTGCGGGGCCTCGGGCGTCCGACCATTGTCTTGGTCGCCGAGGGGGTGGGCGCAGTTGTCACTGTCGCAACACTGCCGGTACTTCTCACTACCTATGGTATCTTTGGCGCTGCCGTGGCGTCCTTGGTCGGCTATTCAACGGTTGCCGTAGTCACTGTCGTCGCTATCAGCCACTCGACGCACCAGAAGGTTCGCTCGCTCGTGATCCCGACGTGGCCGGTCACGAAATCGTTAGTTGCCCGGGGTGCCTCCCTCTTACCGGGGCGCCACCGTCAGCGGGGTGAGAGTTGAGTGAAGAACTGAGGGTGACGGTCGTCAGCCCGTATCCGTTCCATATGGTGGATCAGGCTCGTCAGCTACACGAAGCCGGGGTTCTAGAGCGTATGGTGACAGCCGTTCCGCGGAGTCGCGTCGGCCTGCCCACAGAGCTGGTCGATACCCGACTCCGCTGGAGCGCCTTGCGGCGGGTGGCCGGTCGTGCAGTGCCCCGCGCCGACCCACCGCTCAACCGCAAGGTAGTCCGCGACTTCGATCGGTGGGCCGCATCCCACCTCGGTGAGCCGTCCGTGGTCAATTGTCTGTCTGGGTTCGCAACGGAGACGCTCTCTCGCGCATCAGCTCGCGGTGTCACCGTCTTCTGTGATCGGGGCTCGTGGCACATATCGGAGCAACAACGTGTCCTGGACGAAGAGGCGGAACGAATCGGTGCACAGCGAGAGTACTTCGATCCGTTCATGATCGAACGAGAGTTGCGCGAGTATCAGCTGGCCAACCGGATTCTGGTTCCATCCGAGCCGGCGAGGCAGTCGTTCATCCGACGCGGCATCGACGCTGGACGTGTCGTGAAGGTCCCCTACGGCGTCGATATCTCAGCGTTCTCGGTGCCGACCGAAAAGCGCTGTCCTGGTGCCGTCGTGTCGGTCGCCACGGTGGGTCTCCAGAAGGGCCATCATCATCTGATCCAGGCATTCCGCATGTTGAGCGCACGGAATGCGAGCCTGACGCTGGTCGGTGCCGTCACGCCCGGGTGGGACAAGCGACTTCACCTGGACCAGGCTGGGGTGCGGGCGACGGGCCCGGTCAGCCGGAACCGGGTGATCGAAGAGCTCCATCGAGCGTCGGTCTTCGTGTTGGCATCAGTCCACGACGGTTTCGGGCTGGTCATTGCCCAGGCGATGGCATGTGGCCTGCCGGTCATCGCCACCGAGGCCACTGGGATACGAGAGCTCATTACTGACGGAGTGGAGGGGATCGTGGTGCCGGCCCCCCCGGATGCTCAGACTCTCGCCGAAGCGATGGACTCCTTGTTGGCCGACGGCGACCGCGCCCAGGCCATGGGTATCGCCGCCCGTCGCAAAGTCGAGTCCTTCGGGGGGTGGGATCGCTATGGCCGCCAGTTGGCGTCGGCTTTCCGCGAAGGGCGGTCCGGGCCGGCATGAGTCGAGCACGGCTGGGGATCGTCGTCACCCACCCCATTCAGTACCAGGTTCCGCTCTTCCGCCACCTGGCGGCCCGGTCATCGGTCGAACCCCTCGTGTTCTTCCTGTCCGAGCACGGTCTCGGCGAGTCCTTCGATCCGGGCTTTGGGCGAGCAGTCAAGTATGACGTGCCGCTGCTCGGTGGGTACGAGTATCGAATGGTCCCCAACCGCAGTCCGAGGCCGGCCGTTGACACACCTTGGGGTGTGTTCAATCCCTCATTGCCGGCACTCATCCGCCGTTCACACGTAGACGCCCTATTGGTGCACGGTTACAGCAACATTTCCCACTGGTTGGCCTACACTACGGCGGTCGGTTCTGGGATTCCCTATCTTCTGAGAGGTGAGTCCCGACCAGACCAAAAAGGCATGCACCGCGCAAAAAAGTTGGCGAAGCGTGGGCTCCTCCGGCCTCTCGTTCGGAATGCCGGCGCCTGCCTTGCCATCGGTAGCGAGAACAGAGCCTTCTACCTCGAGTACGGAGCGGCACCGGATCGGATCTTCGACGCGCCCTACTCCATCGATACCGAACGGTTCGAGGTGTTGGGCGACGTCGGTCGCAAAGGACGCCAAGAGCGCCTCGAATCTCTGAGACTCGACCCGGACCGGCAAATGGTGCTGTTCGCGGCGAAGCTCCAACCTTGGAAGCGCCCGCTCGACGTCGTCGACGCGATCGACCGCCTCGGAGGCTCGGCCAACTTGGTGGTCATCGGCGATGGACCACTGCGAAGCGAGCTCGAGGCGCGTGCTTCCGACCGCCCCTGGATGCGGGTGCTCGGCTTCGTGAACCAGACCGAGATTGCAGAGTGGTATGGGGCAGCGGACCAGTTCGTGTTGCCCTCGGACCACGAACCGTGGGGACTCGCCGTCAACGAAGCGATGGCGGCCGGGGCACTCCCCATCGTGTCCGATACCGTCGGATGTGGTCCCGACCTCGTGACCCCTGAGATCGGGTGGGTCTACGAGACCGGGAACGTCGAGGCATTGGCAGACGCTATCGCCGAAGGGTGCCGTATTTCGGATCCTGCTGATCGCCGCGCCGCTGCGCGTGACCGTTCGAAGATGTGGGGCATAGGCGCCACCGCGCTCGGGATCGAACAGGCAATGGCTGCGTTGGTGGACCAGTGACGATCCCCAGCCGGGTGGTGGTGATCGGAGAGCCAGCTGCCGGAGGACTGCGCAACTCGATCGTCTCCGCGCTCACGAGTCTCGGGCGGAAGGTCGAGGTGATCGACTGGGGTCCATGGCACCCTGCTCCGCTGGCTTCGGCAGCATTCCGATTGCCACGGCTGGCCGGTGCCTTCCGCCGTGACTTGCGCCGAGAGGTCGAGGCGCTCGCCGGCGGCGGTCCGACGGAGCTCGTTCTCGTCGTGAAGGGTGCATTTCTCGACGCGCAGATGATCGAGCACCTTCGGCGGCATTTGGAGGCACCGGTCGTCTGCTGGAATCCGGATAGCCCCTTCGACGATGCGATCTCCAATCGGGGAGCTGGAATTCCGGCCGCCATCGGCGCATACGACGTGTATGTCACTTGGGCTGAGGATGTCGCGGAACGCCTGGCATCTCTGAGTTCCCGCGTTGTCATCATTCCGTTTGCCTGGGACCCAGGAGTCCATCATCCCACCGCCGGTCAGGGCCTCGCCGCAGGGAGAATCGTCTTTGTGGGCACGGCCAGCGGGGAGCGGATCTCACTCTTACGGAGGCTCGCTCGCTTTCACCCGCTCGTCTTTGGAAACGGGTGGTCAACCATCGAAGGCGTCGAGATTCGTCCCGCTGTGACGGGGCCGGAGATGTCCGCGATTGTCGGCGAGGCGAAGTGGAACCTCAACCTCCTCCGCCCGCAGAATGCACGGTCTCACAACATGCGGACATTTGAGTTGCCCGGAGCAGGCGGCAATCAACTCGCGCCCACCACTAGAGACCACGAACGTTTCTTGGGCGCTGACGGCCGAACCCTTCTCTACAATTCTTTTGGTGAGCTCGAAGCCATTCTCAGGTCCCATCCCACAAGTCTCAATAGCCGTCCCCCCGACCTCTTGTCCGACCACACTTACGTGAGGCGTCTTTCCGATCTACTGACGACGATGCAATGAAAAACGGCTTCGATCGGCTTGTGTGATGCGAGCGAGGAGGAAGGGGCCTAAGAAGGCTGCCTGGGAGACCCCAACGGGAACACGGACAGTACGCCCCTAGAGGTCATCCCCCGACCTCAACGACAGGCCTGCCCGAAAGCTCAGAATCCGCCCTCTTGCGCAGTAGAATCGCAACTGCGATTAGCGTCACGACGCTAATCGCTATAAGGAGATGCCCACCGGACTCGTAGAGACTTGTCGTGCGAGCAAGTCCGACCGCACCCGAGAGAAGAAGCGTAGCCGCCATCACCACCCGCGGACGCCGGAATTGACTTATCGCAAGTGATGCGGCTGGCAAGGTTAGCAACGCAACTGACACCACCACCCTACCAAGATCAAACGACACCAGTACTAGGAGCAATGCACTTGGCGCGAGCCAGAGCAGGGGGACAATCCGCCTATCTAAGAAGACGCGCCAACTGACAACAAAAAGGCAAATCACGAGTCCTCCGGCAAATATTGTCAGATCAAAGAGCGCTTGTCCATGCCTAAGGAGATTCCAATGATTCCTCAATACCCTTCCAATGTAGTAGATGATGGGAATACTACTGGACGAGGGTCCAATGGCGAGGTGAGTAACAAGCAGGACAGCACACGCACTGATGGTGAGGATAGCTGGAGCCATGTTTCCTCTGCGTCGCAAATAGGCGTCGTGCCACACGCATGGGATTAGAAGGACAGCCGTTTCCCTAAATAGCATGGCTGCGGTCAGGAGGAAAATAGTAGGGAATAACAAATCTCGCCGCCATGCCCACCAGGCGAGAAACATCAGCCCCCACGCCATACCATCGACGCGTACAGGTGCTCGCAAGATTTCGAGTACTGGCGGTAGAAACAGAAAGAGTGCACTCGACCAGGCGGCTCTCTGTGGGTCAACACCCATGTCAAGGCAGATCCAATACAGTGCGAACACGGCAACCAGAATACCAACGCCGTTAAGCAAGAAGAAGCGGTCGATGAGCGAGAGTCCCGTGAACTGTATCGACCAAACAATAGCTGGGCCTGCAATCCGGTAAGAAAATGGAGCTCGTTGGTTCAGATAGCTGCCCGAACCGGGCGATTGAGCCATGGACGCGTACGAGTACTCGTCGTCCCCGTAGACGTTCTTTCCGGCTAGGAACTGCTTGTCGTGTGCCCTAACAAGGCTGGTTTTGGATGCAGGCGACCCAGAACCCCAGGGGGCGGGTTGTTGTGTGAGGTGCGTCGCCAGGAGGACAAAAATAGCAAGAGTGAGAAGAAGCGCTGAATATATCCTCGTCTCAATCTTAGTCTTAGAATTAGGTTTGTACACAAGCGACTTGTGATTGATCCGTGGTGCAGTCATGTTCCACTACCTGAGTCGAAGATAGTGCCAGCTTGAGTCAAGGCGATAGGAAGGGCGTGGTCCCGCGAGAGTCCGGGAGCCCCGAGTATGACCGTCTGAACCTGCCGAAAGCGTCGGTCGGGATCGAACGCTGCCTGTGACCAAGCCTTAGCGTTCTGTCCGAGGCGAACGCGGTTGTCAGTGTCGAAGGCAAGATGCGTGAGCACCTCTGCCAATCTGGACGCGGACTCATCAGAGGGCTTGAGGCCTGTGACTCCGGGTATGAAGGCGTCATCCGAACCGCCGTGTGCGGGAGCGACAACTGGCGTCCCGGTGAGCTGTGCCTCGATGAGAACGAGTCCGAAGCCCTCGCCCGATGCTGTTGGTAACACGCGAGTGCGTGTGGCTAGCACGAAGACGTCGCTGTCAGCGTAGAGGCGCGCGAGCACGGCATCGGATGGTTTCGATACGACCGAGACCCAAGGGAGGCGAGCAATCCTCTCGCGGAGATCTGCCGGTAGGGCACCCGATCCAGCGATGGTCAGACTGCATGCGTGTGAGTTGCGAACCTGATCGATCGCATCCAGTAGCTGCGGTAGCCCCTTGTCTCTGGCGGAGTCGAAGCGAAAAACTGTGAGCACCTGCATCGGATCGGAGGGCGTTGATCGTTGAAGTTGCGATGTGTCGGTCAGACAGGCGTACCAATCACGACGCAGCCCGGGGCTGAGGACGTTGCTCGGACCGACCATCGTTAGTGCGCCGGCAGAGAATGCGCTGACTGTCAAGAGGCGTACATTCAATCGGCGGAACACCATTGCCCGGATGGGGCCGACGCTCCAGATGTCTTCGCCATGAAAGATGACGTGGCGTTCGGATGAATGGAGCCGAGCAGCACGCAACATAATGACGATTGGCACCGCGAGATTGGGATGGCAGATGAGTACCCCTGTCGGAGCATTCGAACGCACTCTCCGCGCCATACGAAAGGCTGTAAAGGCGAATTTCAACTTGCGCACGATCGATAGCGACTCACCTTCGCGGAGCAGAGCGACTCGATCGACATGCACCCCGCCCTCTTCGAGTGCGGTGAGAAGCCACTCGCAGTACCGTTCGATTCCTCCGCCCAAGCCAGTCGACGGCTGGAAGGCCAGGATCGTTGAGGGACCAAATCGATCCGAGTTGGTCGCTGTGGGTCGTGAAGAATTGGATCCCATAAGCGCTACTTCATTCCCAGCGACGGTGGAGGGCAGCCGAATAGCGCAAGATTTGCAGTTGTAATCGAGGGGATGTCAACAAAATCATTTCGAGTCGCCTGGGCAGCGATCCGCATGGTCTGAAACTCTCGATCGGTCATGTCGCAACACTGTTGGAGGACAGCCTCCCAAGCGCCGGGATCATCGAGTGGCAGGTTCCATCCGGCACCTCTTGCCTCGAGTCCTTGCCACGGCGTCTGGTCACTGATCAGTACACCAACGCCTGCACTGAGCGCCTCAAGAATGGCATGGCCAAAGTTCTCGCCAAGAGTGGGCAGCGCAAAGATATGGTGCAATGCCATGAATTCTTGCACTTGCTCATGAGGCACGGTACCAACTTGAGTCACCCGTACCGTTTGCAAGGAGGCGATGAGGGACCTGCAACGCTCCCAGTAGTGGCGGTCATCGATTGGACCTGCGATCGTAAGGTGCAGTTCGCCCCGAACTCGGGTGAGGCGTTCTATCAAGTAGGAAAGATTCTTCTTTGGAGAGATTCGAGAGAGGAATACAATGCGAAGTACCCCAGGTTCCTTCTTGACCGGTTCCGCAGGGGGATTCGGTGAAGGACTTGGAAAGTTTGAGGCCACAACGGTATGGACGGTTCCCAATGCATTGGAGATGGCGACCGCCTCCTTCTCGGTAGAGGCCTGCCATGTGATGGTGCGAGGGATGTGACTCATACGGAGCAACCGAAGGAACCATTGCTTCTTCATGCGCTTGAGTGATAGGGCCCCGGGGTCGAGCGATCCACGTGGCGCAGCGACAATTCTGACTGCGGGGTCCTTCCACATGGTGATCAAAACTGGAAGGATAACTTCGCGCACTGAGAATACGGTGTTCAGGTAGAGGACATCCGGCCTCAGTTCGGTGATCAGTTCCATATAGAGGCGTGCGGTAAATTGTGATGGTGGTAGGTAGCGAACATGGGCATTTCCGACTTCAACCCATCGGGTCGAATTGATCTGCGGGTATGGGGTGGTGTCGCCAGCGTCTCGGTCCTGACAAACGATGAAGATATCGAGGTGATTGGCAAGGTGGTGCACAAGGCTGGCTATCGAACGAATGTGTCCGCCGCCTTTGACCCCGGGAAGGTAGCTGCCGACGACGATCAAGACTCGTCGCCGGCAGGTGCCTGGACGCGTGGCGAAGCGTCGATGTCCGTGGATAGGGCGTCTCCCTATTCTCAATGCTGTGCGTCCGAACGCGCCGGTCTAGGCGCCGTCTCCGCGTTCCACTTAGGTCTAAGGGTCCATCGCAGGATGGGTGCGTATATCAGAACTGTTGGTATCGCGAGAGCAATCGCATTGATTCCAGATTCAATGAATCCGTAGGAGGCGTAGGCCATCATGATGCCCAAGATGAAGCCGTCGGTGCGGGTGGGATCGAACCATCCTTCGGCAAGGGCGAGGAGGAATCCCAAGAATATGGCGATGCCGACGAGGCCCGGCGCGCCGAAGTTGGCCCACGCCTCAACCTGCACAGGAGTGTTGGCAGATGTGGCGAAGTCGTTCGGGCTGAGAAGTCGATAGCGACGACCGAAGTCATTCGAGAGCGTGTCGGCGGGTTTGAAGGGCACCAGGACGCGTGGCAAGAGGATCAGGGGAAGATCGATGTATGACTGCTTGTTCCAATAGGGATAGTCGCGAGGTACGTGTATCGCCATGTACCCAAGCAGGTCAGAGGTCGAGAAGCGATCTGCTGAGTTCGAAAGAGTTGCGGCATTGGGATGTTGGGCAGTACGAAGTGCGTCAGTTACGAGGATGGTCGCAGCAGCTATGTGTCCGACGGTTGGCGCCTCAGTGGCTCGTGCCTCGGTCTTGGCCACGTTGAACAATAGGCTGAAGGGGACGAGGAGGATGAAGAGCCAGACGGCCAAATGGGGGCGAGAGAGCGTGAGGACGAAGAGGCAGGCGATGGCGCAGGTGGCGGCCTCGTATAGGAGGAATTGTCCAGTTGTTCCGGCAAGCATGTCAACTGCGATCGCACTTACAGCCACTGCCTTCTGTGCAGGGCTGAGCTGTCGTCTGAGCCAGAGGACAGCCATCAACGCAGCGCCCGCGACCCTGGCCAAGCCGACGATCTGCGGAATGGCGCCGAGGTGGCCGGCGACGCTCGCGGGCACGAAGCGGGCTGCGGCGATTCCGATGATGACGAGGAGCGTGGCTCGGCGGAATGATGCGGAGGGCTCGACGGGTGTCGAGACCGTAGACGTCCATCGGCGGATTCTCGGCAGCACGACGGGAAGCCTGCGGACTAACAAGCCTGTGGTCACGAGAACGGCAACGTAGGCCAAGGTGGCCACCAGCCCGACCTCGCGGACGTGGAGGGAGTAGGTGGCCTGGTACGGAATGGTGGGTTCAGCGACGAGCGCGCCGACGTAGATGTAGACGCCCTGGATCGCGCAGAAGATCCCGAGAAGAGGGAATCGGTCCGGACGGCGGCGCCAGCTGGCGAGTGGGACGAAGCAAAGTGCGGCTGCGACGAGTCCAACGATGAGCGACCACGCCGGCAGACCCGAGAAGTCGGCCCGGAAGAGCAATCCAGTGATTGCGACCACCACGCCTCCGGCGGAATCCACGAGCCCGCGTCCCGTCAGCCGGCCGGCAAGCAGCACTGCAGCGACGGACGCGACGAAGGTGATCACCGTGGGCGACAGCAAGGAGATAGTCCCGACCGATCCGGCGACGAGAAAGATGTAGGCAGCGGTGCCTGTCCGCCGAGCAGGCGTCGCGCCGAGGTCGACGGAAGAGGCGCCCCGTTCGGCGATCGTCTCGACAGGTTCGGCTCCGGTCACCGTCCTGAACCTTCTATGGATCTGCGCTCGATCTCCTCTGTCTTCAGGTCGGTGCACATCTCCTGCCACGCCTCGAACAGCGCCCGTCGGAAGCCGGCCCGGCCGTCGAGGATGCCACCGGCCAGCACGTAGATCTGCACGAACCGAATTGCAGGCCTCGCCGGTAGGCGGTCCCATACGTGCTGGCGGAGCCACCGGCGCCGCAGGTACGGCCGGAGTAGGGCGTCGCTCCAGGTAGTGGCTTCGGCCTGGCCACGACGGAGCTGCACCCGGGCCTGCGCTTCGAGCGTCGAGTACCGATTGTGCTTGGCGATGTGGTCCTCCCACGACGTGACGTCGTCGTTGACCAGGCGCCCTCCGAGCTGGCCCACGGTGGCGCCCGGGTTGAGGCTGAGGTGCTCGTTCACGACGCGGTTCTCGTACCTCCCGGCCCCGGGGCGGAACAACCGAGGCAGCCGCGTCGACGCGAACCCGCCCCACCGGAGCTCCCGTCCGTCGAACCGGATGCACAGGTGGAGCAGGTAGACGTCCTCGGTAAGGGCACTGCCCCCGATGCGGGCCCCGAGGTCGGCCACCAGTTCGTCGGTGAGCCACTCGTCGGCGTCGATGGTGAGGATGTAGTCGGGGTCGTAGGTGGAGCGCACATGGTCGAGCGCCACATTCCGCTGAGCCGAGAAGCCTTCGAAGGGATGGATGACCACGTCCGCCCCGAGTCCGCGAGCGATCTCGGCTGTCCGATCGGTGCTCTCGGAGTCTACGACAACGACGTGCGCGCATACCGACGCCAACGACCGGATGGCCCGGGCCACCTTGTCCTCCTCGTTGCGGGTCAGGACGTACCCGACGACGCACTGTTGGTCAGCCAAGGTCAAGCCCCGCTCGCTGTAGCCGGACGAGGATGCTCGGGTGGAAGAGGGCGCGCACGCCGCTGTCGCCGAGGGGGATAGCCACCGTCCCCTGCACGTGCAGCTCGGCGTCGGACGCGGCCTGTCGCCACAGCACCCGGTCCCCGTGGGGGCGGATGGCGGCGAAGGACTGGTCTGTGACGCGTGCGGAGCGGACCCGTCCCGATGCCGCCAGCGGACCGACCACCCGCTGGGCCCACCGCATCGGTGAGCGCGGCTCGGGCACCATCGCGAGCAGCACTCCGCCGGGCCGCAGCAGGGTGGCGAGCCGGCCGACGACGCGGGCACAGTCGTCCACGTACTCGAGGACGGCGATGGCCATCACCACGTCGAATGTGCCCGCGGCCCGCCCCAGCACCCGCTCGTCGCCGGCAACCCGCAGCACGGCCCCGGGGGGCCGTGAGAAGCCGGCACTGGCCAGGATCTCGACGATCTCGCTCCGGTGCGTCTTGCCGTAGCGGAGCATCGGGAGCGACCGGTCGACGCAGACCACCGACGCCGCACGCTGCGCGGCCAGCTCCGAGAAGATCCCCGTGCCCCCGCCGTAGTCGAGCACCCGTGCGCCGGGCGCCTCGGTCACGGCCCGGTCGACGGCCTCGCCGACCACGGCCAAGCGCGCCTGGAAGCTCGGGTGCGTCCGGTACCGTCGCGTCCACGTGGACGCCCGCTCCTCGAAGTGGCGGTCCTGAGCGGCCACCAGGGACGATGAGGGCGCGCTCACCACGTCATCGTCCATCCGAGTCTCATTGGCAGCTCGGCCCGTCCGACGGCGACCTGGTGGCGGGTCGCCGGCCGCAGGCGGCCGAACTCGAGTGCTACCTCACGCGCTCCGGTGGTGACCGGCGCGCCATGGCCTTGAAAGGTGACTGGTGCGTCCGGGCCCTCCTCGACGTGGAGCTGGCCAGCGGCCGTGTGCCGTCCTCCGCCACTGGCGTCGTCGGCAATCTCGAGCCGACCCGGGGTGAGGGTCCATACCTGCTGGTGCACGGGCCCGCCGTGGAGGTGCCGGTAGCCGTCGTGGGAGCCGGCGACCGTGACGGTGCCACCGTCGCCGGCGGACCGCTGGGGCCGGCTGTGCGCACGCCGCCCGGCCCGGAACGCCCCCTGTCCGTTCCGGCGCGTAAGCGGGGGTTCCGAAGGCCCGCACGCACTAGAAGGCCTTCCACCCCGCCACGAATAGTTATGCATTGTCTCTGACCGATCATATTCACTATTCGAGACCGTCATTGATGCCGCCTGGTGCGTTCCCGCAAAGGTATTGGAATCCAACGCTACTTCTTGCCAATCCGCTGGAGGTTGGTCGCTGCGAGCGTCGAGGACGGCGGCAACTCGCACTCTGGGAAGCCAGCATTCTCTGCATCAATGAAGCGGTAGCCGTGAGGGCGCAGAAGCTGAGCCACCTTAACAGAGTGTTCTGTTCCGACTTCGATCAGTAGGGTCACGCCCAACCTCAATGCCCCTTCCGCACCGCGAAGTACCTTCACCTCGGCTCCTTCTACGTCCACTTTGATGAAATCAGGAGCCGGTCGGAGTTGAAGAAGGCGATCGAGCGTCATCGTTGCGACGGTCTCGTGCCGTCGGGTACCTCCAGTCTGGGTCGATCCGAAGCCATCGAGGTGGCTGGTCGACCGATTCCTCTTGGCGATGCTGAATCCTGCGAGTCCGTTCTCGTCGCAAACGGCGACAGGCAGAACTTCGATCGGCGCTCGAGGGCCTTCGCCTGCTGCAGTCTTTCTGAGTAGGGAGACGAGCCAAGTGTCCGGTTCCATAGCGAACACGCGGCCGCCCGTTCCGGCGAGCGCGGCGGCCGCGATGGAAAAGAGCCCAACGTTCGCACCTACGTCCCACACAACTTGTCCGGGGCGCACACATCGCAGAGCGGTTCTCAGCAGCGTGGGGTCAACGTCGCCGAGACTTGGACGCAGATAACGCAAGCCGCCCTCTGAGGACACATAGAAAGGCAGACGAGGGAACGGCTCGGGGAGGCGTCGGCGTAGAACGACACGATGAGTCAGATGTTCGGCCAAGTTCCTCCACTTCACTGCAGTCTCCAATCCATCGGTGAGAACAACAGGTGTTCGCCCCTCCTACTCTGCAATACAAGTCGCGGCAGCGCGGGTAACCAGCGGAATCTGGACTGGCCGATGAGTTCATCAGCCGCGGTGCCATCGTTGGTCAGGACCACTCGAGGAGCCATCCCATCATCATCGGCAGTTCGCCGTCCGCTACGTCCACCTGATGCACGGTGGCGGGGCGGAGCACCCCGAAGCCCCACGCAGTAGCGCGCGGCTCGACACTGGTACGACCACCCCGGCCGGTGATCGAGCAGAGCGATTCCGCCACCGGGGCCGCGTGTAGACGGCTCACCAGTCGATGGGCACCGGTGCCCGAGATTGTGTCGGTGATCTCCACGCGCCCGGAGCTGATTCGCCAGCGTCGCCGGTGGACCGGGGAGCCGGGCAGTCGCCGGTAGCCGTCGTGGGACGCCACCACTTCGAATGTGCCGCCGACGCTCGTGACGAGCTCGACGGTTCCCCGTGCGCGCCGTGCCGCACGGAAGATCCCCCACACCTCCGTCTGGTCCTCTCCGTCGATCTCGATGGTGTTGTGCGCCGCGGTCGACCGCTCGTACGCACGCCTTGGTCCCGCCTCGTAGGTCGAGGTGCCGGTGTCCACCACCCATCGTTCACCGCCGACCCATAGCTCGAACGATAGGCAGTCGGCGTGGGCATGGGCCGGCAGGTCGTCCGGGCACGGATCCCCGACGTCGAGAATAAGTTGGGTGCGCTCGTCGGGCCTGACCACCACGTAGCCGGACGCGGCGAGCACGGTCACCGGCTCCTCCGGCGGGGGGGTGGGGTCCAGCGTCGCGAGCCTGCGTGTCCCGACCGGTATGGCGTCGTTGCACAGTGCTACCTCACCGTCGGCCCCCACCATGGCACCTAGCCACCGACGCATCGAGTCGATGGCGTCGTCGAGACCGACGGCTGGTGGTGCGTCGTCGATCGCCAGAATGCCCCGGATGTCGACGAGGTCGCCGAGTACCTGGCAGTGGTAGGAGGGCGAGCGTTCGAAGTGGCCGCCGTCGGCCAACACCTGAATGGGCAGTTGCTCCTCGAGAAGGCGTCGCCCGTTCGCCACAAGGTCCGGTCGACTAAGGAACACACCGGCACCGATCAATGCCTTTGCGTTCTTCAGGAGGTGGTTTCCGCCCACATCCAACTCCAGGTGGGACTGCACGTAGCCGGCGTGCCAGGCGATCTGGTCGATGTAGTCGTTTTCGATGTCTGTTCCCTTCACCAGAGGGTCGAAGACGCCGCACAGCACCCACACCCGCAGCGAGGCCACATACGGGGACCACGCATCCCCCTGCGCCGACTCGATCGAGGCGCGCCACGACCGCCACAGGCTGGCGAACGACGCCCGGGCCGACGCACGATCCGGTGCCTGCGCCAATGCCCAGGCCCACTCGAGGTAGTGGAGGTGGAACCGCCATAGCCGTGGTGCGCATTGTTGGTGCCAATCGGCGGGCACACTAAGCGACCGCGTCTCTCCCAGGAAGGTGAACGTCCCCTGGGCGATCTCAGCAGCGTCCCCGTGGTCGAGGGGTGCATCCAGTGGGCTGAAGGACGCGGGCCATCCCGGGGTGACACCTGTCGGCGGGTCGACCGAGCGGGTGACCAGCTCGGGCCAGCGCCGCTCAGCGGTCCGCAGAGTACGGAGCCGGATCCGATGGGCGACCTGGGCCGGGCGGAGCCGCACCACGGTGCGGGCCAGGAGCGCGGCCTCGTGCACCCGTCGATGCCCGTACTGTTGGTTCTGCTCTTCCCGGTCGTCGTTCACGAAGTTCAGTGGTGTCATCCGAGCAACGCCGCCTCCGCCTCGATCCCTTCGGCGAACGACCGGGGTGCGTAGCCGAGCGAGACCGCATCGCCGATGTCGAATGCCTTGTCCTCGTCCAAGCGCAGCACCTGCTCGACCTTCAGTCTTGGTCTCGCTGACAGCCATTCGTAGGCCCGCACCGCAGCGACGGCAGGGCCGAGCGGGAGCGGTACCAGCCGGGGCCGTCGGTCCACCGCCCGCCCGGTAGTTTCGACGATCTGGCGCAGGCTGAGCGGCTCCGGCCCGGCCACGTCGTAGGCACGGCCGACGGTGGCGTCCGCTTCGAGTG
>Ga0182010_10000629_pt1 | contig 19964 bp, 28 predicted proteins | sample 611E1MmetaG_FD_120488 | JGI IMG/M metagenome (GOLD analysis project Ga0182010, IMG submission 120488) | Permafrost microbial communities from Stordalen Mire, Sweden - 611E1M metaG | ecosystem: Environmental > Terrestrial > Soil > Wetlands > Permafrost | place: Sweden: Stordalen | collected...
CTTGGAGCGCCCGCCACCTCGCCAGTCAGGCAGTAGAGCTGTTGTTTTGCCGCGCGCCCCGCGACCCAATCGTGCGCCAGCTTGCCGGGCGGCAGGGTGGCTGCGTCCTCCAAATAGGCACCGCGCCGCCTGCCGATCACCCAGGGCTCCACCAGGGCGTCGTGGCGGAGGCTGTTCAGGAAGTCGAGCGCCCGGGCAGTGTGGTCCACCGAGCGCGGCCAAAACCAAAGGCCCATGGTCTACCTCGCATATCCGTTGAGTGTTCCGGCGTGGCCGTTGAGCACGCCCATTTCGTCGTCATCGAAAAGCGCCACGCCCCGATAGACCGGACCGTTCGAGTGCGCCGAGGCGATGCCGTAGACGGCGCCCAGATGCTGGGAGAACCGGGTGTAGAAGTTCGATTGGTTGAGGCGGGCGCGTACATTGTTCGCCGCGCAGAACGTCTCGTAGTGAGCGAACGCCTGCGCCGGGCGCACTTCACTGTTCTTCGCAGGCGACAGGCATTTGCCGATCCACAAAGCGAAGCCGTCGATGCTTTCGCCAGCGTGGATGCGCGGCCCGGTGGCGAGGGGGGCGGCTTCCTGCACCAGGTCCTCGACCGGCCGCGCCTGCCCTTCGCGAACCTTGGCCAGCATGACGGCCGCGAGGCTTTCCGCCGAGATCAGAAGCCCAATTGCGCTCGCCGCGATCATGATGAGCGATATCATGGCCAAGCCCAGCCCAGGGCTTTGAGGGGCGGGCGATTGTGTGGCGGCTTGCGCAGGCGCCGGTTCGGAGGAGGCGGCATAGCCCTGGACTTCGAGCTGGCCAGGGCCATTCCGGCTCGGGTCGAGGTCTTTCATGATCACCGGCGCGCCGTAGCGCCGGATTTCGAACTGCTCCAATTCCGTCTTGGCGATGGCATACCGGCGCCGGTCTTCAGCCGAAAGCAGCCGCTCGCGCTTGGCGCCTTTCGCGGTTGCCAGCTCTTCGCCGTAGTCATTCACGAGATACCAGCGCCACCGGATTTCATCGTCGAGCCGTTCAATCTCGCCCTCGGAGAGATTGGGCGCTCTTACGGCCGGCTGAGCGCGAAGTGAGGCGGCTGCCTGGACCGCTGGGGCCTTCGGTGCCGGAACATACAGCGCGAAATACAGCATCACGATCACGTTCATGAACACGCACGCGATCCAAAGGCCGAGGGAGAGGCGCGCCACAATCGTGTTGTTGTCACGCGTCCTGGCCCAGGCAATCGGCAGGCTGGAACTCATGACCGCGAGGACCGGGAGCCCAACCGCGGGGACGAGAAAGGTTTGAAGGTCCTTCGAATAAATCCAGGCGTACCACAGGCCCACCGCGGCAACGAACGCCGTTGCAACGAGCGACGCCCCTCCAACCAAGGTCAGGGGCTTGGTCAGCATGTTGGCCGTCCAGCGCTCTTCGGGGTTCATGGCGTCGGGGCGCCCGAACTCCACGACCCGCCGTGTATCTTGCGGTGTTTGCGCAAACATCCCTCACCCCCTTTAGCGGCAAGCCCAAACGGTGAGCAGGAAAGCGGCGGCCAAGACCCACTCCCAAGCCGTCAAACCGGGCACGCGGCGGCGGACGCTCCGACCGGCCGGTGCGGCGGCCGGGAGCAGGGGAAGCACCACCGGCAGCCGCGCGGAGAGCTTTGCGGGCGCCACCGTGGCGGAGGCCTCCGCCAGCCGCTTGACGGGCGCGGCGGCGGCACAGCGCGCCTGGTGGCGCCGGGCGGCTGCCCGCGCGTAACGGGCGTCGTCCGGATCGGGGTCCACAAGGCAGGGCTCGTTCCATTGGCCGATAACGAGCGGCACCAGCACGGCCGGAGCGGCGACAGCGGCCAGGATCATCAGCCAAGGATCGTTCAACGCATCCGCGCGCTCGCGGGGAATTGACTTGCGCTTCTCGAAATCGCTAACGAAGAAGCGTACCGGAGTATTGAAACCGCGCTCGGCCAGGGACCGCTCGATGCGCCGCACCCGTTCCAGGATGTGAATAGGCACGTCCTTGCCGCTATTCACATAGACCCGGTGCCGTTCGGTGTGGCCGTGCGTGTGCTCCACCCGGTCACGCCCACGGGCCGTGTAGCCGGCCAGTTCGCGGCCTTCCGCGTCTTTCGGGCGGAGCGGGGACCAGAACCATCCCGCATCGAGCGGGTAAACGTACTGGTCCATCCACTTGCACACGCCCCCGTAGTCGAGGACACGCACCCCGGTTTCGCCCAGGAACTCTTGGAGTTGCAGGCTTGGCAGATGCGGCGGCGCGTAGCCGATATCGGCCGCCACGGCGGCGTAATCGGCGACGGTAGGGGGCAGTTCCAGGAAGCAGGCATCCTGGACGGGCGGCTCGCGGAGCGCCACCGGCGCCCGCGCGGGCTCAGGTTCAGCCTCAAGGATCAGGCGGGCGCGGCGATCAGACTGACGAAGATCGGACATGATGAATTCCTTTTGCCGTTAGAGGGGCCGCCAGCGCCTTGGACGCTGGCAAAGCGGTTGCGGTCACGAGCGGCGGGCGGCGCCGCCCGATGCGTCCGGTTGTCCGGAAGACGGCCAGGACGGCGCGGGCGCCGTCTGAAAGAGGGCGCGGAGCTGCGCCCAGCGTGGCGCCGGAGCTGGCGGGAGCGCTTCGGTCAGCTCGCGTTCCGCCGCGTTCGCCAGGACGGCGCAGAACGCCAGCGCCATAACTGCATCGGCGCCGATGTGACCCGCATGGCGCAGGAGGAACAGGCCAGCCAGACAGAGCACGCCCCAGAGCGCCCAGATCGCGCAGAGCCAGGCGTTGATGGCGGGCCGCTGGCCAGCCACCGCCACGGTAGCGGCCACCAGCACACCCGTGGCCGCATCGGCCAGGGTGATGCTGCACCAGTGCAGCCAGAACCGGTTCGCCAGCGCGGCGAGCGCGAAGGCGGCCAGCGTGGCTTTGACCAGATCGATGCGGGGCTCAACCTGCATGGCGTGCCCCCTTAAAATCCAGGCCGGCACTGGTCCATCATCGGCCCGCCCGCCAGGACAAACAGCGTGGCGAAGATGATGAAAACGATGGTGCCGAACGCATCGAGGTGCATGACGCGGGCAACCGCGCCACCGGCCGCGGGGGCGGCGAGCCCCGCGCCGATGGCCATCGACAAGAGCCGTGGGCCGCAGTGCTCGAAGCTTGAGGCGGCCAGAAACCCAGCCAAGGTTGCGGCGAAGACGATTATGAGACGCACCAGGCCAATGCCTGGGCTGGCGCGCCCGGATTCCGCTTTATAGCTCATGCGGCCCTCCTGCGGCGGGCGGCCGGATTGTATGCAATAGCCGCGTGGTGCGCGCAGTAGGGGACGCCTGGCGCTTTCTGGCATCCGCAGAAGCCGAAACCGGCTTGACGGGGATCGCCGACCGGCCAGCGGCACTGGTCAGCGCGGAGCTGCCTGAGCGGCAGCATCAGCGCCGCCACGGGCGATGGAGGGGCAGGCAGCTCCGCGGCAGGCCACATAAAGGGAGCGGGCGGCAGACGCCGCTCGACGCGGCCCGGCCTATTGCGGCGCGGAGACGTGCGGCGGGGCAGTGGCTTGCGCGAGGTGGTTTTGCGGCCGGCGAGGCCCAGCCGGTGCACCTTGCCGATGACGGCGTTGCGCGTGACCTCGCCCAGCCTATCGGCAATCTCGCTTGCGCTCAGACCGTCCGCCCAAAACGCCTTTAGCCGTTCGACGCGGGTATCGGTCCAGCCAGGACCGTTGCCCGGCGCAGCCGGGCTCGTTATGCTGTTGCACAGCATTGATGGGGTTTCCTTTCGTTGATGCTACTGAGGCGGGCGCGGCTGCAACCGCGACCTGTCTCGCTCTATTCCGGCGCCTTCGCGCCCGGAATTCCGTTCTATCCCTTGCCTTTTTGGGGCTTCGGCAGCGCCTTGGCCGGCGTGGGCTTCACGTCGATGACGGGATTCCCAACACGATCCGGCTCGCTGAACTCGATCTTTTCCCGCGAGTAGCGAAGGACCGGGCCGAGGTTGACTTCAACCCTGCGCACCGTCCGCGACCGCTTGGCGTTCTTGGGGGCTTTACCGAACCACATGCTGCACCTCACAACCCGGCTTCAGCATCGCTTATCAGCTCGCTGCGATGCCGTTTGACGAACGCCTCGAAATCGGCAGGTTTGCCGCCTGCCTTCCGGTGTTTCTCGCGGCCTTCTTCGATGGTGAGGAAGCCATCCAGCATCAGTTCGAGCACGTCAGCAGGCCGGGAATAGGAAAGGGTCCGATCACTCATTTGCAGCCTCTGCGATCCAGATCGGCAATCAGGTTTGCCGTGTCGCGGCGGAGGGTATTCAGGCGGATGACCATCGGGCGATCCTCCACCGCTTCAACCATGCTCAGCGCGTCCGCGATAAGCTCCGCGGAACGGCGCAACAAAGAGTTCACAGCGTCGATTTGACGTGCGTTCAGGGGCATTGGAGATGCCTTTGACGTTGCTCTTGACTGACAAAACACCTAGCATGGAACGAATTTCCATGCAATGTCAAAATGACAGTGACGGTCTAAATGGCAGTGACAACCCATCAAATCCGCGCCGCTCGTTCCCTTCTCGGCTGGTCACAGGACGAGCTAGCCACGAAGGCGCGCGTGGGGCGAACTACGATAGCTGGGTTCGAAATCGGCAAACTGCGGATGGCTGGATCGCGGGCTTTTGAGGACGTGCTGGAGGTGTTCGAGAACGCGGGGATCGAGTTTCTTGACCCGGTCGAAGGCGTGTCCGGCGAGGGCGTGCGCTTCAAATGGGGATTTGCACCGTCGGCCCAGCAGCCAGGCGAAGACGCGGCTGCGGGCGAGCCAGGCGAAGGCGGGCTCAAGGCGGCATGGGACTTCGAGGGCGAGGACGACGCCGATCTTGACGCACTTCTGGGCGAGCAGCCCGCACCCAATCCGGACATGGCGGAGATGTGGCGGGCAGATCCAGAGCTATGGGCGCGGCTATCGGAAGGCGGCCGGGAGACGCTGAGCCGGAGCATGTACGGCGACACGCGGGCGGCGGGCGAGGGGTATTTCCGGGGGGGACACCATGCCGGATGATGCCCAAGATAAGCCGCCGCGCGTCCAGCCGCGCATCCGTTCAGCTCCGAAGATCCGGCAAATCTATTGGTGCGATTTTTGGCAGGATGCCATCCTGCCGGAAATGTGGAAGACGCGGCCTGTTATCGTTCTATCGCACAAGACAACGCTCTACGGACCTTGCCTCGTGGTTCCGATGTCCACGAGCAAAGACAATGAACGCGAGGAATGGAGTTGCCCGCTCCCGCCGATTCAGGGTTTCGAGAAGCTTGGAGCATCTTGGGCGATCTGCAATCAGCCGGCGACGGTATCCGTAAGCAGGCTGCGGCAGGTCAACGTAGGTATCGTCACATTACCGCAAGAGCACTTCAATAAGGTGCATGCGTTGGTTTTAAAGTGGATACCGCCTCTTAGGCAGGCCCCTGAAAAACCATAGGGAGCCGCGAAGGCTCCCCTGGCAAATGACTCCCTCTTGCGAGGGTAGCGGTCACCCTTGCGGGGCCGTAGGTGACACTAGTGTAATCCAATGCGCGCGGACTTACAATACCGGCCAACTTAGAAAGTCAAGGAAGGCTTAGGGCATCCGCCCTCAGCGCGCGGCAAGGCGCTTCCGCCCAGCTTCCCTCGCTCCGCTACGCTGCGCTCAGTGCAGCCGGTTCCCCGCGAAGCGCCTTGCCACTTGCACACCCGCCCTCGCCGGGAGCAGGGTTCCTGCCCGGCAGGAACCTGCCAATAATTCTGCGTTGCCTACTACGCGTAGCCGCGCCGCTTCCTGCGGCGCAGCTCGCGTTCCAGTGCCGCCGCAGCACCTTCCGGCTTCTCATGGAGGGCGCTGCGGACCTGGCCGGGTCGGCCGATCCTGCCCCAACGCCTGACCAGCGCCCAGCCGCCAAACAGGTCCGGCTGGAGATCGAGGGAATAGAAGCGCGCCATGTTGCGCGCCGCGTCGATTTTCGTGAGGTAGACCACGCCCTGCCCTCCCTCACAATGCGTGATAGTCGGAGGGCGCGGGCCAATTCGTTGTGTCATGCAGCGCGACGGCCTGGTCGATCAGCTCGCGGGCAGCCCGGAGCGCGGCGAGGTAATCGCGGGGATTGGCCAGCACGCCCGCGCCATTGCTGCGCGGGGCGCCATCGCCCGCCAGCAGCTCGCGCGCCCTGTCGGCCTGGTCGAGGATCAGCGCTGTGTTGTGCGCGGCTTTCTGCAAGGTTTCAATCATCTTGGTTTCCTTCCCGTTAGCTTTGCACGGCGGCATCCGCCTGCTTTAGATGGCGGTACAGCGTGGCGCGGCTAACGCCCATGCGCTTGGCAACCGCGGTTGGCCCCACGTTCCCGTTCAACAACGCTTCCGCCGCTTGCACATCCTCCGCCGTCATGCTCTTGGGCCGCCCGCCCTTGCGGCCGCGCGCGCGTGCCGCCTTCAAACCGGCGTTTGTGCGCTCGCGGATCAGCGAGCGCTCGAATTCCGCCAGGGCGCCGAAGACATGAAAAACGAAGCGGCCACCGGCCGAGTCCGTGCCGAGGTTCTCTGTGACCGAGCGGAACTTCACGCCGGCGGCTTCGAGCGCGCCTACGGTTTCGATGAGCTGCTTCATCGATCGCGCCAGGCGGTCGAGTTTCCAGACCACGAGCGTATCGCCCTTGCGCATGTGATCGAGCGCCTTGGCGAGTTCGGGGCGGTTCTCTTTGGCGCCGCTCGCCGCTTCCTCGAAAATCCGCTCGCAGCCAGCCTGCCGCAGCGCATCGCGCTGCAATGCCAGGTCTTGGTCAACCGTTGAAACGCGGGCGTAGCCGATGAGCATGTTGCAAATCTCAGCAAATCAATTCCGTTTTGAGATTATGTATTTGAGACGGGTTTTGCAACGAAAAAGGCACCTTTTTCAGGTGCCAATTCCGCGAGCCGCCTTGGGTTGCAAAAACCCTCGTTTTTGAGACAGATAGGCATACACAGGAGCCCCAATCTCTTCACCGCTAGGGCTTCTTGTAATGTCCGGGAGAACGCCGTACATTAGAGCAAGAAAGAAAGGGATGCATGATGACCCAAGAACCGGCCCGCACAGCCCGCATCGAGGCGCGCATTGCGCCCGACGCTCTTGCCGTGGTCAAGCGCGCTGCCGAAATTACCGGCCGTAGCGTCAGCGATTTCATCGTCGCCGCTGCGCAGGAAGCCGCCAACCGCACGATTGAAGAGACGCAGATCATCCGCCTCTCGGTGGAGGATCAGCGCGCCTTCGCCGAAGCGATCCTCAATCCGCCGCCGCCGTCTTCCGGCTTGGTGCATGCGGCCAACGCCTATCGGAATCTCATCAAGGCGTCGCAGTGACCCTAGGTTTTCGCATCGAAGCTCTGACCTCAGGGCACGCCCGCAAGAGTTTTTCGAGCGGCTCGGCGCCGCTCGATCGCTATTTGCACGATCTGGCAACGCAGGACATCAAACGCCGGGTGAGCAATTGCTTCGTCGCGATTGACGATACCGGCACAATCGCTGGCTATTACACCTTCGCCGCCGCAAGTTTCCCTCTCACGGAATTATCCGCCGAAGAAACGAAACGCTTGCCACGCTACGCACTCCTGCCCGCCGGCCTAATTGGCCGTCTCGCCGTCGATCAAAGATTTCGAGGACAACGGCTTGGGGGCGCGCTCATCATGGACGCCGCAGTGCGGGCGGCTCGTGCCGAACAGGCGATCTTCGCGCTAGTCGTTGACGCAAAGGACGAAAAGGCCATTGCCTTTTATCAGCATCTCGGGTTCCGGCGCTTCGCGAGCAAACCAGCTTCGCTGTTCCTGCCAATCGCCACAGCCCTGCAAGCGCTAGACACGAAACCTAGCGCGTGAGTTGCGCGGGCCGCATGCAGAGAAAGGAAGATGCTATGCTTCAGGTCTCCTTGGAATTCCAGCAAAAGTCTAGTGAATACCTGGACCTGGCCCAACGGGAACCGATAGAAATTACCCGCCTTGGGCGGAGCGCCCTGGTTCTAACATCCGCCGCGCATTACGAATGGCTGGAAGCCGCCGCAAAGCGGACGCACCGGACGGCGGAAGCCGCCAGCGTCGTGATTGCAGCAGTAGAGGGGGCTGAAATGGACCCGGAGCATGAACACCTCAACGAGCTGACTTAGGTGGGCGTGCCCTTGTTTCACCAACGGGTGCGTAGAGCTTTGTGCGTGTTAAGCGAAAGGAATTGGTGCGATGAACGAGGCGAAGCTGGACGGAACCGGCGAGGATGTACCGGGGCGGCGCATTCTCGAAGGGACCGATCTTGAAATATCCTACAATCTGGAAGGCAACGATCTAATCCTGCGCGTGAACAAAGGGCCGGTCCTGATATTCCGGGTCCGGCTGGCGGGCGCCGTCAGGGAGATGGACGACGATGAGCTGCTGGCCAGCAACATAGTGGCTCCGGATTTCATATTCAGGATGGGGGAAAGCCGCGAGCGGCTTTATCAGATGGCCAAGGGCCTCGGCCTCGATGATGAGCAACTGGCGCGGCTCAAGGCGTTACAGTGACGGGCTCTTTGTTTTCCTGGTCTTGATTGATCCGCCTGAGTGTTTTTCGAAGCCTTGGGGCAACCTCCAAGCCGTAGACTTCCAGCGATAACCTCGCGCACCCAGCCAGCCGCTCATGCGCTGGCTGGGACAGCCAATAATCCAGATCGTCGTCCTTCATCGCATCGAGCGGGGCGAAGCGCGGGGCATGAGAAACGCCCGCAGGGCTGCAATGGATTTCTTATGGAAGGACGATAAGGGTTCCGGGTGTCAGTCCCGAACGGATTTCGACGCCGGTTTCAGTGCTCACACCGGTGACGACTGGCACACTGGCATCTCTTTCCGTTGCTGGATCGTAGATGCGGACATACGAAATGCCGCCAGCATTCGAAATGGCCTCATGGGGGACAACGAGAGCCTGCGGGTTGGAGTAGACCTCGACGGTAATCCGAGCGGACATGCCGATCCGGATCGCGGCCCTTTGCTCCTCGTTGGCTTCCAGGATTGCCGCCCGGATATCGAAGGAGGCGTTGCGGCCAATGCCATCCGATTGTGCGGCCTCAGCGCTCACAGCGATAATCCGCCCCCCCATCGGCTTGCCGGGGAAGGCATCGCCGTCGATTTCAACGGTCTGATTGATCTGGATGCGATTGACATCCACTTCGTCAACCTTGGCCGAGACCAAAAGTCTTTGTGTGTCGGCTATCGTAAAAAGAACCTGGCCATTGTTTACGCGAGCGCCAGGTTCAATCCTCACCACCTCTCCCGGCGCGCCAGAGGCTGGAGGGCGCGAGAGAATTCCGGTTGCGGCGGCCTTTACCTCACTGCCTCCTATCTGTGTTTTGATGGCATCGAAACGGGCCTTTGCGTTCGCGAGTTCGATATCGGCCAGCCGCTTGTTGCTGGCATTTCCGCGCTCCAGAACTGCCTCCAGGTCCTGCCTAGCGGTCTCCACCTGAATACGCTGCGAATTCAACTGCTGGGTGGCGCCGTCATACTCCATCCTCGCCACGATCCCCCGGTCGAACAACGCCTTCGTCTCTCTCTCCTGCCGCTGAGCATTCTCAAGCGTGGTTTCAGCGGTAGCCAATGTTCTGCGGGCGCGCATCACTTCCGGACCGGCCTCCCATTTGGACAGGCTATCGGCATTAAGCTGCGCCTTGAGCTGTGCCGACTCCGCCTCCCGGAACCGCATCTCGACTTCGCTAGTGTCCATCACGATCAATGTGTCGCCAGCCTGAACCCGGTCTCCTATCCCGGTCCGCTTCTCGCGGATGATGCCCTCAAATGGAGCAGCCACCGGAGCGGTGGCGCCCGGGATCACCGTCCCCATAAACGATAAACGCACGGCAATTGGAGTGGGCAGGACCTTGACCGTTTTGAATTCTCCAGCCGCGCCCCCAGAGCCCGCACGGATTACCGAAGGCCAGAACACGAATAGTAGCGTCGCCAGCACAAGGCCGTTTAACCGTAGAGGTACTTTAATCGTCACGCCAATCCCCCTTAGCGGTGCATAAGACTAATTCTTAAGCGTTATTTTCCACGTATCGAGAGCCGTGCCGAGCTGCAGGTCTAGGGTGGAAACGGCATTTAGATACCCGACAATGACCCCCAGTTGCTGCGTGTCTGCGTTCCGCAGATCGTTCTCCAGAGACCGCACTTGGATGTTGGTGGACCGGCCCGCCTTGAGCTTTTCTTTTTCCTTCTCCACTGCTTTGGCGGCAAGCTCCCGTGCCCGCCGCGCCATCTCAACTTGCCGCCAGGACAATTCCACATCGTTGATCGCGGAGCGGATTTGCTGCTCAACTCCCAAACGTATGACATCAAGCTGCAATTGCGCGCTTTGTAATGTGGTCGTGGCATGGACAGTTGTTTGCTCCCGCGTCAGATCGTTGAGCGGCGCGCTGAACTTCACACCGACGGTAACATCGTTGATGCCAGTGTAATCGGCTGGCTGACCTCCACCACTCACCTTCTGGTGGCCAAAAGTGCCATTGCTAAAAACCGACAAGTCCCACAGCTCCTGGTTTTTCGCGACGGTCAAGCCAAGCTTCGATGCTTCGACGGTCATCAGTTGACTCTGATAATCGGGCCGCTGCGCGAAGGCGACCTGTAGCAGATGAGGAAGCGAAGTAGGTATTTGTTTTGGGTCCAATTTTTCCGTGGCCAGCAAATTCGTACCAAGGTCCAGGTTCAACAAAACCAGCAAGCCAAGCCGCGCGGTTTCCACCTGACTTTGGGCCTGGAGAACCTGGATCTTCTGATTTTCGAGATCGGCCTCCACCTGAAGAATGTCGGATTGCGCCATACGGCCCGCGTCGATGAGAGCGCGGTTGACGTCCAGGAGGTCCTGAGCCCGCGCCACTGCCCCATCGGCAAGCTTCCGCGCCTCCTGGGCTTGCAGCAGCCCGCGATGGGCCAGGATGATTTGCGTGACCGTCTGTGAGACGGTGGCCTTCAATTGGAGCCGGTATGTCCGCTCAGAGAAGCGCGCAATATCCATCGGCGCCCGGGTTACCTCGATGCCGCCCCCGCGCAGCAGAGGCTGCGCAAGGCTTACCGTTCCGGCTGAGGTGCGTGTCCTTACACCTGCGGCATCGGTCGAATTTTCATCCCAGGTCAACCCAATGGTGGCACCGGTTGGCGCCAATATGGTTGCAGTTGGCGCAAAATCCACGATAGTTGAATTCACGCCGGCGATGCGCTGCCGCTGTGCGCTGCCATTGAGCGTAAAGTGCGGGGTAAATATATCCTCCGCGACCTTAAGATCGAACTTCTGCCAGACCCTGTCGATATAGGCGCTGCGGATCGAAGGATTATTGCGCAGCCCCAGGAACACCGCATCCGCCAGCGTCAAGGTTACCTGACTGCCCGTGGCAATTGACCTGACGGGTTCCTTTTTTGGGGAGGCTGCGGCCCTGGGTTTTCCGGCATTTTCGCCAGCGTATGCAAAGCCGGAAAATATAGCGAGTCCGGCGAGGCAAATAGCGGCGATGGAAGAACGCTGGAACATTTGACTCCCTGCCAGGACGCGAATGCCGCTCTTGGCTATTCCCCCCGAAGCGCCGCCGCAGGCTCAAGCCTGGCTGCCCGCCGTGCAGGATAACTGCCAAAAAACAGCCCCACCGTAAGCGCCATACCCGCTCCAAGCGGCAGCGCTAACGGCTCGATGTTGAATTGCCATCCCGAAGAATGGGCGAAAATCCACCCTGCGACAGCGCCAAGCACCACACCAATGGCGGAACCGACGGACGAGAGCACCACGGACTCGACCAGGAACATAAATTGAATCTGCGCCGGCGAGGCCCCGACCGCTAGGCGTAGGCCGATCTCCTGCTGACGTTCGAAAACGCTCATCAGCATGACGTTCATGATGCCGATACCGCCGACCACCAGGGAAACCGCGCCGGTTGCCAGGAGCAGCACGGCATATATCCGCATCTGCCGCTCGACGTTGTCGATCAACTGCCGCGCGATAGTCACTTGGACGAAATCGCCCCGAAGGCGCTCGCGGAAATAGCCGTTGATGGCCTCGATCGTCTGTTCGTCTCGGCCGGAAAACGCCTGACGACCGGCAATATGAGTAATCTGGCGGGGACCGGAGAGGCGCCGCGCGTCTTCAAAAGGCACAATGATGGCATCGTCGAAATCCACGGGGAGCAGCGGATTGACGACGATGGTTTCCAGAATGCCTATCACGCTGAATACATTAGAATCGAGGCGCACCCGGTCTCCCCTCGCCACTGGCAGCCCAGTCTCCGCCTCGATCTCGCGAGCCACGTGGGCGCCTACGACTGCATAGGGCATGTAGCCGTCCAAGTCCGAGACGAACCGCCCCTCACGCACATGAAGCTTTAAAACAGCCAAAAGGTCTGCGGTCGCCGCGACGGTGTAAACTGACTTTTTCACGCGGCCTTGGATTATTTGGGCGGCACCCACAACCATCGGCGCAGCGGAGCCAAGTCCGGTACGGGGTGAGGCCGTCCCCTGTGCATCCTTGAGGGTGATTTCTGGCATTATGCCCTCGCGCGGCCGCGGTGCGATCAAGACAAAATCTGTCCCCATTTCTTTGAACTGCCGCATGGCCTCCCGGCGCGCTCCCTGGCCAACGTACAGCATCGCGATGACTGCTGCCGTGCCAATGGCGATGCCAACCAGCGCAAGGAAAGTCCTCGTTTTCATAGCCTGGAGGTTGCCGATGGCATCGGCTATGATTTTCCGCCTAATTCCACCTCCGCTGACAATGAAGTTCGCGGTTCTTGTCACAGCCCACCTGCTGTTGTGTCCGCCAACCTCGTCTGCACTATGCAGCCATCCTGTAAGGCAATCTGCCTGTAGCAGCTCCTGGCGACGGCTTGGTCATGAGTAACGATCAATATGGTTACTTTTAAGTGCCGGTTCAGCTCCGCGAAGAGAGAAACGATTTCGCTTGCCGAACGGCTGTCCAAGTTACCGGTGGGTTCGTCCGCAAGCAGTAGCATGGGGTTGCCCACCAACGCACGGGCGATGGCCGCCCGCTGGCGCTGCCCCCCCGACAGTTGATCGGGGTACCGGTCCTCAAAGCCACCAATACCGACTCGTTCAAGTGCGCTGCGCGCGGCCAGCCTGCGCTCATCCTTCGCCAAGCCCCGGTAAATAAGCGGCAGGGCAGCGTTATCGCAAACAGTAAGCCTAGGCAGGAGATGGAAGGACTGGAAGACGAAACCGATGGCTTGGTTGCGCCATAGCGCGGCATCCTTAGCCGACAGCTGCGACACATCATATCCCGCGAGACGATAAGTCCCGTAGGACGGACGGTCCAGCAGGCCGATAATGTTGAGTAATGTACTTTTCCCTGAGCCTGACGCGCCGGTGATGGCGCAAAACTCGCCAGCGGAAACGTTCAGGGTGAGGCCACTCAAAACGGGCGCCCCAGCAAGTCCACTGTAATCTTTGGCGATGTTCTCGAGCAACACTATTGGTTGTCGGCCGGACATTGCCTCGCCGCTAGGCCTAAGACGAGAACTGTTCACGGCCGCCGACTCTTTCTCCTTTTGGCAAGGCTGTTGCTTGACTGTACGTGTCGGCGCCAGGAGAACATATAAAGGAAAATATTTTTCTGGACGCCCTAAGGTTTAACCAATACCTAGCTACAATCACAGATTGATGCTCGTTGCCATGCTTCACGGAGGCGCTTATGAACATTTCCGGTTTCAATTCCATCAGCATGAACGCCGCCACGATCTCGAAGCTCTTTGCGCCGATTTCGGCGGACGGAACAAACGGTTCAAATGCGGGAACGGTCATACCCTCCGTTTCATCTGCCTCTTCCGGCGCCAACGTTACAAGCGCAGCGATTGCCGCTATCCAAGCGCTTGTGAAAGGTGGAACGTCTGTCGCTACCTCTGCGAACGCTAGCGCCGGGGCACAGACCGGCCAAAGCCTGCCAGACTGGTACACAGCAACAGGGACGACAACGTTCACGCCGTTGAACTCGACTAAACCCGTGACCATGCCGACAGATGAGTATCTGTGGTACAAAGATGGCATGCCTCAGACGCTCGATGACATTAAGGATCAGTTTTATAAGACTAATAACGTAGCAAGCTTGAACACACTGGTTGGCGAAGCTGAGGCAAGAGGCAATCAGGCCGACGTTGCGTTTTATACAAGCCTCTCTAACGCCGTAAAATCAGGCACTGTGCAATTCTCCCTCTTAGATTCTAGTGTTAGTTGTCAACAGACAGGGTCTGTTATTCGAGACAGCGTCGGGGGCCATATAATCGGGAATAGTTTAGGTGCCAATATAGACTGGTTAGCTGTTAACAAGACCTACAACGTAGCCAACGGCGACAAGAACTATGAGATTGGGGCCAACCCATTTATCAATGGGTACATCATCAGTTGGAGCAAGACATGAAATACTTACCCATGCTGATTAGCATGGGTAAGTCGCTGTTATTGAGCAAAACTATATGTGACGTTGAGTACGCAAGAGCCTGGTGTTACGCTCCAAGATACTACCTTACAAGTTGGACTTGTACCTGTCCCGTTTGTTTTGACGGCAGACGGTGCCCAAAAGGTCATGTTACATGTACCGTCAGTGTTTTTGGGGTAATTTGTGGCCTGATACATGCAGCTTTTTTGAGTGCCGTTAAATGACGCACCATAGGTAACATTATAAAGAGGGCGCGTATTATTAGGATACACTGTATAAGTCTGCTGAGAATTAGCCGAGACGTTCATTCCGTTGTATGGCACACATGGTGAGTTTACATACAGACAATTCACCGAATCGGCGCCGATAGTTTGAGAGGCGCTGTTTTTGACTGTGACAACGATATTCGGCGCATTCTGCGCCATTGCCGTGTTGGCCATTCCGAGGCAACCGGCTATCAGACCGGCCAGAAGAGCGAAAGCGCCTGCGAATATCTTCATGGTTAACCCTTCCTCTTGTTTTACGGCGCGCAACCGCCCAATGGTGAGAACCGCCGGGGTTCACCATTGGGTGCCGCGATTTCAATGACGATGAAGGCTGTGCTACTCGCACACGGAACAGGTATATATCAAATATGGCGTCAATTTGAATTAGATTTTTATTTTTATCTGAACCGCTAACGTAGGTAGATAGCAGGTGGGCCATCTCCTAAATACCAAGCTCGCCGGTGGCGATCTTCATTGCCGGAAACTTGCCGTATGCGCCAAACCACTTGTCGATCACGGCGAGGTCTTTTGCGCTCATTTCCCGCGCGCCCTGCGGCAGCAATTCGGAAAGCAGCGGATCGTCATCAAGATGATGGTTCGGCAGCCATTCCACCGGCCCGAAATTCGTTGCCGTCCAGGGTTTCGGATGCCGCGTGATGCGGGCCAGGCAGGCGTAGCGCTCCTTACCCATGAACCCCACGCACAGAACGCTGTCAGGCCAATGCAACTCGCTTGCGAGCGTGTACCCAAACGTTTGCTTCCAGGCAAAGAGCAGCGCGAGGTTACGGAAGATCACCTTGCGGCCGCAGAGATCGGCGGGCATCGTCACCGGCAGATGAAAATCCCCTTCCGGTGTGGCGAACCGGAACTGCGGATCGATTTCGTCCTGTACCTTGACGACCAGGCGCGCGGCGCGGCGCAGATCGGCCTCGACAATATCGCGGAAGTTCTTGGGCTCGTGCGGCAAGCGGTCCATTTCCGATGGCTCCCAGGGGGCAGATAGATAGAACAGCATACTCCATGGAACACGGCAACGGCGGCAACGCGCTGCCACCTCTGTTGCTGAGAACACCAGATGCGTTTTACGGCTTCCAGCGTGTTCCATTGGGCTTGGAAACGCGGGGCGTGCCCGTTTCGACACGGTTCTCTTACGTGAGCGCGTAGGCCGATGGTTCAGACCGGGCCGCAGTACTGCCCTGCCAAGCCCCTTTTATATTTCTATAGAGGGTTCCCGGCTGGAGCGGGGACTCGGTTCTGGCGGCAAGCGAGCGGGTCAGCGCGGCGGTCTCCTCAGCACACGACAGGGGCCTTTTGTTCCGGTTGTGGTTCCCGTCTACTTATTAAAAATAGATTAGAAGAAGATTAGCGCTTATTAACAATATTGTTAAGGTATTGAAAATGATTTGATATTTTGGCCTTTCGGCAAAAAAGATGTGCATCGGATGACGTGCCCGCTGTGCATCGGATGACGTGCCCGCTGTGCATCGGATGACGTGGCATGTGCATCTAATGACGTGGCTCTGTGCATCGGATGACGCGCCTGTGTGCATCTAATGACGTGGCTCCGTGTATCACTAAGCGGGGCGGATTTGTGCATCTAATGACGTGCCAGCTTCGACAGCTAATTGGCGGGCGGCGACACCGTTGCGTGAGACCGTCACACGGTCGGCCTCGATGGTGTAGCTCTGCAAAAAGCCGATGCGGGACAACACATCGAGAGCCACGCGGCACTGGCGTTTAAAGCTGGCGGCCTGCGTGTTCTTGCTGCCGGTGATCTTTTGCAGAAAGGCAAGCGTTACGGGGAAAGGGCTTCGATGGCTGCTGTAATAGGCGTGCAGGGCTTGCGCTAGGGGCTTGCGCCGTAGCTTAAGGCGTTGTTGCCAATCTATCCCCGTCCATTGGCTTTCGCCGTAAAGCCTAATGATGTCGCGGTTCAACCTGACAGCGTAATGACTGGTTAGCTCGTCTTTCGCGCCGCTCTCGACCAACGAGCCGAAATAGATTTTTCGGTCATGGCGGATTTCGACGGCACAGGCTGTGAGCCGGATGATGGCGCTGTGCAAGACGCGGTGCTGATCGCCTCCGGTCGGAAGCCCAAGGGCTTTAAGAAGACCGTGGGCTGTGAAGGCGCAGGAATTGCCGAGGGGGTGTTGCCGGGCAAGGTGAACGAGCGTTTCCCAGACAGTCAAATCTTCTTGGTTGAGTTGCTCCCCGGTGAATTTGACAGTGATGCCGTCCTGACTGGCAAGCGTCACCTCTTTCAAAAACTGCCGGTCTTTGCTCTGGATCGCGGAAAACAGGGCCGAACGTAGAAAGCTGTTCGGGGTGCCGCGCTTCGGCTCCGACCAAAGCGGTAGCTGGATAACCTCGGCGCTTTGGCGCTGCGTGACTGCGCGACCCATCCTTGCAAGGGCGCGGTCAAGGTCAGATGCGGTGCGTTTGGTGGCACTCATGAAGTGGCTCGGCTCAAGCGCTGATTCGCGCGCATGGTTGAGACTAGGCTGGTTTGAGAATGGGGTGCAAGCCGCAAGGCTATCGACAGCCAGAAGGCTAATCTGAGATCTGCCACGCGCTCCGTTCGCTACCGCTTCCCCTTCTTTTCTTCGTAAGCTGCCCGCATATCGTCGAGCAGCGCAGCCATAGTCTTGCCAGTAAGACCGGATTCCGCCTTCAACCATGCCTTGAAGTCCGGCGACACCACCGTGTTGAAGTATATCGTCCGGCCCGTCTTCCGGGCTGTGCGGCCGTCCTCAGCCCGCCCGCTGCCGTATCCCTTAAGGCTTGCCGTCACCTCTTCAGCGCGTGGAATGGGGGCTTGCAGCTCGCGCCGCGCCAGCCTTCCGAAGATATTCGTCTTCTCGCTCACTCTATCCTCCTATACTCGTTAAAACTCCGCCGCGCGCCGACGTCCCTTCGCGGCGTGCCCGTGCCTGCTTTTGCTTTTTTGTCCTCGTCCTCGTGGAACTTGCGGTGCGCTCTGGTGGGCCTCGCGCACGCGGGACTGCCCGCTGCCTCTTCTAATTTGTATTCCTCCAAGGTCGTGGGGATGCCAGACTCGATATGGATCGCGTTTTTAGGCATTCACTCTTTCTTCTTAGCGGCCACGTCCGCCCCGTTCACGGCTGCGATTGTGCTGTTCTTCGAGCTGCTGGCGGGCTTTCGCTATCCGTTCCTGCCTTTGTTGCTCCTGCTCAGTCTGGATATGCACCGCGGTTTCCGGCTTTTGCTCCTGCTCAAGCTCAAACCTACGTCCAGCCTCAAGCACGTTGCCGGCTATGGCGGCCACCAGCCCGAAGGCTTCCTCATTCAGGGCCTGGCGATCGGTTTCGGTGATGGCTTTGCCCTCCAGCATGGCGACTTCATAGGTCTTCAAGTCACGCGTGAAGCCGGGCAACGCCTCGTAACCGGCCAATTTCAGATAGGCCCGGGCGTCGTTGTTGTCGCGGTCGGCTGTCGCGGTGCGCAGACCATTAAGCGCCACGCCGAAGCGCCAGGCCGGGATGTTCTCAGCCGTGAATTTGTGCAGAAGGCTCACCGTCGCAGCCAGATCGTCGGAGCGGTTCGCCCGCGCAGGCACTACCGTGAAGGTTGCCCATTTCGCCACAAACAACGTTTGCGCGTCTGCCCACCCAGGCGCGTCGATCACCAACACGTCCGTTTGTCCAACAAGATCGTAAGCTTTGCGGGCCGAGGCGATCTCCACCCGGATTTCCGGCTGCAAGCCGTTGCGCTTCCGGTTTGCCGCCCAGATCGCAGATGTCTTTTGTTCGTCGTCAAGATCGGCGATGAGGACCGAGGCGCCGCCTTTCGCGGCCTCGACCGCGTAACACCGGGCGAGCGTCGACTTGCCCGTCCCGCCTTTCCCGTTCATGAACGGCACCACGTATGTCATTTTGCAAACCTTCTTCCGGCCCGGCCTTGGGCCTTAAAGAATTCTACAGTCAATACTCAACAATTCAACAGGCGGATACGACCCGAAGAGACGGAGCATCCGTAAGCCTGAAGCGCACGCCAACGTAGCGCGGCCGGCCACTGTTCGGCTCATGTGAGACGCGCTTCCGTATCCGGTTCGAGAAGCCTTTTGCGCTTCCAGCCTCGCGGCCATGTTCCGTGCAATCGTCTTGCCACGCCTTGAACAGTTGCCCGGCCGGGATGTGCTCGCCCGCGATGAATTCGAGGTGGCGGGCAATAAAGGCATCGATTTCGGTATCGTTGCCCAGGATGGCCGGAGCCGACTCCTGAGACATGGCTTCTGGCACTGGTGCAGGTGCCTGGATTTTCGCCTTAGCCGGTACAGGGGCCTTCCGCTGTGTCTCCGACACAGGCACAGGCTCCCCCCCATGCTGGCCGCCGATGCGCCCCAGGATTAAAAGCAGCGCGCTTGGCCCAAAACCGGCGAGCAGCTCGACACCGACCGCTTTGCCCCAATCCCGCAGCGAGGCGATCAGCACCTTGCCATCGTCGCTCACGGTATAACCGAGCAAGCCGAGCATCCGCGCCACATTATCAGCGAACGGGTCCGCACTTTCAGGTACGCCACCGGTGTCTTTACCGTCTAGCGTTGCCAACTTGGTGTCCAGATCATCACGCTTGATAGCTGCGGCCTTCTTCGCCGCGAGCTGGGCGAGGTTCGCGCAGAAGGTTTTGGTTGGCCCGGCCGTGATCTTCTCTACGTTGCACCCGTCCGTCGCCTTCCACCTTTGGGCGTCTGTCGCCTTGGCTGCCTGCACCTCGGCTTCGATGCTATCTGGGGTGGCGTCCCCGGCTATCGCAGCCTGCTCTTTGCGAGCTTGCGACCATTGCGAGGATAGCTTTTCTATCCTCGCATGAGCCCGAATTTGCGAGGTTCTATCCTCGCGGCCATGCTCGCTATGCGCCGCAGCGTTACCCAGGGCGTTGAACACGTTGAGGCACAGGAAGAATGTTGCCAAAATGGCGAACAGTGCCCGTTTAAACACGCCGCGGCACTCGATGGCGTTCTCCACGCACACCGCGCCAAACACCACGGACGCAATAGCGAACACAGCCCAAGTGCTCCCCTGAGACTGTGCCGCGTCCAGGTTGATCCATACCGCCGGTACAAGCGGCGCTGTCCAACAAACAGCACCTGTACACCCCAGCGCTATCCTCGCCGCCATCCTCGCAAGGCTATGCTCGCCGATCCTCGCAGAACTCTTCCGCATTACGCTTCCCTCTGTTGCGCACCTATCTACTACACCCCTTTTCTATTGAATTCAACAGTCAACAATTCAACAGTCAACAATTCAACA
>Ga0182010_10000630_pt1 | contig 19949 bp, 13 predicted proteins | sample 611E1MmetaG_FD_120488 | JGI IMG/M metagenome (GOLD analysis project Ga0182010, IMG submission 120488) | Permafrost microbial communities from Stordalen Mire, Sweden - 611E1M metaG | ecosystem: Environmental > Terrestrial > Soil > Wetlands > Permafrost | place: Sweden: Stordalen | collected...
TACGTTCATGCAGGAACACATCACCGGGATGATGGTGGACCAGGTCTTCGGGCGTGAGCACAAATCATACGAGGGCTTCAAGGTAATCAACGGGCTCCATCGGGACGCCAACATCAAGTCGATATTCTACTATGCAGTCTTCTATCCGGGCGTTGACCTGATCGGCGCGATCGCTGTTGGGCTCATTATGTGGTATGCGGGTGTCGAGGCGCTCGGCGGTTCCGTGACCATCGGGACCGTGATGGCCTTTCTCCAGTTTAACGAGATGTTCTGGCGGCCGATCCGGGATCTCTCCGACAAATACAACATCATGCAGACGGCAATGGCGTCGTCGGAACGCGTGTTCAAGCTTCTGGACGATACCACGCTGGTGCGGGATGACGACAATGCGGTGGCACTCCCGTCGATCCGCGGCGACATCGAATTCCGCCATGTGTGGTTTGCGTACGATGCCGACAAAAAAGCGGCCGAGCCGACCTGGGTGCTGAAGGATGTGTCGTTTACCATCCGGGCGGGGGAGACCGCGGCGTTCGTCGGACACACGGGAGCCGGGAAAACAACGATCATCAGCCTGCTCGCCCGGCTGTACGACGTCCAGCGGGGGGAGATCCTCGTGGACGGCATAGACATCAAGCGCATCCGGCAGGAGGATCTCCGGCGGCACATCGCAGTGGTCCTGCAGGACGTGTTCCTCTTCTCGGGCGATATTGCGACGAACATCAATCTTGGCAATGAAGCAATTTCGCATGACCGAATTGTGGCCGCTGCGCGGGTCGTGGGGGCGCATAAGTTTATTGAACGGCTTCCGGGGGAATACGCCGCCGAAGTGAAGGAGAGGGGAGCGACCCTGTCTGTCGGGCAGAAACAGTTAATTTCCTTTGCCCGGGCTCTCGCTTTCCACCCGCGCATCCTCATTCTCGATGAAGCGACGTCCAGCGTGGATACCGAGACGGAACTCCTGATCCAGAAGGCAATCGGAAAACTTCTCCAGGGGAGAACCTCGATTGTAATCGCACACCGTCTTTCCACGATCCAATCGGCCGCGAAAATCATTGTGATGCACAAGGGCGAGATCCGGGAGATGGGAAACCACCAGCAGCTTCTCGCGCTTGGCGGCATCTATTCCAAACTCTATCAGCTTCAATACAAGGACCAGGAGCTCCCCCGGTCTGCGTGACCCTGCCCAAGGCCATCCCGTGCTCCGACACGCATGCGCGGCGCTCGAGTCTCTCCGGCCCATCGAGCCACTTTCCCGGCGGAAAAGGAATGCTATGACTGCACAACCTGCGAGTGCAAACAAGTTCATGACGCTGGAACGCCACATCGTTGAGGGGGAGCGCATGCATCCGAATGCAACCGGGCACCTGTCTTCCCTGCTGCACTCCGTTTCTCTTGCGGCAAAACTCATCTGGCGCGAGGTCACGAAGGCCGGTCTTGTGAATATTCTGGGAACGACCGACCGGATGAACATTAGCGGGGATGTGGTGAAGAAGCTGGACGAGTTTGCCGATCGAACGATGTACAAGACGATGGACCACAGCGGGGATCTGTGTGTGATGGCGTCGGAAGAGAATGAAGACATCCTGCAGATCCCGGACGACTATCCCCAGGGGAAATACGTCCTGATCTATGACCCGCTTGATGGATCGGGGAATATCGACGCCAATATCACCATCGGGACAATCTTTTCCGTCTATGCCCGCGTGAGCAAGTCGGGGATGGGGACGCTTGAGGATGTGCTGCAACCCGGATTCAAACAGGTGGCGGCAGGGTACCTCCTGTTCGGCTCCAGCATGATGTTCGTGTACTGCACCGGAGAGGGTGTGCACGGGTTCACGCTGGACCCGAGCGTGGGCGAGTTTCTCCTCTCCCACGAAAACATCCGTATCCCGGCGCGCGGGACGATCTACAGCGTCAACGAGGGGAATTCGGGACGCTGGGAGGCGTCGATGCAGCGGTACATCCGCTACTTGAAGGAGGAGGAGAAGGAATCAGGACGCCCCTATTCCCTGCGATACATCGGATCGCTTGTGGCGGACGTCCACCGGACGCTGCTCTATGGCGGGATCTACTGCTACCCGGGAGATGTGCGGAATCCGAACGGAAAACTTCGGCTCATGTATGAAAATAATCCCCTGGCATTCCTCGTGGAACATGCGGGGGGGGCGGCATCAGACGGCAGGCGTCGCATCCTGGATATCAAGCCGACGTCGCTTCATCAACGCGTCCCTCTTTTCATCGGGAGCAGGGAAGAAGTGCGACTTGCCGGGGAATTTTTGGCAGGGACCCGGTAAAAGAAAACCCCGGTCGGGTGAGCCCGGCCGGGGTTTGTCTGCGAGAGATCGATTCTCCCCTCATCTGAATTTGGCAATCTTCTCCTTGGCCTTCTCCACCACTTCGCTGGAGGGGTACGTGCTGACCACCTTGTCGTACGCTTCCCGCGCAGATGCCCTATCGCCGAGCATTGCGTAGGAATTCCCGATCATCAGTTGCGCATAGGGACGCTTCCCGGAGCCGGCAAAGCCGAGCACGGTTTCAAATTCCTTGATCGCTTCGTTGTACTTCCTCAATCCGTAGTACGACTCGCCGATCCAGTAATGGCAGTTGTCAACGAACCGATCGGTGCCGCTGCTCAAGATGGCCTGGAACTGTTGCGCGGCGTCGCTGTAATTCCGACGGTTGAACTGATCAAGCGCGGCTGTGTACGCCGACATGACGTCACCCGCGGGCGCCGGCGCCGGTGCCTTCGAGGCGTCAGTCAATCTTGTTTCGAGATCGGCGCTGTGAGCGGTCAGATTCCTGTTTTCTGCCGCCATCGCATCGAGTTGCTCCTTCAGGCGCCGCGTCTCGTTCTTGAGACTATCCACCTTGTATTCAAGACTTGCTGTGGGAGAAACGGCTTGCTGACTCTCGAACTGCTCCGTCTCTTCTTCCGACGAACCGCAGCCGATGGCAACGAGCGCCAGACCCAAAACGGCGATGGCTGGGAACGACACGAGGGGGGCAAAGCGGGCATTCCGTGGGTCGTAGCTCATAGGAATCGCTCCTTCCATGTGGTGTTCACTTCCGCCTAATGTATTAAACCGGCCGCGCAATGTCAAGCAAGTGAGGGCGTATCTTCCTTGCCACAAAGGGATAATCCTCCCTTCTATAGAGGGAATGTCGAGGCGGTGCCGGCGTTCCCCTGAAGAATCAACACACTACCCATGTGTGTGTAGTGCGGCGAACGCCGCCAGTCTGGCACAAATCATCCGCACGACACCATCCGGCACACCATCACCGTGGATCGACTGCACCCGCATGTCGCAGATTTCGTTCACATAGTCCACGGGAGTAAACCGGCCCGATTCCGCAAGAGCAATTTCCGTCGAAAAGAAGTCCAGCCGGCATACTTCAGCAATCGCCTTTGTGATGGTCAGGAGCGGTTTTAACCCGCAGCGGTCCATTTGTCCCTCTTCGAACGCCGTGTAGATGTGCGTGAGGTCGTCCCACCAGCATGGAAGAATGAGCCCGCACACATGGAACACACGAAACCATGCCCGTTTCCCTTCCACCATGGCAGGGACGATCCTTTCCTGCAAGAGATACTTGTCCCGTTTGTGATGCTGACGCGATTCAATCACCTCTTTCAAGGTCTCTGCCCCCATGATGACCCCCGTCCCGCCCCCGGTCGTGTTGGCGGGCTTTATGATGAATGGCCGGCCCAGCCGTGAAAGTTCCGTCAATGAAAGGTGAATCTCCTTCCTTTCCGAGTAAGGGGAGACAATGATCGTGTACGGGACGTCGATTCCTTTCGTCAGAAGCTCAAGATGCATCGTTGCTTTGTCGGCCGCGCGCCGAACATCGTCGGGGTGATTCACAATCTGCGCGCCCGACTCCAGCACTGCCGCCAGAAGTTTCTGGTGCGGTTCCTCGTCCGGTGCAGTCCTGTCAAGAAAGACCCCGAGGGTCATCGCCCTGCTTTTCAACCCGTCGGCGAGGGTGACGATGTCATCCCGCGCGATAGAGCGGAATCGGATTCCGGCCCGGGCACATTCCTCCGAGAGGATCGACAGGAACTCGGCATCGAACTCCCAATCCCAGGCCGCTACCAGGTCGGTATGTGGTTCTCTCAAAGATGCTGGGAGAGACGATGGCTCTGGCTTCACGGGATACCATCCTTTGGGACATTTCTTCGTCGCTCGCCGCATTGTTGAAGCACGATGGGTCCCGGGACGCGGCAAAAGACAGGGTGAAGGATAGCCAAAACGGGCCTTCATGTCAAGGTGCGCTTGTTATTCAGCCATCAGAGTGCTATATTTTTTGGATAAAATCGAGGAAACAGCGTGCGAACACATGGTGGGTGGCCAGAGGCGATTATTGTGGCGCTTGCGGCAGTGTTGATGGCGTCGGCAGGGGGATGTGCTTCCTCGGGAGAGGATGCGGGGAAGATACCGGTCACGGCCGAAGCGGGACAGCTCGGGGAAATGAGACACGATGTGGCGTTGCAACACTACGTCGATGGATCGGTCTTTGAGTTGAAAGGCGATTATGCCCAGGCGGCCCTTGAGTACCAGGAGGCACTCCGGTTTGAAAGAGACCCCGCCATGTATTTTGCCCTCGCGAAATGCTACACCGCGCTCAACAAAGCGGGTCTCGCAGTCGAGGCCGCACGGGAGGCGATGCGCATGGCGCCGGAGAACATCGACTACCGCCGCATGCTGGCGGATCTCCTTGCCACCACGCTTGACCTCGATGGTGCCGCGACGCAATACGAACAGATCATCGCCCGCGATTCTTCGAACATCGATGTTTGGTTCAATCTCGCCCGCATCTACCAGCAACGCAATCCCCCCAAAGCCCTCACATTGTACAAACGCATTACCGAGCACTTCGGCCCGCAATGGGATGTCCTGCTGCAGGTGGCGGACCTGTACAACAAGTCAGGGCATTTCGAGGAGGCTGCTGACGCCCTCAAACAGATGTCCGCAATTGATCCCGGAAACAAGGAACTGAAACATACGCTGGCCCAGACGTATGTACGGGCGAACCGGTTGAGCGACGCCCTTGCGACCGAAAAAGAGCTGATGGAAGATGAACCGGCAAATCTTGGATATCGGATCGAGGTGGGCGGAATTCTGCTCGCGCAGAAAGAGTACGACCGTGCTGCCTTACTCTTCGATCCGATCCTGAATTCCGACAGCGTTGCGGCGGATGCGCAGACCCGTGTCGCAGAGCTCTACTTCGGTCAGCTCGGAAAAGATTCCACCCTGCTTCCTCTCGCGCAGTCGGTGATTGAACGGGTCCGCGATGCCCATCCGGCGGATTGGCGCCCCTATTGGTTTCTTGGAGGCGTCGGGTCGATGAAGAAGGACGATTCTCTCGCCGCAAGGAACTTCAGGAAAGTGACGGAACTTGCCGGATGGAATGCCGACGGATGGGTGTTCCTGAGCAGCATCTATGTCAGCAAGAATAGATTCGCCGAAGCTCTGCCGATTCTGGAAGCGGCCATCAAGGTGGTCCCGGATGATTTCCGCGTTAATTTCCTTCTCGGCGTCGCCTACAACCGTTCCGGCAGGAACCAGGAAGCAGCGCTGACTCTCGAGAAGGCGCGTCAGATCAATCCGCGAGACATTGATGCGATCGGACAGCTTGCACTCGTGTACGAACAGTTGAAGCAGCAGGATGAAGCCGACAGTTTGTACGAAGAAGCGCTCCGTCTCGATCCGCACAACCACCTGATCCTCAATAACTACAGCTACAGTCTGGCCGAGCGGGACGTGCAGCTTGAACGGGCTCTGGAAATGGCCAAGACGGCCGTTGACGCCGAACCCGGCCTCGCCTCCTATCTCGATACGATCGGTTGGGTGTACTATCGTCTCGGACGGTACGAGCAGGCGGAGAACTACGTGAAGAAAGCGGTCACCAGCGGGGAAGCAAGTGCGGTTGTCTTTGAACATCTTGGGGACATCTATTACAAGCTGAACAAGCCGTCCGAAGCCCTCGAGCAATGGAACGCCGCCCTCAAGCTCGACCAGAACAATGCGGTCCTGCGCGAGAAAATCAATCGCGGTTCGCTGTGACACCGACATTCCCGGGGACGCTGACAGGGATCCTTCTGGCTCTCGTCCTGTCCTCCTGCGCATCGCACAACGAAACATCACGCGACGGCGCACGGGTCTTTTCCCCCGAAACACTCACGACAATGCTTCGGGACCGGGACGGGAAGATTGCGTCTATGACCGGGAGAGGAACCCTTGCGTTCGACAACGGCACGTCGGCAGGTTCGGCGTTCTTCACGCTCGCGCTTCGCAAACCCGATTCCCTGCTCCTCTCGTTTGAGGGTCCTTTCGGGATCGGCTCCGGGTTTCTCTTCCTCTGCCGGCAGAAATTCGTGATGTACAACAGCGGCGACAACAGGGTCGTCACGGGGGTCCCTACGGCGCGCGCACTCCGGGGGGTGATCCCCATCGACCTGACAGCGGATCAGATCATCGACGCTTTCACCGGCAGCTTCCGCCCGCCTGACGGAGAGCCGGTCTCCTCCCTGCCGCAGGATGGTGCCATCCTCCTCGAGTACGAACAGGAGGGGAACCGGCACAAGTATTTGGTTGATACGGGAGACGGTGTCGTGACGCGGTACGAAGTGTGCGATGATGCCGGCAACCCCCTCCTCCGCGTCGAGTCGTCCCGCATGCGGGAGGAAGCGGGTGTCTCTCTTCCGCGCCACATCTTGATCGTTGATGAGGCGGCAGGCCGACGCCTCGATGTCTACTACTCCTCGTTTGATGTGAATCCGGGTGACCTTTCCTTCTCGTATGAAATCCCGGCGAACGCCCGCACCACAATCCGGTGACCGGTCGTGACCCCATTCTTCCGATATGCTGCCGGCCTCCTGTTGCTCGTCGCAGCGGTGGTGCAGGCGCCGGCCCAGGATGAGATCACGAAGCGGCAGGCGGAACTCCGTTCCATTCGCGAACAGATTCATGAATACGAGGAACAAATCAAGGAGCAGCAGAAACATGAGCAGGCCACCCTCGATCTCCTCGATACCTACGACCGAAAGGAGACGCTGCTGCGGCGGTTGATCGGGCGGCTCCGGGGGGAGGAAGACGGGGTCGAACACCGGATTGACGGGACCCGCAAAACGGCGGCGATGTTGGAGAGCCAGCTCGCATTCCTCAAGAAGCAATACGCCTCGTACGTGACGTCCATCTACCGGAAAGGACGAACACGGGACTTCGAGCTTCTTCTCTCCTCCGCATCCATCAATCAGCTCTATATCCGGAACGAATATCTGAAACGATTCACGGAGCAGCGGCGGCAGGACGCGGAACACATCACCGCGAAGCGAAGGGAGGTCGAGGACGTCCAGGCGCAGCTGCATATCCAGCTCAGCGAAGAACAGCGTGTCATCGCAGAGAAGGGGGCGGAGGAAAACCAGTTGGTGGCGCTGGCGGCCGACCGGCGCCTGGCGCTGGCGAAGATCCGTAAAGACAAGAGGAACGTGCAGCGGGAGATTGATCGCCAAATGAAGGCCGCGAAAGACCTTGAAGGGATGATCGCGCAGCTTATCGAGCAGGACCGGATCAGGAAGGAACGCGAAGCGGAACGAGCGCGGAAGTCGAACCTGATCGTCCCGCCGGCCCAACACGGAACATTCGAGTTTAAGAAAGGGAAACTTCGCTGGCCGGTGAATGCCGGAACAGTCGTGGCCCATTTTGGCAACCAGAAACACCCCACCTTGAAAACCATCACCGTCAACACGGGAATTGATATTGCAGTAAAGGTGGGAACTCCGGTGGTCACTGTCGCCGATGGGGAAATTGCAAAGATATGGTGGCTGCCATCGTACGGCAATCTGGTCATCGTTGACCACAACGGGGGCTACCGGACCGTGTACACGCATCTGACGGAGATCAAGGCGGTGGAGGGACAGAAAGTGCGGGAAGGGGACGTCATCGGGTTCACCGGTGAAACGTTGAACGGTCCACGTCTCCACTTTGAACTCTGGGTGGGGAAGGATAAACAGAATCCGGAACAATGGCTGATGAAGCAATGAACCGCCGCCGTCCCGTTCTGATCGGCCTTGTGGCATGCGCCGCCTGTGTGCTGGCGGGCCTTCTGCATGGACCGCTGGACTCGATGGACGACCGGGTGATGTCGCTGGAGTACAGGGTTCGCGGCGACCGGCATGCCGATACAAATGTCGTCATCGTGTACATCGATCAGGACGCGATCAAGTCGCTTGGATGGCCTGTGCGCCGGAATTTCTACGCGTTGATGATCAGGGCCCTCTCCGATCTGCGCGCGAAGGCGATAGGCATTGAAGCGGTTTTTGAAGAACCAAGATTCGAGTACCCCGAGTACGACGACCTCCTGGCGGTCATGACATCCGCAGCCGGCAATGTCGTGCTGACCTGTTATTTCGATTCCGTCGCGGCCGGACCGGGGTCCCCTGGCGGGGGCGACCTGCTTCCCGCTTCCTTGTTCACGTTTCCCGGGGTGCTCTACGATCCTCCCGCATGCGCCCGTCCGCACCTCCCGCTCCCGGCCCTGCAGGCAAGCGCAGCGGGTGTCGGGCATGTGAATATCGCCGGAGACGCCGACATCGATCTCTTCCTTGGCGACGGCCGTCTGCGCATCCCGGCGTTTGGGGAGGAGTTGTTCAGGGTTGCATGCCGGACCGACAGGAACGGTGTTGCCGCTGATGGAAGGAAGATCGTGTACCGGGGCGAAGATGCTTCGCTTGCATTCTCCCCGACTGGCGATGGACGCGTGCGCATGAATTTCCCGGGAAAGTTTCGTGCGTTCACCGCGTACCCGTTTCTTGAGGTCCTCCGGTCCTACGATGCCTTACGTACCGGACGTGCTCCCTCTATTCCCGTGGCCTCGCTCCGCGGGAAGATCGTCCTCGTCGGCATCATCGCGGAGGGGCGGAGTCAGTTTGTGCAAACGCCCGTCGACGCGCAACTGCCCGCGGTCGCTCTTCATGCCGCCTTTCTCGACAACGCGCTGTCCGACCGTTTCCTTGTGCAAACACCGTGGTGGGCGGTACTGCTGCTGTCTGCTGTCGCGGCTTGTTGTGCCGCCGCGGCCGCCCTCGCACTCGGTGGAGTACCCCGCTTCCTGACGTTGGCCGCCGCCCCCGTGTTCATTCTCCTCGCGGCGTTCCTTCTCTTCGCGGCTGGAGGGATCATTTTTCCCGTGTCCGGACCGCTTGCTGCCGGATTTGTGGCCGCAGCCGCCGGTTTCTTCCTGCGGCAGAAGACGGTGCGAAATCAGGTCAGGGATCTTGAACGGGAGAAGGACGTCATTCTCGAACAACTGCATGATCGCGAAGCGAAGGTCGCGATGCTTGAAAAGGAACTGGCGGACCGCGAGACGGAACGATCCAAGGAACACGCTGATGAACTCCTCTCGGAAATGAAAAAGTATAAAGCGGAGATCAGGACCCTCTCGTCCCGCGCGGGTGACATGGATGCCTATGAGAGCGGGCACGAAGGAGCGGTCAGCGAGGCGGCCGAGTTCGAGGGGATGGTCTTTGACACCGGCGGCCCCATGAGCGAGGTGGTCGGATTTGTCAAGAAGATCGCGGCGAGCGACGCGCCGGTTCTCATCCTTGGGGAGAGCGGCACAGGAAAGGAACTTGTGGCCCGCGCCATTCACAACCTGAGCCCGCGGGCCCAGGGCGTGTTTGTCGCCGTGAACTGCGGTGCCCTGTCGGAATCGCTGCTGGAATCGGAACTGTTCGGGCACGAGAAGGGGGCGTTCACGGGAGCGGTGAAGGAGCGACAGGGACGCTTCGAGATCGCAGACGGAGGAACAATCTTCCTTGATGAGATCGGCGAAGTGTCGGAGGGCTTCCAGGTCAAACTCCTACGCGTGCTGCAGGAGCATGAATTCGAACGGGTCGGGGGGGCGAAGACGCTCAAGGCCGACGTGCGGGTCCTGGCGGCGACGAACAAGGACCTCAAAGAGCTGGTCCGGCAGAAGAAATTCAGGGAGGATCTCTATTATCGCCTGAATGTGCTGAGTGTGGCGGTGCCCCCGCTCCGGAAACGCCAATCGGATATTCCGCTCTTGCTCCGTCACTTCATCCGTCGTGAAGACCCGGGATTGAAGATTTCCAGGAACGTCGTGGAAACGCTTCAGAATTTTTTATGGCCCGGGAATATCCGCGAACTCGAGAGCGCAATGACAAGGGGTATCCTGCTTGCGAAGGCGGAGCATCGCGGAATGATCACGATCAAGGACCTGAGCGAAGATATTGCTGCGTCAGCCCGGACAGCCGTTCCTGTGGAAGAACAGGTGCTCGAGTCGCTGCGCGACAAGGATTTCAGCCGCAGTTCGATTACCGAAACCGCTGACGAGCTGGGAGGACTCAACCGGGGGACGGTCGCCGAATACCTCCGCGGCGAATGTCTGAAGGTGTTTGTCGAAAGCATGTACGATCTTGACAAAGCCGTGCGCCGTATCTCCCTTTCCGTTGAACCACCAGTGAATACGCGCGTCAGGAAGAAGTACGAGGACTATCTCACCAACATCGCCGAGGCCGTGGACCGGACGGCGCCCTGGGACCGCAGCCGCGCGGTGCTCAAGCCGAAGGGGAAGAATCTGCCGCAGAAGTATCATCAGTACCTCGACCAGGTGGGAGAGGCCTTCTTCCGCGGAATATGGAAGCTTCCTTCCTGAACCCTTTCGTGGGTTTCCCGCTCTGCCTGAATGTGTCCCTTCCCGCACTTCTCGCCGATGATCCCGCACTTTCTCCCTCCTGCCCTGATTTTTCTCTGACCGCCTCCCTCCCTCCCTTTGCCTCAATAGACGCCCATATGCGGCAAAATCTCTCCGGGGAACGTGCGATTTCGTGTTTGGCACATCGATTGTATCCCGTATGGCAGATTGAAGAGTGTCCAACAACCAACGAGTGATGGAGGGATGATGAAGAACCACAAAGCGGTGATGTTCGGAGTATTTGTTGCAGCGCTCTTCCTGGGGACAGGATGCAGCAAGCAGAGCGACGGGGGTCCCAATGCCGACGCGAATCCACCGGCAGGTGTGACAAACGAAGCGACATCCATGCAGACGCAAGCCATCAGTGATGCGTTTGTCGGGAACGACGAGCTGACGTTCGCCGACCAGGCAGTCCAGCCCTCGACGTATGGCACGTTCGGCAAAATCGACGCTGCGGTGACGCCGCTCCGTTGGGGACGCTTCATCACGAGCGTGACTCGCACGGCGACCACGACCGTGCAAGCCGGAGATACGCTTGCCCTGACCCATGTTGCCAAGATTGTGTCAGGAACGTTCAAGATCAAGGGGATCAACGGAACGGGAGACACGGTGACGGTATCAAAACCGTTTGCCGACACCTCGAGCCGGAATATCCTCTTCAAGCGGGTGAACAAGAACCCGGCGAAGTTCTGGAGGAACTGGGTGCCCGTGGCGACTTCGCTTGTCGCAGGCGGGACCTCGCCTGCTCCCGCAGGGAACCAGATCAGCATCAAACGCGTTGATCTCTACCTGCCGACAGGGGACACTATTACCGTGACCGATCCGGTCGACTACTATCTGCGCTACAAATGGCTCAACCTCTTCAGGGGCGGAAGGAAAGACGTTCCCGTGTTGACCCCTGGCGATCAAGTGATCATCAAGGTGACGGTCGTCAGTGCGTCGTCGGATACCGACATGGTCGCTCTCCGATACGGTTTCGATATGAGCCACCGCAGACGCGAGCTGATACCGATGATCTCGCAGGTCCAGAACGGCGACAATACGTTCACGCGCGAATACCAGACCGCCTGGTTCGTCCACTTCCATCATGGTGATTTCAATGCCGGCGTGGATGCGATGACGCGCGGGACAGTGTACGACGATACGGCGCCATATTCCGTGAGTTGGTGGGGGATTCCGTACAGGGTGAATTAGTCCCATCTGTCGAGCGATGGACGGCGGGACGCACTACCTGTCGGATAGTAGTGACGCGGGCCTTCCCCTTCCCGGGTGGAGGCCCGCGTGCTTGCTGGACGCGATGTTGTAATTCAGGCAGGATTTCATCTCATTATGGTATGAATGTTAGACGCAGTCTGGAAATGACTATGAAGAAACCCATTGTTTTCCTCAACATTCTTCTCCTGGCGGTGTTCGGCTGCCAGAAGCCGGGACCGGTGACTGTCGATACCGGTACGTCCGACGACGTGCTCGATGTCTCGACGGTGGTGCCGGCAGACTCGGCTGCAACCTTCGGTCAGATCGACTCCCTCGGCATTCTCCCGGCGGATGCTGCGACCTTTTCCGGGTTCCTCCTGGTAAACAGTGTCACGTACGACAATGGACCGGCTGATACGAATGTTGTGAAGCAGTATGCCGCCGTCTATTTTGCAGACCGCTCGCACCCCGTGGTCGATGGCAGAGGGCGTGTGCTAGGTTACTATGGGATGAATATCACGCCGACGCTCACAGGCAGCAAGATCATGGTCAACAGTCTCCCGATGGTGCGCATTCCCTATCGCCTGCGCCTTCCGGGAGTTACCGGGGATTCCATTTGCGGCTACCTCTACGTCAGGAACCTGGCAGGAACGCATCATCCCAACACGGCGTTTCTCTGGAATGTGCCCGCAGGCGATCAGGGGAGTGTTGCGGGTTTCACGGTGCAGATCGTGACGCCGGAAGACGTCCACGTGCTTGCCCCTGAGGGGGGAAGCGTCCTTTCACGCAACTCACCGATCACTCTCCGGTGGGCGGGAAAGGGTGATCTCAACATCGTGGTCAGTGTCATCGATCCTGTGACGCAAGCAACGACCGCCGTCATGAAACTGCACCCCAAGAGCGGTACGGGGAAGGCGGTGCTTGATGCGCGTGTCCTTGCACTGCTGCCGCCCGGGAGGCACTTTGTGTTTTCTTTCATCGCGGCCAACAGGCAGGAGATAACCGTCGGTCAATACCAGGGGAAGGTGCTTGTGCAGGCCGCTGCCGTGTACAATATCTACGTCGAACTCAAGTAACATGACCCTTCCCCGCTGTCTGATGATCGGCATCGGACTCGGTTTCCTCTCAACATCCATGCATGGGCAGGCGATCTTCTCGCCCCGCTCGGTCGCAACAGGATCGCTGGGTGCAGGGGTGATCGATGTGCGGGGATTCACGGCGAACCCTGCGGGGCTGATCGGCATGCGCGAGTGGGATCTTGGCGTAGCGACTTCGATCGCCACGGCGAGGTCGGGACAGGGGTTCGTGTTCGAGGGATTTCAATTTGGGAGAAAGTTTTTGGAGCAGCATGCGATTGCGGTGCAATATACGCCGGGGACAAGCATCGATGTTGATGAGCCGGCAACGGTGACCGTCGCCGGTGTCAATATTCCAGCCGACAGAAAGATATCGTATGCAGAACCGGTGGCGGTGGCGTATGCGTTCCGTGCTTCGGACCAGTGGTCGTTCGGCGTGCAGGCGAGGATGAGGACAGAGACGATCAACGACCCGCAATATAAATTCCAGATCAAGGACACGGCAATCGTCCCTGTTCCGGAGGAGTTCACCGCGACGTCGTGGTATGCCGACGCCGGGATCCGCTTTGCACCGACAGAGAACGTCACGGTGTCCGCACTCGGGCGGGGGTTGTTCCGGGCAACCCATGGCGCACTTCCGCAGGAGTTTTCCGCGTACACGCTGCCTCACGATCCTTCGCTTTCCCTCAGCATCGCGGCGTCGCCGGTCCGCCGCCTGATGGTGGGGATGGAAGCAAGTACGTTGAAGAGCGGGTCCTATGGCATGGAATGGACCCCTGCCTGGGAACTCTCTATCCGAGGGGGTCTGTACGCCAGCAAGGGTGAGAGCCCCTTTGTCTATGCGGCCGCGGTGGGAGCGGGATGGAGGTACAGCATATTCGATCTTGACGCATGTTATCTTTTCTTCGGTGACCAGAGCAGCCGGCGCGGGCTCATTCCGCCGATATCGTCGCTCGTCGGCGGTGTGAAAGACATCGGCATGAACGCATTGACACCTGACCACCTGACGATTGCTGTCAAAGCGGTCCTTGGCAGGGTCAGGGAGACTCTGGCAAAAATCGAAGGGGTGGAGATGTACGGCGGCATTTATCCCTCCGCCTATGAATCGTTGGCGTTTCATCCCATCGGGAAGGTGCATGTCCGGAACATTTCCGAAACGCCGATCCAGGCGCGCGCGACGTTTTTTGTCGACAGGTACATGGATCAGCCGACGGAGACCCAGCCGGTTTACATTGCTCCGGAGGGACAGGCGGATATCCCGCTTGTTGCGGTGTTCAACGAACAGGTGCGCACCATTCCCAAGATGATGATCCGCGACGGCACGGTTTCCGTTTCTGCAACAGTGGCGGAAGAGGCCGACGACAAAACGCAAACCAGGGTCCTGCTGCATGGGAAGAACGATTGGGATGGGGATGCACGATCGCTCCGCTATTTCGTCACGCCCAATGACCCGGAGGTGATCCGGTTCAGCCGCGACATGCTCCTCCGGTATCGTGACTCCGTGTCCGCCGGACCGAAAGAACTTTCGTCGTTTCGGAACGCTCGTGTTATTGTGAACGCTTTTGCGGGCAAGCTGGCATATGTGGCGGATCCCAAGCAAACGGCCGACTATGTGCAATATCCCTCCGAAACATTGAAGCTCCGTGGGGGTGACTGCGCTGACATGACCGTCTGCTTTGCCTCGTTGTTGAGCAGTGTGGGGATCTCGACCGCGTTCGTGGATGTCGTTCCGCCGGGGCGCCCGGACGATGCGCATATTTTTTTGCTCTTCGATGCAGGAGTGGAAGCGAAGTTCGCTACCAGCGTTGCCTCAAACCCCAAGCGTTATGTCCTGCGGGCAAACAAGGAAGGGCTTTCGACCGTCTGGATTCCGATTGAAACGACGGTGATCACGCGGGGGTTCGACGAGGCCTGGACGGCGGGGGCGCAGGAGTACTTTGATGACGCGGAAGTCGGGCTGGGACTTGCGAAGGGCTGGGTACGAATTGTGGATGTCTATTGACCATGGAGGTGCGTATGAAATCACTCATGTTGGTTCTTGCTGCCGGGCTTGCGTTCCACACTGCGGCAGGTGAAATTATTGTGCAACGCATCCATGGCGATGTGAGCGTTCGGCATGGGGTGGCGGAGGGGTGGTCAAAGGTCGCGAGCGGCGATGTCCTTCGACCCGATGATACCATGAAGACGGGGGAAAAGGGGGCGGCAGTCCTGGTTGCGTCCACTCCCGCCGGGAAGAAGACCATCGCACTCCCCCCGGATGTCATCGTCGACATGTCCGATATCCGGGATCTTTCCCCGGAAGATCTCATGTTGAAGCTGACGATGGAGAAGGTGCGGGCATCGTCGTACCAGTGGAAGAATGAGGACCTCCAGATCCCGCATGCAGCAGTGATGCATGGGGCGGATCAGGCGCCCGCTTCGCTCCATGAGGGCGATCCCGCGGTCGGGATTCTCCAGTTCAACGGGGTCCACGTTCTGTTTACGAACGGCTTCTACGCGACGTGCGCTCTCAAAGGGATGGAGATCCTCCGACGATATCCATCGCTTGAATCGGGGTTTGAAAATCGTTTTCTTGTCGCGGAGGCGCTGGAAAAAGCAGACCTTCGGGGCGAGGCACGGAACGAATATGGTACGATGACCGCAATGGCAGGTCTGACACCGGCACAGCAAGAGCAAATCAGGGCGAGAATAGAAGCCCTCCGAAAGTAACCCAGGGGGCGCGAACGGCGGTGGGGGTCTCTCCCTGCCGCCGTTGTGTTGTTCTACTGCACTGCGAAGATAGCCGCAGTGTCCCCATCCACCGCCAACTCCGAAGCGCTCGCCAGATCGACCACCTCATCCGTCTGCAGATTCCGAAGCGTGACGGCGCCTGCCAATTGTCCCCGGAACTGAGCAAGCCCGACCGATTGGCGCTCCTCCTTGTTATTGACAACAATCATCGTCCTTTCCTTCCCCAGGATGCGGAAGTAGGCATAGATCTCGTTCACGGGAGGGTAATGAACGAGCCGCCCGCGCGAGAGTGAATGTCGTTGCTTCCGGAGGTGGAGCAACTGACGGAGCGATGCGAAGTACGAATTCTGTTCCGCCGTCCTCCCCGCCGCCGTGAACGAGTTGACGGAGTCGCCCGGGAATCCCCCGGGGAAATCCCCCCTCACCAGACCGTCGTCCTTTCCCCCCACCATGGCAATCTCCGTTCCGTAGAGAAGCTCCGGCATCCCGCGCGTTGTCAGGAGGATCGTCAGGGCAAGAAGCGCCCGCTTCGTGTCTCCCTGCGTCACATAGAGGATCCGCCGGGTGTCATGGTTGTCGACAAACGTGAGAAGGGCGTACGGGTCAGCATACAGATGGTCGTGGGAAAGACATTCGTACACGCTCTTGATGCTTCCACGGGCGCGGGACACCTGGGTAAGCGCGTCGTACAGTGCAAAGTCGGTGACGGACGTGAGAGTCGGGCGCGGTTGCGTGGGGATGCGGCTCCCCTTCTGATACATGCAGAGGAATGCCGGATCGCCGGTCCACACCTCCCCTACAATAGTAAGCGAGGGGTAGTTTGCGAAGATCGCGGCGGCCCATGCGGAAAGGTAGAAGGGATCGGCGTACGGATACGTGTCTTCCCGGATGCCGTCGACACCCGAGCTTTCGATCCACCAGAGAGTATTCTGGATGAGATAACGGCTGACGAAGGGGTTCGCCTGGTTCAAATCAGGCATCGAGTCCACAAACCACCCCGACCGGACCGTCGCTGCATAGGTGGAGTCGGCGTGGATATCCGTCAGTTCATTCTTGTCGCCGGAGGAACGGGAATGGCTGGCTGCAGAGCCGTGCAGCCAATCCGAAAAAGGAAGGTCCTTGAGCCAGGGATGGCGGAGTCCGATGTGATTGCTGACATGATCAAGGATGACCTTCAGGCCGCGGGCATGAGCCTGCCGCACAAGGTCTGTATACTTGTCATTCGTTCCGAACCGGGGGTCGATACGGTACAAATCGGTGGCGGCGTACCCGTGATAACTCGCAAAGCTCATATTGTTTTCAATCAACGGATTCACCCAGAGCGCGGTCACCCCGAGATCGGCGATGTAGTCGAGATGGTTGAGAATTCCCTGGATGTCTCCACCGTGACGCCCAAATGAAGCATTGCGATCCTTCCCGTCCGGATATCCGTCCACCGTGTCGTTGGTCGTGTCGCCGTTGGCGAACCTGTCGGGCGTGACCAGGTAGACGACGTCGCTTGCGTTGAATCCCCGGTGATTCGTGGTGGAGTGTTTGCGCCGAAGGAGCAGATAGGAGAAGGCCGCGCTGTCCTTCCCGTGAGTGAAAAGAATGCGGTGGAATCCTTCGAACGCTCCGGGAGCGATCTCGATGTCGACGAAAGCGTAGGACGGATTCGATGTCTTGTGCACGCGCGTCACAGTGATCTGCGGTGATTCAGACTCGACAGAAACGCCCGAGAGATGCTCGCCGTACACCATAAGCTGGACCGTGTTGGACGCCATTCCCACCCACCAGTTGGGAGGTTCAATCTTCGTGATGTGCATCGACTGGGGATGCGTGGTGCCGGCTGTGAGCACAGCGCAAGCGTACACCATGGCAAAGCGGAGGATTCTGTCTTTCATCGCTTCAGTCTCTTGTATTTGATACGGTGCGGGCGGTCCGCGTCGATGCCAAGCCGCCGGTGACGATCCTCTTCATATTCCGAATAATTTCCGTCAAACCAGACGACGTTGCTCTCCCCTTCGAATGCAAGGATATGCGTGGCGATGCGGTCAAGGAACCACCGGTCGTGTGAGATGACGACTGCGCATCCGGCAAAATTCTCCAGTGCTTCTTCCAATGCACGCAGCGTGTTGACATCCAGATCGTTCGTCGGTTCGTCCAGGAGGAGGACGTTTGCTTCGCGACGGAGGACCTTCGCAAGGTGGACGCGGTTCCTTTCACCGCCGGAGAGAATGCCGACCTTCTTCTGCTGGTCCGTCCCGCTGAAATTGAACCTGGCAACATAGGAGCGTGAATTCACCTCGCGCTTTCCAAGTGTGATGATCTCCTCTCCACCGGAGATTTCCTCCCAGATGGTTTTTTCAGGGCTGAGAGGCCTGCTCTGATCAACGTAGCCGAGAACGACCGTATCGCCGACGACAATCGTTCCGGCGTCGGGTTTTTCGCTTCCGATGATCATGCGGAACAGCGTCGTTTTTCCTGCCCCGTTCGGTCCGATGACACCGATGATGCCTCCGGGCGGAAGCGCAAAAGAGAGCTTTTCGTAGAGGACGGTATCGCCGAACGCCTTGGAGACGTTCTCCGCCGTGATCACGACATTCCCGAGGCGGGGACCGGGGGGGATGTATATCTCCATTTCGTCGTTCCGCTTCTCCTGTTCCTGATCCAGAAGCGTCTCGTACGCCGAGATACGCGCCTTGCTTTTGGCTCGGCGTCCCTTGGGATTCATCCGGATCCATTCCAGCTCGCTGGCGAGGGTTCTCTGCCGTTTCGATTCCTGTTTTTCCTCGATGTGGAGCCGGCGACTCTTCTGCTCGAGCCAGGATGAGTAATTCCCCTGGAAGGGAATTCCTTCGCCACGGTCGAGTTCAAGAATCCACCCCGCGACGTTGTCGAGGAAGTAGCGATCGTGCGTCACCGCAAGGACGGTTCCCTTGTACGCGGCAAGATGCGCTTCAAGCCATGCAACCGACTCCGCATCGAGGTGGTTCGTCGGTTCATCGAGCAGCAGGACATCGGGCTCCTGGAGCAGCAGCCGGCAAAGGGCAACGCGCCGCCGCTCGCCGCCGGAGAGAACAGGAACAGGCGTGTTTCCGGCAGGGCAGCGAAGCGCATCAAGTGCCTGTTCGAGCTTGCTCTCGATCTCCCATGCGCCGAGATGATCGATACGTTCCTGGAGTGCCGATTGGCGGTCGAGGAGGGCGTCGATGTCCGCTTCGGGGTTCCCCATGGCCGTGCTGACCTCTTCGAATTCCTCGAGCAATTCAATGGTGCTGCTGACACCTTCGCGGACGATCTCCATGACGGTCTTGGCGGGGTCCAGCTCCGGCTCCTGGGGCAGATACCCGAACGTGATCCCCTTCTGTACAGTGATTTCGCCGAGGTAGTCCGTGTCGATTCCCGCGATGAGCTTCAGCAGCGTGCTCTTCCCTGCGCCGTTGAGGCCGAGCACGCCGATCTTTGCTCCGTAATAGAAGGAGAGGGAAATATCCTTGAGTATCTGCCGGTTCGGCTTGACCACCTTGCCGACGCCGACCATGGAAAAGATGATCTTGTTGTCAGTCATGAGAGATAGTCAGGACGGGTTTCAGTGAGGAAAGACGGACATCGCCCGGATAGTAGACCCTTTCCAGGAACAGACCCGACGGTGGCGCGGTCAATTGGGGCGGAAGGGGGGACTGCGACAGCAAGAGGGAGCGGACATCCTCCGGCGGGAGCGTCCCGCATCCCGCCGCGGCAAGAACACCCACCATCCGGCGGACCAGCTTCCAGAGGAAATGGGATCCCACGATGCGAACGAGGATCAAATCCCCCTTTGTCTCGATGAGGACGTCCTCAATAAATGCTTTCGTGGATTTCTCCTCCGGGTCGTCATCGGAAAACGACCGGAAATCGTTCATGCCGCGGAACGACGATGCGGCGCTGCGCATCGCCGTCACGTCGAGTTTGTCCTTTACCCACCAGACATATCTTTTGCCGATGGCGGTTCGACGGCGGGAGATCTGATAGAGATAGCTGCGGGCCTCTGCGCTATGACGCGCGTGGAACGTGGGATCGGCCTTTTCCACCTCGATGAGGTTGATATCCGGGGGAAGCTTGTCGTTGGTTTTCATCCGGATGATTTCTGGTGCAAGCATCGTGCGGACGTCGAGATGTGCCACCTGTGCAAGGGCATGCACTCCCGCATCCGTTCTTCCCGACCCGTACAAGGCCACATCGGCGGTCCCGAACACCGTGCAGAGGGCGGCATGA
>Ga0182010_10000631_pt1 | contig 19928 bp, 17 predicted proteins | sample 611E1MmetaG_FD_120488 | JGI IMG/M metagenome (GOLD analysis project Ga0182010, IMG submission 120488) | Permafrost microbial communities from Stordalen Mire, Sweden - 611E1M metaG | ecosystem: Environmental > Terrestrial > Soil > Wetlands > Permafrost | place: Sweden: Stordalen | collected...
ATAGCTTGACGGACATATCCCAACCTCCTGATGCAGCTTTTTTACCATCGGGAGAAAAGGCCACTGCTGCTACCAGGTCTTCATGGGATGAGGAAGTCGTCGTTATGATCTCAGGCGTTGCACAACTTGAGACCCCAAAAAGGGAAAGCAGAATGAATGAGATGAGTTTACCTAAGACCCGCAGCTTACACCCTGTCATCAGTCAACACCACCCTGACATGCTGTAATAGGCGTCCATGATGTAATATAGTAATGTACCGTGATTGAAAATGTATAGTTCCGGGATACCCATGATCAACCTGTCTCCAAAAGCGTTTCTCGATGAGGTCAAAAAGGGGCGGATACCGCCTCTTTTCATTGAGCTGGCTTATACCGATCCTTTCGCCGTCTATCAATCAATTGGAGAACGAAAGTATACTGTCTTTCTGGACAGTGCTAAAGGGACTTCGAAGATCGCGCGATATTCATTTATAGCTACAGATCCTTATCTCATATTCCGTCTGAAAAACGGGGAGGTTGAGGTCGAGGACCGGACCTGCGGACGCAGGACGGCTTCATACAGGGCCCCCCTGGAACGCATGCATGAACTAATAGCGGTCTACCCGCAGCAGCCTGACCCTGAATTACCTCCTTTCCAGGGGGGCGGCGTCGGTCTCTTTAGCTATGATTTTGCGCGATATATCGAAAAACTTCCTGAACATGCGATCGACGATCTGAGCATACCCGATGCCCATTTCCTCTTTTTCGATACCATTCTTGCTTTCGATCATCCGGCGAGAAGGGCATGGATCATTTGCGCACCTGGAGCCAGCTCGACGGGACTTGGGTATCGGGATATTCAAGACATCGACTGGCCTGCTGCTTATGATGAGGCTGAAGCTAAAATCCTGAAACAGGTTGGCATGACAGTTACGACGGCACCGGAACGTGGTTACGCTGCTTGCGGAATTCATCACCTTCGCATATCCGCGATTCAGCATGAAATGGCGAAAGACAAATATATGGGCATTGTAGAAAAGGCGAAGGCATATATCGCCGCTGGAGATATCTTTCAAGCGAACCTGTCACAGCGCATTTCCGCCGAAATCGGTACTGCAGATCCATGGAGGATCTATGAAGTTTTGCGAGAGGTAAACCCTTCTCCTTTTGCCGCGTATGCCGACTTTGGAGATTACCAGATTGCAAGCTCATCGCCGGAGAGGCTCGTCGAGATGAGGGACGGCATCATCGAGACCAGACCTATCGCGGGGACGAGGCCGAGGGGAAAAAATGTCGCAGAGGATACTCTGATGCGCTCTGAACTCCTTCTCAATGAGAAAGAAAGGGCCGAGCATATCATGCTTATAGATCTTGAAAGGAATGATATCGGTCGTGTGTCACGGTATGGTAGCGTTCTGGTCGATGAATTAATGATCACGGAGGATTATTCCCACGTGATCCATATAGTGTCAAACGTCAGGGGTTTTGTGAATGATGGTATGACGTGCCTCGATGTTGTCCGAGCGACGTTCCCGGGCGGGACGATCACGGGTGTTCCAAAGGTGCGTTGCATGGAGATAATAGATGAGCTTGAGCCGGTGAGAAGAGGCCCCTATACTGGATCCCTTGGATATATTGGATTCTCAGGCAATATGGACCTTAACATCATTATACGGACCTTCGTTATCAAGGACGGCCGTGCCTATATTCAGGTTGGTGCGGGGATTGTGGCTGATTCCGATCCGGAACGAGAATACTATGAGACACTGAAAAAGGCTGAAGCTCTCGTGAAGACACTGGATACATTTGTAAAATAAGGTACTAATTTTGAACAAAATTATTGTATATTAGAGTGTTATGAAAGTTTTGGTCGCCACCAATGCCCGTACTTCGGAGAAGGAGCTGCGACTGATCCTCGAAGCCGAAGGTCACGAATGTCTGATGGTGGATAAAAGCGATCAGACCATCGATACTATTTATCATGACACTCCCGAGATGGTGATGCTTGATGTAGCCTTAGCGCGCCCCTCTGCCATTGAGATCCTTGCAAAGCTTAAGTCAGCTCCTTCGACATGGGACATTCCCGTAATCCTTATAGCCTCGAGCAAATCTGCGGCCAAGATAGCAAAGTGTTATGAACTCGGCATGTATGACTATATTTCCAAACCCTTTTTCAAGGAAGAGATTGTTGCCAGGATCCGGAATATAGGATATGTTTGCGAAAAAATGAAGGAACTCGAAAAACTGCTTGTCAGGGATTATCTTACCGGTATATACAACCGCAAGTTTTTTATGGAGCGATTTGTCGAGGAGCATGCTTGGGCCGCCAGATATCAGGAACCGCTGTCGTTCATCATACTCGACATCGATCATTTCAAGAAGATCAACGACACATACGGGCATAGCTGTGGCGATGAAGTGCTCAGGCAATTGGCGAAGACGCTCACATCAGCGTTGAGGGCCCATGACATCGTCGCGCGGTACGGTGGCGAGGAATTTGTCATACTGCTCTCCAACACCAGCGTGGATGACTCCCTTACGGTAGCTGAAAAGATCAGAGTCACAATCCAGGAGTGTGATTTTTATTGTCAGGAGAATACGGTCAAGCTTCCTGTGACCGTCAGCGTCGGGGTGACATCGACGGACAGTGAATTCGATCTGCAGCCCGACAGTCTGATCATCAGAGCCGATCAAGCACTATACGAAGCCAAAGCCGCCGGCAGGAACAAGGTAATGGCCTCTTCTGTAAAAGGCAGTATAAGGTTCAATGAAAGTTAACTTCCTTACCAGGTTGAATACCTGGCTCTTCGTAATCCCCGTCATGTTAATACTAGTCTTGTATTTCGCTATAGGCGTGTGGTTTTACATTTCGGGCGCTACATATGTTCTGAAAGATTTCCATTCTGCTCAGCTTGTGACTATGCTTTCCGACAAGAAAAACGCCATAGAATTATGGGTTGATGTCAGGAAGAAGGCCCTCGATGAAATCGCCAGGAGCAATGTGGTGGCGAACGGCATCCAGGCCATAATCAAAGGGCAAGTTGCTAAAGACGAGAGTGTGGCACCCGATGAGAAGGATAAAGAGTCCGACGCCGTCGGTGCCGAAGCTCGGCAAAGGATAGCAAAGTTTATGGAGGGCTTCGGACAGTTCAGGGAGATATCGATTCTGTCACCGGACGGAAAGATTATATGGAGTACCAACGGAGAGTCCGTCGGCCGGGAGTGGGCCGATCAGGATATCCCTAAAAAGGCGTCTTCCGGAAAGTCCGATCTCATTGCAGGCAGGATCGGTCTCGGAGCCAATTCGGAGATCCTATTGTTTACAGCGCCTGTGATGCTAGAAGGGCAGGGATTGCAGACCCTGATAGTCGCAATTCCCAATGCTGCCGATCTGGCGACCTCTCTTAAAGTTGAGAAGGGTTTCTATGAGACCGGAAAAGTTTCGATCATTGACTCTGCAGGTAACGTTGTCGCTGCCAAGGATATAACCGATGTAGGCACCGTTCGGTACAATATTCGGCCTGGAAGCAGCGAAGAGGTCGGTTATCGTGACGGGCTTTACTATTCAGCCGCTTCCCTCAGGTCCGGTCAACTAAGGCTGATTGCTACGCTTGATGCCGTCGAGGCTGCAAAGCCGCTGAGATCACTGATGACGGTTTATCTTGCATTTGCGGGACTGATTGTTCTGGTGATGTTGTTGCAGGGTTTTTTTATTGCGCCCAGACTCATAGAAAAGCCCTTGGCTAAGCTGCTTAAGGCGACCCAGTCCGTTGCCGAAGAAGACCTGCGTGCGAATTTGAGGAAGGGATTTACCGGCGAGTTGAAGATGCTTGCCGATGGCTTCTCGCAGATGATAGTTGGTTTAAGCAGGAGAAGGACAATATCCGTCAGGGACTCTTATGGAGCCGAAGGCGGTCGCGCCAAAGTGCAGATCTCGGACTTCATGCCGACAGAAATAAAGGCCAGGCTCGATGGCATTGCAGCGAGTCTCGAGAATGCCGGAGCGGATCTGTCCGGTCACGAAAGGGATATCGCTAGCGCAGCAACCGAGATAAAGAGTCTTGCGGCGACTATTGTGGACATGAATCAACTCCTCAGTCTTAGGCAAGATCCTGCGCGAATATCAAATAAAGAATTCAGGGTCTGCGAAATGTTTACGGAGGTCGAAGATGCTTGTCGTAGCCTCGCCAATGGAAAAGAGATCGAACTGATTGCAGAATGTCCCGAAAACATCTCAGGGCTTACGGTGCCTGTCGACAGTTCATTATTACGGATACTCAGCGCTTCACTCCTGAGAAACTCGATTAGGAATACAGGAGTCGGGACAATAACACTTTTACCTTCTCACATAACTGAGGATGGGGTGGAATATCTCGAGTTGTCGGTTTCGGATAATGGCCGCGGACTGGATGAACAGCTCATCGAAAAGATAATGAGAAAAGACGTCTTTATCTCTTCTCATCTCGAACTTTGCATCGCCCGCGCAACAGTGGACTTACTGGGCGGTAGGATGGCAATAGAGAGTATGCCTGGTAATGGTACTCTTGTTACAGTCGGCATCCCTTTCAGCGGATCGTCTCTGGGTGATGCGGAGCCTGTAAAGACTGGTTAATACAATTCCTCATCACCCCCTCACCTATTGCAGTAATGTTGAAGATTGAGCCGGTTTTTGTTAACATAACTTATGCTTCGAACCAGCCTGCATAACGAAACCATGACGGTCGTCTAGAATAAGCACTAAAGAGATAATCTCCAGGATAAAAAAGGAGCAGATATTGGATACGAACAAGGAAAAGACGGGAATTGTCGACAGGGTGTGGCGATATTTTTCATCGGTCTCCCTCGCGGTCGTGATTTTTTCAATAATATCCCTCACCTCTATAGTCGGGACGATTATTGAACAGCAGGCGGAGCCGGCGCGTAATATAAAGCTGCTTACGAAGTTTTTCGGAGAGTCTTTAGCGCCGACGCTCTTCAAGGTGCTCGATGCAATGGGCTTTACCGATATGTTCGGTTCATGGTGGTTCATGGGGCTTCTCTTTTTATTCGCATCCAACCTAGTTGTCTGTTCCATAGACCGCCTCCCCAAAATATGGAAGGTTGTAAAGACGCCGATTACGCCGCTCAGCGATGATCAGATCAATGCTATAACCTCGAAACAGGAACTGGTCCTCAAGGGTAATGTGGAGAAGACAGCGCAGAAGGTGAATGACTCATTAACAAAAATCGGATTCAGGGGTGATATCCGCAAAGAGGGGATCATCACCCAGATTTGTGCCGAAAAAGGCAGATACAGCAGGCTCGGGGTGTATGTCACTCATCTCAGCATCCTCCTGATACTGTTGGGTGCTGTTGTAGGAATGAAGTTCGGATTTAACGGCAACCTGAATCTTATGGAAGGAACGTCGTCGCATGTTGCATTCAGGAGCAACGGGCAGGAGGTCCCTCTGGGATTTGAGTTGCGCTGCGATGATTTCGATGTTGATTTCTACCCCGATTCAGACAGGCCGAAGGGATATAAAAGCTGGTTGACCGTCGTGGAAAATGGAAAAGAAATAATGAAGAAAGAGATCGAGGTCAACTCCCCGCTCACATATAAAGGCATTACCTTTTACCAGGCCAGTTTCGGATTTGAGCCGAACAGGGACGCAATCTTCAAGTTCACGGTCACTCCTTCAGGTGGCAAGGCCCAAGACATTTCGGCCAAATTCGGCGAACCCTTTGCCGTTCAGGGAACCAATTTCACGGGCATGGTCGTAGACTTCAGTCCAGCACTCGGGGTCGACGAATCCGGCAAGCTCTTCACCTATGCGGAATCGATGAACAATCCCGCCGCCTTTGTCGAATTCTCTGAGGCCGGCAAGCCGAAATTCAAGCAGTGGATCCTGAAGCGGTATCCTGAAACCTGGAAATCGCAGATTGGCACTGTCGAATTCAAAGAACTCTGGGGAGTACAATACACTGGGCTTCAGGTGAGAAAGGATCCCGGCGTATGGATCGTATACCTGGGATGCATCATAATGGCGCTGGGCCTTTTTACCGCTTTCTTCATGAGTCATGCAAGGATATGGATCAGGCTCCGTGAGGAAAAGAATTCAACGCGGCTTACCATTGCGTCGTCCATCAACAAAAACAGAATAGCCTTCAGCCGGACACTTGACCGGTTTGTTAAGGAACTGCTGGACAAGGCGTAGATTTCATAAGGAGTAACGGAGGGTTTTTATGAATAGCTCAATTTTTTTCGGTGTTGCAACGATTGCATATATATTCGCGATGGTCGCTTACATCATATATCTGGCGTTTAAAAAGTCGACTATAGGGATTATAGGGACTACGGCTACGGTTGTCGGTTTTGCTTCGCAAACGTTGGCCTTCGGATTAAGGTGGGCAGAATTTTATGATATCGGCCGGATGGGGGTCCTCCGATCCATCCCTCTGACCAACCTTTATGAATCGCTGGTATTTTTTGTATGGTGCCTCATATTAGGTTATCTCGTTATCGAATGGAAATACAAGACCCGCTCATTCGGGGCCTTCATCACTCCCATCGCCGTCATTACCCTCGCTTTCACAAGTATTTCCGGCGTTTCGACGGAGATACAGCCCCTTGTCCCGGCACTGCAGAGCAATTGGCTTCTTGCGCATGTGACAATGAGCTTCATTGCCTATTCGGCTTTTGCCATTTCCTGTGCCGCTGCGCTAATGTACCTGGCCGTGACCGCGGAAGACAGGAAGAGTTTCCCATATATATTCTGGACAGTGACCCTAGCTCTTTTTATTACATCATTTGTAGCCATGGGGTTCGACTTTGTAACATTAAGAATATCGGCAAAGTCGCCGGAGGCTTTCATACAAAATTATCTCTTCAAGGCAAGCTTCCGTAGCGGCTCTGGCGTGATAGTCGCAATAAGCGTTGCAGTTCTTTTGGCTGTAGTCTATCTGGTTTGGAGATACGGTTTTCATCTCAGGAAAATCATTGCAGCGTTATCCCTGACCCCAGATGTGCTCGACGATCTTACCTATAAAACTATCGCCATAGGCTTTCCGATTTTTACCCTCGGCGGACTTATCTTCGGCGCGATATGGGCAGACCAGGCCTGGGGAAAATACTGGAGCTGGGACCCGAAGGAGACTTGGTCTCTGATTACCTGGTTCGTTTATGCATTCTATATCCATGCACGCCACATGCGTGGCTGGAGAGGCAATAAGGTCGCCATCATGGCAGTAATCGGTTTTGCTTGCAGCATATTTACATATCTCGGAGTCAACCTGCTCCTGAGCGGCTTGCATTCTTACGGCAGCATGCAATAGCGCTGGGAATCTGAAGACTATATATGGGAATGCTGTCATGATCGTCCTCGGCATCGATACCTCATGCGATGATACTTCGGCGGCTGTAGTATGCGACGGCCGTAATATCAGGTCCAACGTCGTTTCCTCGCAGACCGAAATCCACAAGAAATACGGTGGCATAGTGCCTGAGCTTGCATCGAGGAGGCACATCGAGATGATCTGGCCCGTCGTTCACGAGGCGGTGCAGAAAGCGGGCATTTCCCTCGATGAACTGGATGCCCTGGCGGTCTGTCAAGGACCCGGACTTATCGGATCGCTGCTCGTCGGCTGCGGTTTTGCAAAAGCTATCGCCTATGCGCGCAAGGTTCCCCTTGTAGCCGTGAACCATCTCGAAGGCCATATCTACTCGATCTTTCTGGAAGAAAAGCAACCCGAGTTCCCTTTTCTCTCACTTGTCGTATCCGGGGGGCATACAAGCCTCTACCTGATCGAAGAATTCGGCAGATACCTAGAACTTGGACGGACAAGGGACGATGCTGCCGGGGAGGCTTATGACAAGGTGTCCAAACTACTGGGGCTCGGTTATCCCGGAGGACCGGTCATCGATGGGCTTGCGGCTGAGGGCGATCCGAAAGCCTTTAGCTTTACGAGGGCCTATCTCCCGGAATCATTGGATTTCAGCTTCAGCGGCCTGAAGACGGCAGTCAGGAACAAGGTGCAGGGTGCAGGATCGCCGATCGGGGACACGCAATTCATCAAAGATATTGCGGCGTCGTTTCAGGCGGCCGTGGTAGATGTACTTGTGAGGAAGGTTGAATGGGCTATTGTGAAAAATGGCATCAAGCGGGTGACACTCGCCGGTGGAGTTGCAGCGAACAGCGCACTGAGAATGAGGATTAAGGGAATGGCTGCCGATAAGGAGGTGGAACTGTACCTGCCGTCGCGGGATCTTTGCACGGACAATGCGGCAATGATAGCAGCCGCCGGGTATCACCATTTTATCGCAGGAGAACGCGCTGGCATAGACCTGAATCCAAAGGCCTATTTACCATTGGGAAACAAGCAGAGGTAGGCAAGCCGCTGCAGTCAGCAGGAGGTATTTTATGGTAATAGGAATTCTTTCTGATACACATGACAATCTCGATAATTTGAAGAAGGCAATCGACATATTCCAGGCCAACAATGTCGAACACATAATACATGCCGGAGATTATACTTCACCATTCACATACCGAGTTATGAAACATTTCACAGGCGGCTTCACCGGCATCTTCGGCAACAACGACGGGGATAAGGTCCTTCTTAACAATGTGTATCAGGATCGGATATTTACGCAACCACACATATTCAGATTGCATGAAAGAAAAATAGTTGTGATGCACGAGCCGGGAGTCGTTGACGCCCTTGCAGACAGCGGCCATTTTGATCTCGTTATTTACGGCCATACCCATGAGCCTGTAATCAAGCGGGTTAAAAATACGCTCGTTGTAAATCCCGGAGAGGTCGCTGGATGGCTTTATGGAAAGCCTTCGGTAGCGGTTATGAACCTGGAAACCATGGAGGCCGGGATATTGAATCTTATTTGATATATACACCGACCCTTTCATCTCTGAGGCAAATGATAGGGCGCTTCAGATCTCGAATTCTTCCCCTTGAATAGGGACATGGGTTGTGAACCCGTATCTCGCGCGCACGGTTTCCAAAAATTCGAGTGAAACCGATTCTTCTCCGTGGACAATGAAGACATCAGGCTTGTTCCCGAAGCCGCCGAGCCATTCCAAGAGCTCCTTCTGGTCGGCATGGGCCGAGAAGCCGTTGATAGTATATATTCCGGCACGGACCGCAATGGGTTCGCCAAGGACCAAAACTTTTTTTGACCCGCCGATAATCTCTCGTCCCAGGGTTCCCTCGGCTTGAAAGCCTACAAAGATCACGCTGCACTCCGGCCTCCAGAGATTATGTTTGAGATGGTGCTGTATCCTTCCGCCTTCACACATCCCGCTGCCGGCAATTATCACAGCTCCTGATCTTATTGTATTGATCTTCTGTGACTCGGCGACAGATTCGGTGAAATGCATGCTCAGGCCATTGGTCTTGCGCTCTTTCAGAATGCGGCGCGCCTCTTCATCGTATACCTCGGGATGTGCTAGATATATTTTAGTTGCTTCTTCCGCGAGTGGGCTGTCTACATAAATAGCGATCGTCTTCAGCCGTCCTTCATGCACGAGCTTGTTAAGAATGTACAGGATATCCTGTGTCCTGCCGACTGCAAAGGAGGGGATAACGACATTGCCGCCCCGTTTGAAGGTCATCTTGATGGCCTCGGCAAGCTCTGTTATGCTTTCCTCCATGCTTTTGTGAAGACGGTTGCCGTACGTCGATTCCATGACAACATAATCTGCAGACTCTATACGTTGCGGGTCATTGATTATGGGGTTACCCTTTTTACCTATATCACCGGAAAATACGATCTTCTTTTCGGCAGCACTATCGTGGTACCATAGCTCCAGCGTTCCCGATCCCAGAATATGTCCTGCGTCGTTAAAACGATACCTGATACCTTTGCCCAGTTGTTCCATCTTGCCGTAGCCTTTTTTGTTGAAAAGCTTGAGTACGGCTCTCGCATCGTCTGTAGTATAAAGAGGTTCGTGAACGATGTCCTCACCCGTCCTGAAGGATTTTTTCGTAAGCCACTCGGCGTCCTTCTCTTGGATGTGCGCTGAATCCATGAGCATTACAGATGAGAGATCGGCTGTTGCGGCAGTGGTGATGATACTCCCCCTGAATCCTTTTTCTACAAGCCGGGGGATGAGGCCGGAATGGTCTATATGAGCGTGGGTGAGGAACATGGCTTCGATCTCGTCGGGATTAAAGGGGAATGGCGCCCTGTTGACGGAATAGCTGTCCTTGCCCTGATGCATTCCGCAATCTACAAGTAACTGTCTGCCGTTGACAGTCAGATGGAAACAGGAACCGGTTACTACGCGTGCCGCCCCGAGGAATCGTATCTTGATGTCGTCTCTCCCGTATCATTTATTAAACTATTAAACGGTCCTTTGTATCTTCCCACAGGTCCTGAAAAACTGTATACCTGATGATACTAAATCAGCCGATTTTCTGCAAAACACATATCGTTGGTATATTGAGGGATAGCGATTTCGAGGACGTACTGTGTATAATAGAAACCGAAGGAGCGTAACTGTGCAGAAGATTCCTATAAACGAACTCAAGGTTGGAATGGTGGTGGCAAGGGCCATTACCAACGATTCCGGCATGGTGCTGCTGAGTGAAGGCACCGCTCTGACCGATAGTCTTATTAAGAGGCTCAACAGGATGGACCTTCAGTCAATTTTTATCGAAGGTGCTCCGCTGAACGGCAAGTCTCGGGAAGAAATGCTTTCCGACCTCGACAAGCGTTTCAAAAAGACTGAGAAGGAACCATACATGAATGTTATCAAGGGCGCCATAAAGGCACGGATAGAGGAGGTTTACCAATAACCGTTTATGGACCCGATGCTTCTGAAATCTCAAATCGAGCGAATTGATACACTTCCGACAATCCCCGGCGTATTGAAGAAGCTCCTTGTCGTTATCGAAAATCCGAAGATCTCGTTGACCGAAATCGGGAACTTTATATCCAACGATCCCGTGCTTACTTCCCGGGTACTCAAGATGGTCAATTCGCCTATCTATGGCTTTCCGGGAAGGATATCCTCGGTGCAGCAGGCCTTGATCCTTCTTGGGCTTAATGTTGTCAGGGGCCTTTTGCTCGGTGTGTCTGTCTTCGAGGTGATGCAAAAGTCGATGCAAGGTCTTTGGGAGCATTCACTGGGTTGCGCAGTTGCTGCCAGGATAATCGCCAAAAAGAAGAACATCCCCGAGCCCGAAGAGATCTCTGTCTCAGCGCTGCTTCATGACATCGGAAAGGTGGTTATGATACTGAGATTCAAAGAAGAATATGACACGGTGATGAAAGAGGCCGAAACCGGAGATATGCTAATCATTGATGCCGAGAGGAAAGTCTTCGGTATCACGCACGCAGACAGCGGGGCATGGATAGCAAAGAAATGGAACTTTCCTCTCTCGCTTGTCGGGGTGATAGAATATCATCACAAGCCTAGTTTTACTAAAGGTGCACCTTTAAACGCTGCCATTGTTCACCTTGCCGACATCCTGACCAGGGCTGTGGGATTCGGATTTGCCGGTGACAATTATGTCCCGGCAGTGAACCCAGCAGCATGGGAACTTCTCAACTTCTCAGCTGTCGAGCTCAGGGAGATACTCGACGAAATGGACAGCACGCTCAGCGAGGCTGATGCTTTCCTCATCTCCGATGAATCCTCATAAGACAGTCCTCGTCATCTCCAAGGACATAGTCCTTACCAGCATAATAGGCAAAATCATGCATGATACGGTGAGCCTACTCCCATTTCGCGACTTTAAGTCGGCGCTCGACTTTATTTATAATTCCCAACCTGATTTGCTAATACTGGATCTGGCTGAGGATGCCGTTTCGAACGTCAGCATCCTTAACGACCTCAAGAGCGATCCCATATTTGGTCAGATACCTGCAGTTATTATCTTCGCTGATGACTTTGTCATTCCCTCCTGGGAATTCCTGCTTGCGGACGATTATATCAGAAGGTCTGCCGTGGAGGACGAACTGGGGAAAAAGGTCGAATTGTGTTTTTTTAGATCGGAAAGAATGGTAGAGATAAACCCGCTGACAAGGCTCCCCGGAAATATCACTATTACAAGACAGATCCAGGGCAGGCTCGACAGAGGAGAAATATTTGCTATAGGTTATGCCGATATCGATTTTTTTAAGCCGTTCAACGACAGGTACGGCTTTAGCAGGGGAGACGAAGTGCTAAAGATGGTCGGCAGGCTGATCCGCAATATAGTAAAAGAAAAACAGCCCCATGGGAGCTTTGTCGGGCATGTGGGCGGTGACGATTTTATATTCATTATGGACTTCGATGCCATTGAAGACTCTGCCGGAAGGATAATAGAATATTTCGACAAGCTGATAGCTACGTTTTATGATACCCTTGACCGGGAAAGTGGACATATAGCTTCAGTGGACAGAGAGGGTAATAAGAGAATCTTCCCGCTCATGACCATCTCAATAGGCATCAGCCATAATAAATTCCGGAGTTTTTCCCATTACAGTGAAATCGGCCAGGTGGCTTCGGAACTGAAACATGCCAGTAAGCGGGTTCCAGGCAGCTGTTTCAAGATAGACAGGAGAAAAAAGTGACCTCGACTCTGCGGTCTATCAGACCTATTATTATTTCCTAGTCTATCAGGTTAAGAAGAGACTCGGCGCCGATCTCGAATTGTTTTATGCTTTGTTTAGCCGAAGCATGTTCTTTTCTGACCTTGTGGAGCTCATCTGCTAACATGAGTGCCGTTAGGATCGAAGCTTTAAGAGGAGTAGTGCCGGGAGATCGCCGGTACACTTCCCTGATCCTGGTGTCAACGAATTCGGCAAGATGTCTCATGTAATCCTTAGAGACATCCCCCTTCAAAAGGTAATTTTGACCGAGTATCGTGACTTCAATGCTTTCCATGAGTTCTTATTTCAGTTCGAAGCCGTCGAGTTCTTTGAGGAGGTCCTCGATCTGGGTCTTAATGGCTATTTTTTCGTTGGTGAGCCTTTCAATCTCCTGCTCTTTTGCCGTAAGGACTTCTTCCAAATCCATGTTTCTTTTCTCAACAGCACTCTTCTCTTCCTTCAGACTCCGCACCTTCTCTATTACCTGAGCTATCTTTTCTTCAACTGACTGCATAAGTTCCTCCTATAATAAAAATGATAGTTTAATAGGTCGCATATGACCTATTCTAAAGATTCCCTCTTTTCAAAAGGGTCGCCGGAACTTCTTTTTTCCCCGCCTGTCGCATGTATTCGAAATAACTGGTCAGGACCTTTTTTACGTAATTCCTTGTTTCATCATAAGGGATGTCTTCGATAAATTCATCTGGTGATTTATAATTTCCGGCTGCCAGCCATCCCTTAACTGCATCTTCACCCGCATTATACGCGGCTACGGCCAGTGGTACTGAATCGAAATGAGTGATCAGGGATTTTAAATAATAAGTGCCGATAAATACATTAATCCGCACATCGTAGAGGTCATTAGGCTGTTTCATCGAAACTTTCGCATGCCCGCTCAGTTTTGAGGCGGTCTGGGGCATGAGCTGCATAAGCCCCAGGGCACCCGCAACAGAGCGGGCATCAGTGGCGAAGCGAGACTCTTCCCGCATGATAGACAGGACCAGAAGGGCGTCTATCTCGTTAATACTGGCCGCTTCATCGACTATATCAAGATAAGCCGATGGGTAGTATAAATCATGGAAATCTTCCCTGTATGGCAACCGGGTTATCATGGAGATCGAAGTCTTGAAATCGTTCATATTCCTTAGATAGGCGCTCAAACAGGCAATCTCATACTCAGGGAGGTTTCTGTTGGCCATGAATGTTATCTCTGTCTGTGCTTCGCTTCTTAACCCGAGATCCTCGAGGACCGCAATCCGCCTGGGCAGGTTATAGTTGGCGCACCGGTTCTTAGGGGAATTTTCGACCGGTGGAATAGAGATACCGTTCATCATCGAAGTCATGAATATATAGAAATTATTGTTGCGGTTGTTCGGTATAATTGAGATGACTTGCACGGGTTCATCAGAACCCAGCATTTCGAGGCAGCGGTTCCTCCAGTAAAGGTAGCGCGTGTCTCCGTAAGTCTTGTGAAGCGACGAAAAGGTATCCAGGGCCTTCCTGAAATTGCCCGTGCGGTAATAGGCCCATCCTTCATGCCAGAGGGCATCCTCTTTTGCAGACTGGAAAGTCGTTGCCACATTACTGTAAATGTAAAGCGCACCTTCTATATCTCCGTTCCGTCTTTTTTTTGAACCGTACGCAAGCAATAACGAGGCAACTCTCTTGTCATTTTGCTTCCAGAGGCGGGGTATTTCCGTTTCGAACCGGTCCATCTCTCCGGCTCGAAAGAGTGACTTGGCCCTCCATAAACGGTTATCGTAGTCCGAGTAGTACTCAGCAGCTTCCCGGTATTTCTTTTGCCTGAATAGCGAATAGGCGAGCCCATCAGTAAGGTCTTTCTTCAAGGGTTTTGCATCCTTGCGCCGCAGGGTCTCCCTGAATTGCTTCTCAGCTTCTACGAAGAGCCAGGCATTGTTCAGGTTCCGGCCTTTTATCAAGAGATCGGTCGCCCGGATGTCTGAAGGCGATAACTCTTCGCCGGAACTCTTAGAAAAAGGTGTTACGGCAAGATAAAGCTCCTTGAAGAGAGTTTTGGCTTTATCGGTGCTTCCGTTGTACTTCAGATATGCTGCATAAGCAAATTTAGCTTTTGACTCCGATGGATAATCTGAGACGAACTTCATAAAAAGATCATCGATGTCTTTTCCGCCGGTCTTCTGCGCAAGCTCGATCTCCCGCAGCCTGGCACTCTTGATAAGCGGCGAATCCGGGAACGCATTTCTTATGGTCCTGATGTCCTGAAGCGACTTTTCATACTCAGCCTTTCCCTCAAAAGCCTTGGCCCTCCAAAAGAGTATATAGTCGCCCAGAAAGGGCATCTCTTCATGAGCGGCAGTGAGAAAAACGAGGGCTTTATCGTAGTCACCCAATTCAAGGCTCGTTTTGCCATTCAACAAGCACGATGGTGAGCAGAACCCTGCAACCGGAACTGTCGTATCGGCAAGTGTGAAGGACCCCACCGGCACGCAGGCGACAAAAAAAAGTAATAAACTAACCATTCGGCTATAGATCATCATGCGTAAACCGGTCAGAATTGCCCGAGGTATTCTTTGTATGCACTGAAATTCCTCTTTGTTTCCTCTATGCAGTCGCCGCCGAATTTCTCGAGCATGGCATCGGCAATGCATAATGCCGCCATTGCTTCGGCGATGGTCGAGGCGGCCGGCACTGCGCATGTGTCTGACCTCTCATAGGCCGCTTCGATGGCTTCCCTCGTTACGAGATCGACTGAGCGAAGCGGTTTTTTCAATGTAGGGATTGGCTTCATAGCGGCCCTGATTATGATAGGCATTCCGTTGGAAATACCGCCTTCGATGCCCCCAGCGTTGTTGGTATCCCTGATAAATCCGTCTGCTGAGCAGGCTATCTCATCCATGACCTCAGAGCCGAATCTCCCGGCAGCCCTGAACCCGAGGCCGATCTCGACCCCCTTGATGGCCTGAATACTGGAGACAGCCATCATCAGGCGTGCATTGAGTCTTTTGTCCCACTGGATATGGCTTCCGAGGCCTGCAGGTGCACCTGACACCACGACCTTGAAAATACCACCCAGAGTATCGCCCTTTTGTCTCGCCAAGTCTATCAATTTGATCATTTTTAAGGACGTTGAATCATCGGGACATCGCACCGCAGAGGCCTCCGCACGCTGGAACGATTCCGGGTTTGCATCTTCCATGCTTTCTGGCAGTGCCACGCTTCCGATACGTATGACATAACTTCTGACTGAAATACCAAATTCAGACAGGAACTTTTTTGTAACCGCTCCGGCAGCCACACGCGCAGCCGTTTCACGAGCGCTTGATCGTTCGAGGATATTTCTCACATCTCTGTGATTGTATTTCATGGCACCGGCTAGGTCGGCATGTCCCGGTCTGGGTCTGGTTACCTCAGGGATTGAACCCACTTGAGCGGCATCAGCGGACATCCCTTCCTGCCAGTTTTCCCAATCACGGTTCTCTATAAGCAACGAAAGCGGTGATCCGATTGTCTTGCCCCATCTTACCCCGGACATTATTATCGCCCGGTCTTGCTCGATTTTCATTCTGCCGCCACGTCCGTAGCCCTGCTGTCTGCGCTTCAATTCCAAGTCGACATCTTCGGACGACAAAGACAGGCCGGATGGTATTCCCTCGAGTATCGTGACCAATCCTCGCCCGTGAGATTCTCCAGCAGTCATAAATCTTAGTTTTAAGAGCACTTTTTAGAATAAAACGTTACCTTCGACGGCGTCAATAATTTTATTGCCTGTTACCCAATATCGGGTATACTAACGGTATGGACACTTCTAAGCATATCAGGAGAATCCTCAAGGCCGAACACGGTAAACCATTTGAATTCCTCGGTCCTCATGCAGATAAAAGGAAAATTCTAGTCAGGGCTTTCTTACCCGAGGCGAAAGTGGCATTTATTGTCAGGGAGCATATGAGCGGCGCGCAACCCGAAGAAGTGCTCTCTATGCAGGAGATACACAAAGAGGGTTTCTTTGAGGTTGAGACCGATTTCGTAAAGCCGTTTATTTACAGGATCAGGATACAGACCCATGTCGGAGATGAGAGGGAATTCTATGACCCTTATTCATTTCAACCTGTGCTCACCGACTTTGATCTTCATCTGATCGGAGAAGGGACCCACTATAAGAACTATGAGAAGCTGGGTTCTCACGTAAGGACTATCGATGGAGTAAAGGGAGTACACTTTGCGGTATGGGCGCCGAATGCCAGAAATGTCGGTGTGGTGGGCGATTTCAACAGTTGGGATGGACGGCGCCATCTCATGAGATTGCTCGGTTCATCCGGGACCTGGGAGATTTTTATTCCCGGTCTTGCCGAAGGAACTGTGTACAAATACGAGATAAAATCTAAATATCATGAGCACCGGGAACTGAAGGCCGATCCGTTTAGTTTCAGTTTCGAGGTGAGGCCCAATAGCGCGGCCATAGTCTATGACATCGAAAACCGGCACGAGTGGAAGGATTCGGAATGGCTTTCGTTCAGATCAGGGGAAAACTGGTTTCAGGCCCCGCTTTCGATCTATGAAGTGCACCCCGGATCGTGGATGCGGACGGGGGAGGGTGACGGGTTCCTGACATACGGTGAACTGGCCGAAAAACTCATTCCATATGTCAAAGATCTCGGCTTCACACATATCGAATTTCTGCCGATGACGGAACATCCATTTGATGCCTCTTGGGGATATCAGACCCTCGGCTATTATGCCCCTACGAGCAGATTCGGAAAACCTGAAGACTTCATGCATTTTATCGATAAGTGCCACCAGGAGGGAATCGGGGTCATCATGGACTGGGTGCCGGCCCATTTCCCGAAAGACGCGCACGGACTCGGTTTTTTTGATGGCACCTGCCTCTATGAACATGAAGACCCGCGGAAGGGCGAACACAAAGAGTGGGGCACGCTGATCTTCAATTACGGGAGAAACGAGGTCCGTAACTATCTTATATCTAACGCGCTCTTTTGGCTCGACAAATATCATATAGACGGCCTCAGGGTCGATGCCGTAGCGTCCATGATCTATCTGGACTATTCTCGCGAGGAAGGACAATGGATACCCAATAAATATGGAGGCAACGAAAATATCGAGGCGATCGATTTCATAAAAAAATTCAACGAAGTCGTCCACCTCTACCACCCCGGCGTGCTCACTATCGCTGAAGAATCTACAGCTTGGACAGGCGTAACGAAGCCGACCTACCTCGGAGGTCTGGGCTTCGACATGAAATGGAACATGGGTTGGATGCATGATACACTCGAATATTTTTCCAACGATCCGGTTTACAGGAAATACCACCCCAATGACCTTACTTTCAGCATGCTCTATGCTTTTACGGAGAATTTTGTACTGCCTTTCTCGCATGATGAGGTGGTGTACGGCAAAAGATCCATGCTCAACAAGATGCCGGGCGATATGTGGCAGAAGTTCGCGAATCTGAGGGCACTCTTCGGATATTTTTACGGGCATCCCGGCAAGAAACTTCTCTTCATGGGCGCTGAATTCGGTCAGTGGGACGAATGGAATTTCGACAAGAGCCTCGATTGGCATTTGTTGCAATACGAACCCCATGTGAAGCTGAAGCAGTACCTCTCCGACCTGAATAAAATGTACCGTACCGAGGGCGCCTTGTCCGAAGTAGATTATGACTGGCACGGGTTCGAGTGGATCGATTTCCACGATGCCGATAACAGCATTTTATCCTTTATACGAAGGGCTGCAAACAGTGACGACTTCCTTGTTTTTGTCTTAAATCTCACTCCTGTCCCGAGGCAGGGTTATCGGATAGGAATCCCTAGGGGAGGATTTTATCGCGAGTTGTTGAACAGTGATTCCGATCTTTACTGGGGCAGCAACATTGGAAATGCTGGCGGGCTGCTCGCCGATGAGATCGAGACGCATGGCAGGAAATATTCTCTGAACCTTGTTCTGCCGCCTCTTTCCTGTCTTGTTCTGAAGCCCTGCTGATTCGACATGTTCTGTTGATGAAGATTGCCCGACTTTACAGTTTCAGCGACATCAGGATTGAAGAAATCCCAGTTCCGACTATAGGCCCTAGAGACGCACTTGTCAGGACTGAGGCTTGTGGGATTTGCTCGGGTGATGTTATGCCCTGGTATATCGAGAAGAAAGCACCTCTTGTTCTTGGACACGAACCCGCAGGTGTGATCGAGGAAGTAGGCAGAGATCACGCCGGGCCGCTCAGAAAAGGCGACAGGATATCCATTCACCATCACGCTCCCTGCATGCGCTGTTCGCACTGTCTTCGTGGTGACCATGTACAGTGCGAAACCTGGAGAGGTACGAAGATCATTCCCGGAGGCGTTTCGGAATACATAGTTGTTCCCGAAATCAATCTAAAGAACGACACCCTCAAACTTCCTGACGGCGTTGGGTTCGAGGACGGTACTCTTGTCGAGCCGACGGCGTGCGTTGTCAAATCTCTCCGCAGATCTCTGATGAAAAAGGGAGACACCATCTTAGTGATAGGTCTTGGCGTTATGGGGCAGATGCATGTTCTTTTGGCGCGGCAGTTCGGCGCCGGGAAAGTCATAGGCGCCGACATGGTGCGATTCAGGCTTGAGAAAGCCGTGGAATTAGGTGCAGATCAGGTCATCGACGTTTCCAAAGAGGACCTCGCCTCAAGGGTTTCTGAACTCACGAATGGAACAATGGCCCAGACTGTCATTGTCGGACCGAACAGTGTGAAGGTTATGATGCAGGGATTGAAAGCAGTCGCCCGTGGAGGGACTATCGTGTTTTTTACGCCGGCAAAGCCGGGCGAAATGCTGACTATCGATCCGAACGAACTCTATTTCAGTGACGTCAGGATTTCGACGAGCTATTCTTGCGGCCCTGACGATACAAAGGAAGCTCTGGAGTTCATTCAGAAAGGCTTTGTGACCGCTGAGAAGTTGGTCACGAATCGCTTCCCGATCGAAGAGACGGCACAAGCTTATCAGCTTACCGCAGAAGCAAAGGATTCGCTTAAAAGCCTCGTGGTTTTTTAAGTCGCAAGGAAGCGGGAAACTTCCTTGAAAAGAAGTGTAGATCGAATTTCACCAGATAACCGTCGGCGCCGACCAGTTGCGCCTTGTCCTTGTTCTCCGAACCGCTCAGGGATGTGTTGACAATTACCGGAAGTGCTTGGAGCTTTGGATCAGATTTGATGCTTTTCGTAAACGTGAGGCCATCCATCTCCGGCATTTCGACGTCAGTGATCACAAGCTGGACATAGTCGGTGATCGGCTTGTCGCCTATCCGGGAGAGAAAATCATTCAGTATCCCAAGGGCCGCCTTGCCGTCTATACTGTCAATGACATGAAGCCCCATTTGTTCGAGATGCTCTTTGAGTATCCTTCTGGCAACC
>Ga0182010_10000634_pt1 | contig 19868 bp, 10 predicted proteins | sample 611E1MmetaG_FD_120488 | JGI IMG/M metagenome (GOLD analysis project Ga0182010, IMG submission 120488) | Permafrost microbial communities from Stordalen Mire, Sweden - 611E1M metaG | ecosystem: Environmental > Terrestrial > Soil > Wetlands > Permafrost | place: Sweden: Stordalen | collected...
AGCCCCCTTTAGGGGGATGGGGGGAAAAAAAGGAGAATGAGAAATCTCCTCAGGTACGATCAAAGATGTTTATAAAGGGTAGCTGCCCTGGGGGAAGGCCGGGAAGGGGTAACCGGATATAAAAGTGTCACAAACGTGCTAACAATAGTTTTTCCCTCTATAAATTTCCTAATCCTCATTTTTTTTTGTTGCTTTGCACTGTATTAGATTAGTGGAAAGATTTGTGCTGATTGCAACCACAGGAAAAAAATGCTAAACCGCGGATAATTCCTTTTTACAATCAACCAATCTTTCTAAATGTTTTTTTCATGAATTAATTATATTATTATGGGATATTTATTTACCTCTGAATCTGTTTCCGAAGGTCACCCCGATAAAGTAGCCGATCAGATATCAGATTCATTGCTCGACGAATTTCTTCGTTGGGATCCGGATTCAAAAGTTGCCTGCGAAACATTTGTAACAACAGGACTCGTTGTCTGTGGCGGTGAAGTACGCACTACAGGTTGGGTTGATCATCAGGAAATTGCAAGAGGCGTAATCCGTAACATCGGTTATACCAAAGCCGAATACCGGTTCGATTGTGACTCATGCGGAGTGATTTCTACAATACATGAGCAGTCAAGCGATATAAACCAGGGCGTTGTCCGTTCAAAACCTGAAGAACAGGGAGCAGGCGACCAGGGAATGATGTTTGGCTATGCCTGTCGTGAAATGGATAATTACATGCCGTTAACTATTGAGCTCGCCCATAGACTTCTCTGGGAACTTGCAGCAATAAGGCGCGAAGGTAAACAGATGAAATATCTGAGACCCGACAGTAAATCGCAGGTTACAGTTGAGTATGATGACAATAATAATCCCATGAGGATCGATACGATTGTAATCAGTACACAACATGATGAATTTATTCTGCCTGCAGACAAATCACAAAAAGCTGAACTGGCAGCTGAAAAAGCAATGCAGAAGAAGATCAGGGAAGATCTTGAAAAATTCCTTATACCCAGAGTAAAAAAATCGCTTCCTGCAAGAATTCAGAAACTGTTTTCAAGCGAGTACAGGCTGATGGTTAATCCTACAGGGAAATTTGTAATTGGAGGCCCTCATGGCGATACAGGCCTGACAGGTCGTAAGATAATTGTTGATACATATGGAGGCCATGGTGCACATGGTGGCGGAGCTTTTTCGGGCAAGGACTCTTCAAAAGTTGACAGATCTGCCGCATATGCTGCACGGCATATAGCAAAAAACCTTGTAGCATCAGGTGTATGCGACCAGGCATTGATACAGGTAGCTTATGCTATCGGAGTTGCAGAACCGGTTGGCCTGTATATAAATACATATGGCACTGCAAAGGTAAAAGACAAAAAAGGAAATATTCTTCACGATGGAGCAATTGCGGAGACAATCAACAAGCTTTTTGATATGCGGCCTTATTCTATAGTCCAGCGCTTTGGTCTTAAGAATCCTGTATTCCTTCCAACTGCTTCATATGGACATTTTGGCCGTGAGAGTTATTCAAAAACTGTTGATGTCTACTATGAAGTTCCCGGAAGCAAGCCAAAGGCTATGAATGAAAACGGGAAAATGGGTTACCAGAAAAAAGTTGAGTTCTTTGCATGGGAAAAACTCGACTATGTAGATAAAATAAAGAAGGCGTTTAAATTATAAAAACGACACAGGGCGCACGACGCACGACTCATGGAACCCCGATTTTTATTATACAATGGGGTTTCCTTGTGTCTTGTGTCTTGTGCCTTGTGTCATGAGTCAACTGAAAATGAATATTCTTGACGAATTAAGACAGGGGAAGGTTCTGTTATCCGACGGAGCCTGGGGTACCTTACTCCAGTCGAAAGGATTAAATCCTGGTGAATGTCCGGAACTCTGGAACATTACACACAGGAAGGATGTTAGTGATATTGCTGAGGCTTATCTGAATGCAGGTTGCGATATTATAGAGACAAATAGTTTCGGAGCCAGCAGGTTAAAACTTTCTCAATATGGCCTGGGTGATCGTGTAAACGAGCTGAATGAGGCGGCTGCCTCAATTTCCCGTGAAATCGCCGGCACGGATAAACATGTTGCAGGATCAGTTGGTCCGACCGGAAAGATGTTATTGATGGGTGATGTTACCGGTGAAGAATTATATGAAAATTATAAGGAACAGTCAATCGCGCTTGAAAAAGGAGGCGCCGATATTATTATTATTGAGACAATGACTGACCTGGATGAAGCTACTTTCGCGGTGAAAGCTGCCAGGGAAAATACAAATTGTACAGTTATTGTTACAATGACTTTCTCGAAGGATTTGAAGGGCGAATTCTTTACAATGATGGGTGTTTCTCCCTTTGAAATGGTAAATTCTATGAAGGCAGCCGGTGCTCATATCGTTGGATCAAATTGCGGAAATGGTATCCGGGATATGATATCCATTGTCACTGAAATCAGAGCCGTTGACAGGAACATCCCTGTGATAATTCAGGCAAATGCAGGTTTGCCTGAATATATAGACGGAAAAACAGTTTTCCGGGAATCGCCGGAAATGATGGCCTCTTACATCCCTGATCTTTTAAAAGAAGGAGCAAATATAATCGGCGGATGCTGCGGCACAACCCCTGAACATATACGGGAAATGGGAAAAGCATTGGGGAGATAAAATTTATTTTCGCCTCATTGGTATTTACCCCCCTGCCCCCACTAAAGGGGTCTGTCCACGTTTTTAATAATGCTTCATAATTTTTCAGGACGAGCCCCCCTTGAGGGGGGTTGGGGGGCCAATAAAAGGGACTAGAATGACGCCTTCACGATCCTTGCGATATTATCTGACCTCCCTAATGTATAGTAGTGAATACCCGGGACACCCATTTTGATTAATTCCCTTGATTGCATAACGGCCCATTCTACTCCGGCATCTCTTGCTTCACAATCATTTTTACAACTCTTTACAGAAGTAAAAAGATCATTTGGGAGGTCGATGTGAAATGTCTGTGGGAGCAGCTTAATATCATTCAATGCAGAGATAGGTTTGATACCCGGGATAATCGGAACAGTTATTCCTGCCTTTTTGCACTCATCGCGAAACCGGCAAAATTTGTTATTATCGAAAAACATCTGCGTAACAATATAACTAGCTCCTGCATCGACTTTCCGTTTGAGATTCTCAAGATCAAACTGCCTGTTGGCAGCCTCAAAATGTTTCTCGGGATAACCTGCTACCCCTATACAAAAATTTGTAGGGTCAGCATTTTCAAGAGTATCTTCGAGATATTTACCATTGTTCATGTCAATAATCTGCTGCACAAGCTCATAGGTATGTGCATGACCATTTTTTTCGGGAATGAATGTACGGCTCCCTTTTTGCGGATCACCTCTTAATGCCAAAACGTCATCAATCCCAAGGAACCTCATTTCAATAAGCACATTTTCCGTTTCCTCTTTTGTGAACCCTCCGCATAGTATATGAGGAACTACCAGTATGTTATACTTGTATTTTACTGCAGCAGCCAATGCAAATGTACCCGGACGAAGCCTTACAATTTTTTTTTCAAGAAGACCATCAGGCCTTTCCCTTAATATTGTTTCATTACGGTGTGAGGTGAAATTAATGTAAGCAGGTTCATACTCCATAAGCCTGTCAATGGCAGTATAAGTCCGTTCGATACTATGTCCTTTCAGGGGAGGCAAAAGTTCAAATGTGAATAATGGTCCTTTGGCGTTATTAATCTTATCTATTACAGTCATTGCAAAATGTTATCATAAATTTGGGGCAAGCCATTTTTCTGCTTCCGCGTTTGTAAAATTCTTTCTTTTTGCATAATCTTTCAACTGGTCAGATGCCAGTTTACCCAGATTAAAATATGTTGATCCCGGATGTGAAAAGATATACCCGCTAACTGATGCAGGTGGCATCATTGCATAATTTTCTGTGAGAGCAGCACCGATTGCTTTCTCAACATCCAGGAGATCAAATATAACTTGTTTTTCCGTATGATCAGGACAGGCTGGGTATCCAGGAGCCGGCCTAATACCCTTGTATTTCAGCTTAAGCACATCTTCAACAGAAAGATTTTCGTCCTTCGCATATCCCCAGTATTCCTTTCTGACCTTTTCATGCAGCCATTCTGCAGCAGCCTCAGCAAGCCTGTCACTCAGAATCCGGATCATTATTAATGCATAATCATCATCCTTGTATTTATCAAACGCCACTTTATCAATGTCTGCTGTCACTACAAATGCGCCAATCCAATCATTCAATCCTGAACTTTCCGGTGCAATATAATCGGAAAGTGAGATATTAGGAACACCTTTTTCCTTTGGTTCCTGATTCCTTAGAAACCTGAAGATTGACTTTACTTTCTTTCTGCTCTTGTCGGAATAAACTTTAACGTCATCTTCGTCTGCCCAGGCAGGGAATAATCCAAAAACTGCCTTTGCAGTTAAAAGCTTCTCATCGATTATTTTTTTCAGATATATCTGTGCATCATCAAACAACTTCTTAGCTTCAACCCCTTTTACCGGATCGCTGAATATAGCAGGATACTTGCCCGATATTTTCCATGCAAAGAAAAAGTAGGTCCAATCAATATAATTCTTAAGTTCATTCAGATCTATTTTATCTATAATGTGAAGTCCGGGATTTTCAGGCTCAAACACTTTAAAAGACTGCCAATCAGTAATATATTTGTTTTTTCTTGCTTCATTTAAAGAAAGAAGATGCTTGTCGGTCTGAAGAGAGTTATGATCATCTCTTAACTTCTTGTACTTTGCCTTCACGGATGAAACATATGAGCTGTTATCTTTCTGAAGAAGGGAAGATATAACCCCTGCAGCCTTCGATGCATCTTTAACATGAATTACAGCATTTGAATATGCCGGTGCAACTTTTACTGCTGCATGGATCTCAGAAGTCGTTGCTCCGCCAATAAGCAACGGAAGAGTGATTTTTCTCCGTTCCATTTCTGAAGCAACATGAACCATTTCTTCCAGGGAAGGTGTTATCAAACCGCTTAAGCCGATGAGATCAACTTTTTCCTTTATAGCTGTATCTATGATCTTTTCAGCAGGTACCATTACGCCCAGGTCAATTATTTCATAGTTATTGCATGACAACACAACTCCCACGATGTTTTTGCCTATATCATGAACATCACCTTTGACAGTTGCCAGAAGAACCCTGCCTGCAATTTTTTTCTCCTCTCCCTCACTCTCAAGTTCAATATAAGGTGCGAGTTTTGAAACTGCTTTTTTCATCACCCTGGCACTCTTAACAACCTGGGGGAGAAACATCTTCCCTGAACCAAACAGATCTCCGACTTCATTCATTCCACCCATTAACGGACCTTCAATGAGCTCAATGGACCGCCTGAACAGGGGCCTTGCCTCCTCTGCGTCCTGTTCAATAAATTCATCCAGACCCCTTATTAGTGAATGTTTAATCCGGTCGATAACCGGTAGCTGTCGCCAGGCGTCTTCCTTTTCTGCTTTCTTACCTTCATTCTGTATCCCTTCGGCAAACTTAACCAGTCTTTCTGTTGAATCTTTTCTCCTGTTTAGTACAACATCTTCAACAAGATGAAGAAGATCGGGTTGTATCTCAGTGTAGACCTGTAACATGCCCGGATTGACAATTCCCATGTCAAGACCGGCTTTAATAGCATAGAATAAGAAGATAGAATGAATCGCTTCGCGGACCTTATCAGTACCACGGAATGAAAATGAAAGATTGCTTATTCCTCCGCTTACCCTGGCATAAGGAAGATTTTGTTTGATCCATTCCGTTGTCTTTATGAAATCAACTGCATAATTGTTATGTTCTTCAATACCAGTGGCAATAGCAAGAACATTCGGATCAAATATTATATCTTCAGGCGGAAACTCCAGTTTGTCAACCAGGAGACGATAGCATCTTTCAGCTACGCTAATCCTTCTGGCAAAAGTGTCTGCCTGACCATTTTCATCAAATAACATTACGACAGCAGCGGCTCCGTATTTCCTTAATGTATGAGCATGCTCGAGAAAAACCTTCTCCCCCTCCTTAAGACTGATTGAGTTTACTATCGATTTCCCCTGTATGCACTTAAGAGCTGATTCAATCGTATTCCAGCGCGAAGAATCGATCATCAGAGGAAGCTTTGAAATATCAGGCTCAGCCATGACCAGATTAACAAATTTAACCATAGCTTTTTCAGAATCCAGCATAGCTTCATCCATACAGATGTCAATTATCTGGGCTCCGCCTTCAACCTGATTACGCGCTATTGCAAGTGCCTCGCCATATTTCTCTTCTCTAATCAGTCTTGCAAATTTTATTGACCCTGATACATTGGTCCGTTCCCCTATATTAACGAAGTTGGTGTCGGGTCTGATTGTCAGTACTTCAAGACCGCTTAGCCTTGTGTACTTGTTAATTTCAGGTTTTACTCTTGCTTTGTATTTCTTCGATGCCTCAGCAATTTTTCGGATATGATCAGGTGTTGTCCCGCAACATCCTCCTATAATATTCACCCATCCTTCTTTCATAAAATCTTCTGCTATGGAAGCCATAAAAGAAGCTGATTGATCATATTCACCAAACTGGTTCGGAAGTCCGGCATTTGGATGTACTGAAACATAAAAGCCGGATTTATGAGATAATTCCTCAACAAAAGGACGTAACTGCTCAGCTCCAAGAGCACAGTTTAATCCAATGCTGAAGAGTGGAAAATGGGAAACGGATACCATGAATGCTTCCAGAGTCTGTCCTGTCAGGGTCCTTCCGCTCGCATCAGTAATTGTACCTGATACCATAACCGGCAGTGATATATGTTTTTCTGCAAAAACAGAATCAATTGCAAATAATGCAGCCTTGCAGTTCAGGACATCAAAAATCGTCTCAACCATCAGAATATCAACTCCCCCGTCAATCAGGCCACGTGCCTGCTCGGAATATGCCTCAACGAGTTGGTCAAAGGATACTGCTCTCGCTCCCGGATCATTCACATCCGATGACATCGATGCGGTACGATTTGTAGGGCCGAGGGTGCCTGCAATAAAATGGTTTCTCTTCCCTGAATTTTCAAATTCAGCTATAGTTTCCGCTGCCAGATGCGCCGACTGAAGGTTCATTTTATATACCTGATCCTCCATTCCATAATCTGACATAGAGATCCTGTTGGAATTAAAAGTATTTGTAGTAATTATATCTGCTCCCGCTTCAAGATACTGACGGTGTATATTTTTGATTATTTCCGGTTTTGTGATTGACAAAAGGTCATTATTACCCTTTTGAAGTTTTGGATGATCCTTAAACTCCGCACCACGATAATCATTCTCCAGAAGCTTGTGTTTCTGGATCATCGTCCCCATTGCTCCGTCAAGAATTAGGATCTTCTGTTTAATGATATCTTCCAGTTTTTGTTTCAATTCGCTATAATATTAATTTACAAAGCGTTTCAACCGTAAAGTTATATTTTTCTTCCGGATTTTTACCCCCCAACCCCCCTAAAGGGGGGCTCCTTCTCTTTTTTTAATAAAATTTCATTCATGTCCAGGGACTAACCCCCCTTAGGGGGCAGGGGGCAAACACCCTATGGCAATTATTGGTTCACTTTTCTTCCTGTATTTACAATAAAAACATCCAGATCGCTAAGTTGTTCCTTTAAAGCGTAAAGTTTTTCCAGATTCACAACGCCGATTACATATTTATAATCTCTCCCGCTAAAATATTCCGACACTTCTTCAAATCCAAATAATTCTTTGTCCTGTTCATCATTGTACCTCAGGTAGATTTCAAGTTTAAAGTTGCGTGTATATCTTGATACAGTGCCCTGCTGGAATTTTTTATATTCATATCTGTAGCCATATGAGTTTGCAGAAATATCCGAAAGAACTGCGCTGCCAGTAGCATGCCCTCCGGCGCCTTTTCCACTGAAAAACTGTTTATCGGCAAAGGCAGCTTCGGTAATTACTCCATTATATTCATTATCTACGTTATAGAGGTATTTATCTGAGGAAATGAACCTTGGAAGTACGAAGCTTGTAATAGTGTTCTCATTTGTCTTGCCGACATATGGTACCAGTTTAATCTTAAATCCCTTCTCTTTAGCATACTGAATATCAAATTTTGAAATTGTGCTGATCCCGTAATGAAAAACCTCTTCCGGATCCAGAAACAATCCATAGGCGTGCCCGGTTATTATGCAAAGTTTATACTTTGCATCCCATCCTTCCACATCAAGGGTGGGATCAGATTCTGCAAATCCTTTTTCCTGGGCTTCTTTCAATGCATCAGCATATGGTAAACCAGTATTATGCATTTTTGTGAGGATGTAATTTGTGGTGCCGTTAAGAATTCCACGAAGAGAGTATAACAACTCATTATCATAATATTCTTCAAGATTTCTTATAATTGGAATACTGGCACCCGCTGACGCTTCATATAACAGCGATACTTTATATTTCGCCTGCATATCAACAAGTTCCTTAAAATGTTTTGCCACCATCATCTTGTTGGCTGTTACCACATTTTTCCCGCTTCTCATGGCTGTGGTAACAATATTAAAAGCCTCCTCAGCATCATCAATAAGTTCTACAACCAGATTGATAGAAGGATCTTTCAGGATATCATCTTTATCATACGTAAAATTTGACATTGGGATCCTTCTCTTTTTATTCCGGTCCTTAACGCAAATCTTTACAATATCTGCCTTGAATCCCTTGCTGCTGTTCAGAACATCATGAAGTCCCTGTCCAACGCAGCCATAACCAAATAAACCGATTCTTAATTTTTCCTGTGTCATCCTAATTTTATTTTAAATATTTTTCTACTTCTGTGTACTTAATTTACCCCCTTTCTTATTTCCCCCAAGGGGGCCGAGCGTTTAAAAATTGCCTTGCAGGCAATTTTAGCGAAGGCCCAGACTGCCGCGGGGGCCATCGCTCGGGCTGGCCCCTCCCTAAAATCAGCCAAAGGGCTGATTTTTTAACGGTCGGTCCCCCCTGGGGGAAGGTTGGGATGGGGGTAAAAAATTCTCCATGACCTGAATGAACTTGAAGTGTCTCAAATTTTTTATACTGTTTCTCATTTTTATGAATTTTTATTTTTACCAATACAAGACATACAGATATACTTATCTCCTCTGAATTTCCGGTTGTTAGCTAAGAAAATGACAGATTTCAAATCAATTTTTTTACCGGCACATGCACATAGGCATGAGCGGCATGATAAAGTTGTTGTGTGTCAGATGAATAGAATACATATTTTTCGTGTTAAATTTTTATCATCTCCCGGCTTTCCGGGATTAGGTTTTGGCACCGTTTCCTGCCAGTCGGCGGGTTGGTTGCCAGGGTTTCGCTGAGCCTAATCTCTTCACCCTTCTTAATAAAAACCAAACACCCTGTATAAGGAAGGAATATTTGATTTGTGGGTTCAAAGGTAAAAAGGATTTTTAGAAATCCAAAATTTAGTATGCCCATTTCTTTTGCAACTCCAAAAGGATGGATCATTAAAACACGAATATATTGTTTGGACCCAGATCAATCAGAATGAATAATTACGCAAAGGGGTTAAAAAATTATTTGCAAACCCGGATAACAACTGCTTCCTGCCTTGCCAGTTCTGCTATATCTCTACCAGGAATTGTAATTTTTACTCCACCTGAAATTGCTTTATAACTCAATGTTTTCCTGGATGCCAATAGAGTAATTTTTAACTTACCGGTTAATTTAGTTTTAACTACGATTTCAGCAGGTATCTCTTTCTCATCTTTTACAGGCATATAGATGGCATAAATCGTATTTTCATTTTTTGCAGTATAAGCAATTCTTCCATTGAGATACGGTTCAACAGGTGTTGTTTCGTAAATTGCTTCACCGTTTTTGTTTAGCCAACTCCCAAGCTTTGCTAGATTTTCATAAACCTTTGGTTCAAATTCTCCTTTGCCATTTGGTCCAACACCAAGAAGTAAGTTACCTCCTTTTGCAACAATGTTTACAAGCAATTGCACGAGTTCTTTTGATGATTTATAATTATCATTTGGAACCCACCCCCATGCACCACCCATAGTTATGCAGCTTTCCCAGGGAACAGTCAATGCTTCCTTCGGGGTTTTTTGTTCAGGGGTAAGGTAATTTTCAAATTCTCCAGGAACCCAACGGTCAACCACAAGCATTCCCGGTTGTTTGACACGGGCCTTTTCCGAAATCAGTTTCATATTAATGTCCATATCATATGGATATTTGCAAAACTCTTCCACCTGCTTGTTGATAGTCGATAAAGGCCGGACCCAACAACCATCTAGCCAGAGAATATCAACCTTTCCATACTCGGTTGTCAATTCATTTAACTGATTTTGAGTGTATTCCACAAATTTTTTCCACCGATCGGGATGTTTGGTGATGTCATAGCTTGGATTCCGGTCTTTTGGTGGATAGTAAGGCCACCAAAAGTAGGGTGTTGTCCAGTCGGGTTTCGAGAAGTAAATTCCGGTTGCCAGCCCTTCTTTTCGGGTAGCATCGAGAACTTCTTTTAGCACATTTGCTTTTGGATTAGCAGAGAAAGGACAACCCTTGTCTGTTATTTTAAAGTCGGTGTATTTAGAATCGAACAAGCAAAATCCATCATGGTGTTTTGAAGAATAAATCATGTATTTGGCGCCGGATTCTTTAAACATCTTTGCCCACTTATCAGGATCGAAGTTTATCGGATTAAATTTGGTTTTTGTGTTTCTATAGTCATTGCAAAATTTGTAATAATCATCGTAACCATCTCGGGTAATCCAATCTTCCGGACACAATGCCCACGATTCCACGATTCCAAGTTCAGAATATAACCCCATGTGAATCAATAGCCCAAATTTGTAACCTTGCCATTTTTTGAGGTTTTCCATTACTTCAGGGTCTTTCGGCCACACATACGTATCGGTTTCCGACAATTGTTTTGTTAATTTTACCGCCAAAGGATCGTCTTTTGGCGCCGTCTTAGCGTCAATACCGGATTGGGGGATGGCTCGACTTGTAATGAATACAATGCAGAGCAGCATCACAAATGTCAATTTCTTATTCATAACAGTTCATTTTAAATCATTTTCAGTTGGTCAACCAAACGCTTCGAATAACTATTCTCTCGGAATCAGATTCTAAAAATCAGGTTACTCAGTCAAAATAAAGCTTGCAGGAGCATAAGCTTTCAGCATAAACGACAACTTGTGATCCGCAATTTTCATAGGTTCTGCAAGTTTTTCGCCACGAAGGTTTACCGGAGTAGCCGTGGTATATTTCGTACCTGAAGGAAAGGTCACCGTCAATTTTACAGAGCGACCATTTTGCTCCCACAAGCGGATCAGATCGCCGTCTCCATCCCGGTTTCTGCTGAATGATGTAATCAGTACCCCTTTCTCTGAAAGCGAAATTCCCATTTCACGTGCCGGAAGATTACCTTCACTGCCTGTTGCAATGCCTGCCAATAAGGGATTCCGGAATTCTTGGGATGGGGTTATGACCGATGGCTCATTCCCATATTGGTTGATACTCCAGATATAAAACCTTGTATTCCAGGAGCCTTCTACCCATTCAGTGAAATTAGTGCTCCACTGGTTGTTGTACAGATTAAAGAAAACATTGCTTTTCTTTGGAACAAAGCCGGTTGAATATTTCCACAATCCCGGACGATCGAGAGATATGGCCGGTACATCGGGCGACATGATTCCAAAACCCTGATTCGTGGCATCAATAACTGCCATTCCTGAATTCAGGAAACAATAATCCATGTTCGATCCTTTTACAAAATCGGTTGCCGGATCGACAATGGCCCCCGGACGGCCCAGCTTAAACTGAGGTTTATCGACGTTGAACGGGAAGCTTATCCAGCCGCCTTCAGGCCAGGCATCGGCAGGCTTTCCGTTGATGCTCCAAATCATCTCGACATAAGGCTGATGGCGGTATAGGGTATAAAAGACGGTATATTGATGGCCAAACGGGGGTTCTGCCTGATAATGAACCCTGGCCGAAACCGAAACTTCATCGGATACCAGTTCAATCTGTGGTTGCGAACCCGATATGCGCTGATAGGGTTCGTCCGAGAGGTTGATCCTTCCTAATTCAGCATAAGCCCAATCCAAACCGGCTTTGATGTAATCTTTAGCATATTGGTCGGTCATGGTTTTGCTGAACCGTTCGTTCACATACTGGCCAAATTTCCATTCAGTCGAGTTTGAAACCATTTCCCTTCCGCTTTTCTTGTCCATCAGCGATTTGATGGTACCACTGCCCTGATCAATGATAACCCTGAAATACTCATTCTCAATTTGCCCCTTTTGCTTGTCGAGTTCCAGCGAATTATTGACCGGTTCATCAGTAATATCAACTGGAACGAGCGTGGTGTAGCCCATTGGAGGTACTCTGCTTACATTGAACTTATATACATTGTGATCTTTCGAAAACCTGATAATTTCGCCGGTCGTTTCATCTTTTAGCGCCTTTTTCAGGTCGTCGGAGGTCTGAACAGTAACTATTCCGGAACGTTCCCAGGGGAGCGGATTGTAAACAACCACACGAATTCCGTCAACTTTAACCGCATTGGCGAGTTCTTTTAACTTTCGTGAATATACGGGCTCAACAAGCTGATCGGCATCAGTTATGTGCAGTGCTTTTTCACGCCACGAAAATTCAATGGGATTATATAATCCCTGCGCCCGCAAGGTTTCAAAATCTTTTCCATAAGCCCAGTATCCGGCTTGTCCGTGGCTCATAGCCAAACCAAAGGTATGCTCGTTGAAAAGGTGTATCCCTTCTAAAGCCTTATCAGCAACTTCAGGGAGATCATTATCGGCTTTCAAACCCCATGATTCAGAAACAGTACTCAGTGATTCCAGATTGAAAATATCGGTCCCCAATTTCCGGGCCGTCTTTACTTCGCGGGGCATCGACATGTAGCCATGAATCCAGGTATCGGGCATATCACCGCGAACCACTGGCAGTTGAGGGTTTTCGGCCATGATGGCTTTATAAAAATCGGCCATGCTGCCAGCACGGACTTTCGCTCCGGGGTTCTTGTTTTCAATGTCATGGATCGCATTTTTAAATTCATCGAAAGTGGGTGCGCCGGTATTGTCGTTCGTATGGATAATTGCCAGCCATGTTTTGAAAGGCCAGTCTTCGGGAGGGGCAGGACTGGTGCCGTAATATGCCCCGTAATACATGGTCATCAGACGTGATTGGTCGGGGCCTTCCCACCAGAATAATAAAGGTACCTGAGGCGAACTGGAGGCTGAATTACAGCCAATGTGTAAAAATTTTACGCCGGAATTGGTAAGTATGGTAGGTAATATCCATGAATGGCTCGGAACATCTGTTTGTTTGGAGTCGATGGGCAAAGGAAGGCCTGCTTCGCGGTTGATTTTGCTTGAATAACTTAATGAGCGAACCATCGACTCTAATTCACAAGCCTCGGTTTCGAAGGTAAAGGGAAGGGCATGTACAACAAAACTTCCATCCTTAATAGCCTTTTGAATCCGTGATCTCACTGCAGGTTTTGAGTTTTCAAGCATTTCTTTCATTGGCCAACCTGCCAAAATCCACTTGAATTGCTGATCTTTTGGCATTTGCTTCGACTGTTCGATTACATCCAATGCTCCTTCTATCATCGAATGGGAATAGTTATACCGCACATTAGCCGCCCAATCGGTGTAGCCAATGTCAAAATGGGTTTTGAACACAACAATCACCTCTTTCACTTTGGGATTGCCGCTTTGGGCCTGACCAGAGAGGCCTGCGACCAAAATAAAAATCAGGATAAGACAGAGTCTGTTTCGCATACTTAAGGATATTATTTGTTAAGTTTTTCAGGAATGTCTTCTTTTTTCTGTTTCTTAATCATTTGCTTTTAGGTTCTCGCCGGTCCGGTTTGTTTTATTTTCGAATGATTTCAGGACTGCTGATCGTTTTAAGGATATACCGAATGGCAAGTTCGTTTTCTTTCGGAAATTCGCAGTCGAATTTCAGAATGTGCTTACCTGTTTTTAATTGCGGAATAGCCTTGTCCAGTGGAATATCCTTTTTAAAACTTCCTTTATTGTTATAAAGCTTGATGGTCTTGCCGTCACAAACAATAGAGTTTCCGGCTTCGTAATCTCCCGGTAATTCCAGTTTGAAATAGCCATCCAGGTCGATCCAGGGATTACTCACCGTGCCTTCTGTTCCCATCACTGTCAGGGTAAAACAGAGCGGTTGTCCGGCATCTTTGTTTTCGAAATCCCATTCAGAATAAGTTGGCTGGCCGGGCTGTAGCAGTTGTTTGGTATGTTCAAACCTGTATTTTTTGAAAGGATAAAGTTCCCAGTTTTGCCCATTCTTTTCGAGGTGAAAATCATTACCCGGATCTTTCAGCCGGGCCAGCTGATCGGCCGAGAAAATTTTCTGCCTTGAAGCTTCCTTCCACAATTTGATAAGGGCTAGCAACTGAACTGTATTCGGATTTGTCTGCAAACTGCTGTAGCGGCCAACCAGCGCAAAACCGGCATGATATCCGGCAGCACGAGCCATCATCCATTCAATATCTTCCACTCCTGTGGTAGCCGAAAGTAAAAACCAACCCAGCATATTGGGCATATAATTTCGTTCCAGAAGCGGTTGATTTTCGAGCCGGTAATCGCCTTGTGATTCGCGAAATCCACCATACCATGGTTCACCCCAGTTCCAGTAATGGCAAATATGCCAGTAATAATGGCTCGATCGGCTGGTTCCGTTAACCAGCGTATGGTTGGTTTCATGGAAAACTTTGTCGGCAAAAGCCTGGACAGCATAATCGCCTTCACCCGAAGACATGCAGCCTTCGTGACCGTCGAAATCCATTTGCGAAACGCCCGTCTCGTTAAAGAAATGGGCCAGATTTCCAGCAATTTCCTGCTGAAGTTCAAAATTCGGGAACAAAGTGTTGTAAGGATAATCCAGAAGCATACCCACATGTTCCCCTTTGGAGTGCGTCAAGGTTTTTGTTTCGAATGCACCACGCTGGCAATCGAGCAATTTGTAAGGAGGTTCAGCAGTCACCTCACGGAAACGGATAATTTCGTCGCCAATCCGAATTGCATGAAGGGTACTGGGTTTGATGTTATTAAAGTATTTGTTCGATTCCACCGGAATTTCGGTAGCCGACGCCGTGATGTTTTCAGTAATCACCGAAGCTCCGGTTTCAGACAAACGCTTATCCGGAACAGGCGAAACATACTGATCGTTTGTGTTGATAAACGTACTGAGCGTGTGCACTCCAATCCTAAGTCCTTTTTTTGCAGCCTTTTCCACGCAGATTTTCATCCCGGCTATTCCGTTCGGAAAGCTTTTTGGATCGAGTATGAAATGCCCCCATGATTGGAACGGACCTTCATGGTAAAGAGACATCAGTCCGGCCTGCTGAGTGTAATCGAGCATTTGATCGATGTTGCTTTCGTCGAAATCTGAGATAAGGTAAGCTCTTCCTGTTTCGGACGACTGTTTGTGCCAAACCCCGTTGATCATTGGATGAGGTAATCCTTCAGCCAGTTCTATAGCTCCTATATTATCGAGAACCTGATTTTCAGGACATCCAAACAGGGCAATAGCCGAGCCAATGGTATTTTCGCCGGGAATAGCGGCAACCGGCATATCGGGATACTGATCGTTCCAAACCGAGAGATGGCGTGATTTCGAGCGGTCAAGGCTGTACGCCTGAATGCTGCTACCGTAAGCTTGGGCTATGGCCGCATCACCGCGGGAACCATCTGCACCTCCTTCCTGCTTTAATACGCCGCCCAGCGTTTTTGGATTGAGCGCCTGAAGGCCAATAGCATATTGTCCATCGCGCACAACGCCAATCACTTCGCCAATGGTTTGGCTGATCAAAATTGGATATGGACCCCAGTATACAGCATTAACCTTGTCAGTGTTGCTAAGTTTGGTAAGCCGAAACGAAAGATGCGTTTTAGATGAAGTGACTTTGACTTCTGCAATTATACCCGAAAGGGAATACGTCAGGCTGATAGCTTTGGATCTTGGATTGAATACAGCTTTGGCTGGTTCTTCCCATGTATTGTCGATTCGAATTTTCAGCAAAGGAGCTTTTTCTCCAGCTGCCAGGTAATTTTTCCCGGTTGTTGGATTTATAACTGATAAGAATTGACCGTTTTCAGCTATTGTCAGGTTTAGATTATCTGTCTTCAGGGAAATTAATTGAGCAAAGCCAGTCAAATTCTGAATGATTAAGATTAAAATAATTGAAATAATTTTCATCATTTATTCTGTTCAGTTTTTACTAATATTCCCTTCGAAAATTTATCCGCTTCTTAGCAATTAAATTTTTGATGAAATTTAATAAATATATCAATCTGATTATACTCATCCCGATACGCTTTGTAAGTTGAATTTACCTGCATATTGCCGCAATAATATTGTAGTTCCATATCACCTCTTTGTACAGATATTTAGTTTCCCCGATACAAAGAATAGAGCACGTGGTGATTAAAGAAAAATTACCTTACTTTTGCATTACCAAACACTTAAGTAATGCCGAACAATCTTTTACTTTATAACAGCCTTTCCAAGAAGAAAGAAGAATTTAAACCCATTCATCCGCCATTTGTTGGAATCTATGTATGTGGTCCTACAGTATACAGTGATACTCACCTGGGTCATGCCCGTCCTGCCATAACCTTTGATCTGTTATTTCGCTATCTGATTCATCTGGGCTATAAGGTCAGGTATGTACGGAACATCACTGACGTCGGACATCTGGAAAATGAAACTCTTGGAGAAGGAGAGGATCGTATTGAAAAAAAAGCAAGACAGGAACAGGTCGAGCCTATGGAGGTAGTCCAGATATATATGAACGCCTTCCATAAAAACATGGATCAGCTTAACACATTGCCCCCATCAATTGAGCCAAGGGCATCCGGACATATAATCGAGCAGATTGAGCTAATAAAAAAACTGGTAAATAACGGCTATGCTTATGAATCAAATGGTTCTGTTTATTTTGATATACTGAAATATAATCAGAAATATAACTATGGTAAACTTTCAGGCAGAGTTTTAGACGAACTGATAAGCAACACCCGTGAAACCGAGGGGCAGGAAGAAAAACGAAATCCTTATGACTTTGCTCTATGGAAAAAGGCCAGTCCTGAACATCTTATGAGATGGCCTTCACCCTGGAGTGTTGGTTTTCCGGGGTGGCACCTGGAGTGTTCCGCCATGAGCATTAAATATCTTGGCGAAGAGTTTGATATTCACGGTGGAGGAATGGATCTCAAGTTTCCTCATCATGAGTGCGAGATAGCGCAGTCAACAGCTGCTCTTGGTAAGGAATCTGTTCACCTCTGGATGCACAATAATATGATTACAATAAACGGGCAGAAAATGGCCCGCTCACTAAATAACTTTATTACTCTTGATCAGCTTTTTAGTGGTGATCATCCCCTGCTGGATCAGGCCTATTCCCCGATGACAGTCAGGTTTTTTATACTCCAGGCCCAATACAGAAGCACTATTGATTTCTCTAATGAGGCTCTGAAAAGCGCTGAAACAGGATATCAGAAACTGATGAAAGCTGTTGAGTCTCTGAGTAAACTCAAAGTATCCGAAAGTTCAACCATCGATGTAAATAAGCTGAAGGAAAAATGTTATGAGGCACTAAACGATGATCTGAACAGCCCTGTTGTTTTGTCTTATCTTTTTGAAGCAGTAAGATTCGTTAATTCGGTGCTTGACGGAAGCGGGAAAATCAATTCAGAGGACCTTGAATCACTAAAAACTCTTTTCAACACATTTGTATTTGAAATTCTTGGCTTGAAAGATGAATCAGCAGGTATTGGGGATGAGAAAATGACCGGGGAGCTGATGAAAATAATTATCGATTTAAGACAGACAGCTAAAAGCAATAAAGACTGGTCAGCTTCTGATAAAATAAGAAATGAGCTAAAGAATGCCGGAATTGTTATAAAAGATCTTAAGGAAGGCGCTGAATGGGAAAGAGAGTAATCTGTCCATATAGACTCATATAATGCATATATAATGACAATGGAGAAGATCTCAACTCCCTATGTTTCCTCTGTGGTTACAATCGGTATAATACCCCTTGGAGGTGAGTGGCCAATACGCATCCAGTCAATGACAAACACAGATACTCTCGACACAAAGGCATCTGTCGCGCAATGTATAAGGATCATCGAGGCGGGAGCCGATTATGTGCGACTGACGGCGCAGGGCATCAGAGAAGCGGAAAACCTTGCTGTTATAAAAAAAGAACTTCGCAAAGCCAGATTTTCTACACCCCTGATAGCCGATATTCATTTTAATCCCATAGCTGCTGAAACAGCAGCCCGCCTTGTGGAAAAGGTGAGAATCAACCCGGGAAACTATGCAGACAAACGGGCATCCTTTGAAAAACAGGATTTTACTGATAAGGAATATGATGAGGAGCTTGAACGGATCCATACAAAACTTCTTCCCCTGATAAATATCTGCCGTGAAAATAAAACAGTAATACGAATAGGCATTAATCATGGTTCGCTTTCTGACAGGATAATGACCCGATTCGGCAACACGCCTAAAGGGATGGTTATTTCTGCCCTCGAGTTTATTAAAATTTTCAGGAATGAGAATTTTTCCGATCTCGTTCTTTCAATGAAATCGTCAGATACTTCTATAATGATCGAATCCACACGGATGCTGGTATCTATGATGCAGAGTGAGGGATTATCATTCCCTCTTCATCTGGGTGTAACAGAAGCAGGTGAGGGTGAAGACGGCAGAATAAGGTCCTCCGCCGGAATCGGAGCTCTTCTGGCTGAAGGCATAGGAGATACAATCAGAGTTTCTCTTTCGGAGGATCCGGAAAAAGAGATCCCTGTAGCCAGAAATCTTGCCGGCTGGTATCCAAGGGGAGTTTCACAGGGCGCTCCTGACGCACCAGTCAGTTATAATAAACCGATAGCCCGACCTGAAATTCTCAAGAGGATCAATGGTCCGGTAGTAGTATCCAATTTGACTTCTTACGGAGACTTAAATGCCGAAGTGTTTAAAAAAGCCGGATATATCATAGATCCTGATAACGGTGAGATTAAAAAGACAGATGGCTCCTCTGATCTGCTGATAACACGAAATTGTCCTGAAAAAATTCCTCCGGATGTTTCACTTCTTGTCCCTTTCAGGGTGTGGTATGAAAAAAGGGAAAGTGCAGGATTATATCCATTATTCTCCCCTGAAACATTTAATGAAAGCTTATATAAATCACAGAAGCTAAATGTTTTGCTGACGGGTTCTAATTTTAATATTGAATATCTTAAAAAACCCGGGCCGGAAACCACACTCGTTATATTCACATTTAATCCTGACAAGGAGAAGTACGCTGCTGACTTTTTTCTGAATGCCCTTGAAGAGAACAAACTTTCCCATAATATAGTGTTGAATCCTGTTTTCACCGAAAATGAGATTGAGATTCTTCAGTTAAAAGCTTCTTCTCTTCTCGGCCGGTATCTTATTGACAAACGAATTACAGGGATTTCGATCACTAATTCCGGAGAAATTGATTTAAAAGACGTCACTGCTCTGTCATTTTCAATACTTCAATGTACTGAGACCCGAATTACAAGGACAATGTATCTTTCGTGTCCGACCTGTGGCCGTACCAAATTCAATCTTCAGGAATCAGTGAAAAAGGTAAAAGAGGCAACCGGTCACTTAAAGGGATTAAAAATTGCTGTAATGGGCTGCATTGTTAATGGCCCCGGAGAAATGGCCGGGGCTGATTATGGATATGTCGGTGCGGCTGAAGGCAAGGTTCACATTTACAGGGGCACAAGCCCTATCCTCAAAAATGTTCCTGAGGAAGATGCTGTAAAAGAACTTCTGAAGGTCAT
>Ga0182010_10000635_pt1 | contig 19864 bp, 17 predicted proteins | sample 611E1MmetaG_FD_120488 | JGI IMG/M metagenome (GOLD analysis project Ga0182010, IMG submission 120488) | Permafrost microbial communities from Stordalen Mire, Sweden - 611E1M metaG | ecosystem: Environmental > Terrestrial > Soil > Wetlands > Permafrost | place: Sweden: Stordalen | collected...
CGGATCAAGGAATATCGACTCGAGACTCTGAATAGACGCGAGTCGGGGCTTTTCCCTTTCCACGCGGAGGAGAAACTGTTCAACGGCCTCCTGCGGACCTTCAGCGTCGATGAAGACGCCGAGGGGCGAATTCCGCACGCCGCCGTGAAGACCGAGCCCGGTTGCGAGGCGGTAAACGAATGGTCTGAACCCGACGCCTTGAACGACGCCGCGGACAACGATATGAACGCGCGTGGTCACCACGCAAAATACGGAGATTGGAGGAATAATCAACTCCCGCTGCTCACGCGGCGGGTTCGACCGGGTTGGAGGGGAGGGTGGCGCTGAATGCCTGATCGTTGCAGAGGATCCGGGCGACGGCCTCAACGCATGCCGTGATCGCCGACCGCGTCGCTTCCGTCATTGCTGTCCCTATCCCGCAATCATGTGCGGGAATCTCCACGAGCATCGCCTCTTCCGGTCTCCGCTCATAGAGGGAGAAGCAGAGGTCCATAATTTCCGCAGGCGACAGCGAGTGGGATCCCGGCCGGGTCCTGCGGGGGGATCCGCCGAGAAGCGAGAATGCAAGGTGCGGGTTGCGGAGACTGGCGTCGAGAAAGACAACACGCCCGAACCCACGGAGGCGTTCTGCGAGCTCGGGCTGAAGTCCCTGCATGGTGTCCACGGCCAGGTCCGGCAGACGGGCCGCCAATTGTTCGGCCGCAAGAATACCCGCGCCGTCGTCTCCGCGGAGTGTGTTGCCAAACCCGATGACAAGTGCCGGTATCACCGGCGGATCTCGTCAAGGAGCCGGTGATCAGCGTCAAACAACTGCACATGCAACGGCATCTGTCCTGCGGCGTGCGTCGAGCAGGAGAGACACGGGTCAAAGCACCGTATGCCCGCCTCGATGCGGTTGAGTATTCCGTCGGTGATCTTGTTCCCGTCGATGTACCGCATAGCGAGCTGGCGGACGGTGCGGTTCATCGCAAGATTGTTCTGTGCCGTTGCGATGATCAGGTTCACCTTCTGCAACACGCCGTTCTCATCGACCCAATACTGGTGAAAGAGCGTCCCCCGCGGGGCCTCGCTGACGCCGATCCCCATGAGGCGGTTGATCATCGCCTTGGAACGGACGTGGGGATTGAGGATCTCCGGGTCGTTCAACAGGGCTTCGGCTTTCTCGACCGCGAAGAGGAGTTCGATCAGGCGGGCATAGTGATAGTAGAACGAATTGTTCACGGCCTCGGCTTGCCCCGCCATCGCTTTGAATATTTGCCGTTCCTCCTCCGCCAGCGGAGTGTCGATGTAGTCGCAAATGTTCACCCGGGCAAGAGGTCCCACGCGATACATCCCCTGGGGGTACCCGAGCGGCTTGTAATAGGGGAACTTCAGGTACGACCAATCCTCGGTTGCTTCGCCGAACTGGTCGCTGTAGGAATGCGGGTCGATTTTATCGGCGATGATATTTCCCCCGCCGTCCATAATGCGAATTGTCCCGTCGTAATACTCCAGTGCCCCATCCGGGGCCACAAGACCGACGAAGAGCGAACGGAAATTGCCGTAGTTGGGAATGTCCGTAGAGAAATTCTCGTGAATCGACTTCAGCGTCTTCAGGGCGAGGAGCGCGGTTTCCCTTGCCTCGGGGATCCATGCAAGCAGATAGTCACGCTTGGAGACCTCGAACGGTTCACGGACGCCTCCCGCCACGGCCCACGGTGTGTGAATTCGGCGGCTGCCGAGAACCTCGATGATTTCCTGCCCAAACTTCCGCAGCCGTATGCCGCGTCGGGCGAATTCCTTGTCCTTTGCAATCAGACCGAAGATGTTCCTGGTTGCGGGGTCAGAATCGAACCCGAGGAGAAAATCGGGGGAGGAGAGGTGGAAGAAACTCAGAGCGTGCGACTGGATCCACTGCGCGAGCGTGATGAGGCGGCGGAGCTTCTCGGCGGTGGGAGGAATCGCGACGGCGAGGATATCGTCTCCGGCTTTTGCCGACGTGATCAGATGGCTGGTCGGGCAGATCCCGCAGATCCGGGACGTGATCCCCGCCATTTCCCACATAAGGCGTCCCTCACAGAACTTCTCAAAACCCCGGAACTCGTTGACATGGAATCGCGCATCGGTGACTGTGCCCTTATCGTCAAGATGAATCGTGATCTTCGCGTGTCCTTCGATACGGGTGACGGGAGCTATTGTTACTGTCTTCGACATTGCGTCCTCACAGTGGCCAAAGTGTGTTCAGATCGTAAAGAGGCTTCTGCGCTTCCCTTATCCGAAGCGGAGAAACACGTGCGTCGATGCAGGGATCCGTCCCGCGAGAAGCTCGGTGAGGGCGGTCCAAATCTGATCCGAGGTGGGAGGGCAACCGTGGATGAACGCATCGACCGTAATGATCTCATGAAGGGGCTTCGCCTGCTTCATGAGTTCCGCGATCGTCGGGTATTCCCGCGGGATGCGCGGATTGACATCGGAGAGCTCAATGTAGGCGCGGTGAAGAACAACCTCCGGGTCCCATTGGTTTCGCATCGCTGTGACATTTCCCGAGACGGCGCAGTCGCCGAAAGAGACGACGCACCGGGAGTTCTTCCGGATGATGTGGGCGAGCTCTTCGTTCTCCACGTTGGCGACCGCGCCTTCCACGAGGGTAACGTCCACGTTCGCGGGAAACACCTTCATGTCCGCGATGGGCGAATAGACAAGATCGATCTTCTCCCCCAGTTCGATCAAACGCTCGTCCAGGTCGAGGAACGACATATGACAGCCGGAACACCCTCCCAGCCATGCTGTTGCAACTCGTGGTTTCATCGTTATCGTCTGCTTTCTCAGTGATTATTCTTCGTCGGAATCCATGTTGATCCATTCCTTCTTCTTCCGCGCAGTGACGATAAAGCGCAGGAAGTCGGTTTTCTTCTCCATCTCCGCCACGGCCTCGCCTTTCTCGATCAGCGCGCCTGTGGGGCAGACGAGCACGCACTTGCCGCACGAGGTGCAGGTGTCGGAGTCTCCCCACGGCTGGTTGAGTCCGGAGATAATCTCGCAGTTGATGCCGCGGCCGGCCACATCCCACACGTGCGCCCCCTCCACCTCATAACAGACGCGGAGACAGCGGGTGCAGAGGACGCACCGGTTTCTGTCGATGATAAAGTCCTTGTGTGACGCATCAAGGGTCTTTTTGGGAAACAGATAGGGAAAGCGGACGTATGTCAGGCCGACGTCGTAGGCGAGGTTCTGCAGCTCGCAATGGTTGTTCACCACGCAAACGGCGCATTGATGGTTTCCTTCGGAGGCGAGGAGTTCAACGATCATCCTCCTATGCCGCTGGAGCCGTTCCGTGGCGGTTCGGACCACCATCCCTTCCTGCGGTTTCGTCGTGCATGCAGGAGCCAGCTTCGGAGAACCTTCGATCTCCACCAGGCACAAACGGCAGCTGCCGACGGCGGCAAGCCCATCGATGTAACAGAGAGTGGGGATGTGGATGCCGTGCTGGCGGGCGATTTCAAGAATGGACTCGTCGTCCTTGCCGCTGACTTGTTCCCCGTCGATCGTGAGTGTAAGAATTGCCATGGGAGATTCCTGTTACGCGTTCGTTGTCGTTTTCTGGGCGTTGGGGGAAGCCACGAATCCTTCGACCGGGCGGAGGAGGGACTCGTATTCCTGCCGGAAAAATCGGAGCGTCGAAAAGATCGGATTGGGTGCTCCCTGCCCCAGCCCGCACAGACTTGTTTCCTTGACCATCGTCCCCAGTTCCTGCAGCAGGGCGAGGTCGTCGACGGTTCCCTCTCCACGCGAGATCTTGTCGAGCAGGTTGTACAACTGGACGGTCCCGACGCGGCATGGGATGCACTTGCCGCACGATTCGTCTACACAGAAATCCATAAAGTACTTTGCCACTTCGACCATCTTCGATGTGGAATCCATCACGATCAACCCGCCGCTTCCCATGAAGGATCCGACGGTCGTGAGCGATTCATAATCTACGGGGAGGTCAAGGTGTTCCGTCGGGATGCAGCCCCCGGAAGGCCCGCCGGTCTGGGCCGCTTTGAATTCTGTCCCTTCCGGAGTCCCCCCGCCGATATCAAAAATGATCCTGCGGAGGGGGATGCCCATCGGCACCTCGATCAAACCGGTGTTCCTGATCTTCCCTGCGAGAGCGAACACCTTGGTTCCCGCGCTCTTCGGCGTTCCAATGCCGGCGAACCAGGCGCTGCCCCGGCGGATGATCGGTGCGATGTTCGCGAAAGTCTCGACGTTGTTGATGAGCGTTGGCGATCCCCACAATCCTCTCTCCGCCGGGTAGGGGGGACGAGGACGGGGCCTGCCGCGTTTCCCCTCGATGGAACGGATGAGCGCGGTTTCCTCGCCGCAGACGAAGGCCCCCGCACCGATGCGGAGATCAATACGGAAATTGAATCCCGATTCGAATATCCTGTTGCCAAGAAGTCCCTGCTTTTCCGCATGCTTGATCGCCAGCCGCAGCCGTTCGATGGCAAGCGGATACTCGGCACGGACGTAGATGTACCCCTGGTTGGCCCCCACGGAATAGCCGGCGATCGCCATTCCCTCAAGCACCCTGTGCGGGTCTCCTTCAAGGACGCTCCGGTCCATGAATGCGCCCGGATCCCCTTCGTCGGCGTTGCAGACAACATACTTCTGCTCACTTGCCGCCTTGCGGACGATCCCCCATTTCAGTCCCGTGGGATATCCCGCACCTCCGCGTCCGCGAAGACCGCTCTTCCGTATCTCGTCGATGACTTCGCCCGGAGCCATCTCGGTCACGACCTTGGCGAGCGAGGCGTAACCCTCCGCCGCGATGTATTCGTTGATGTTCTCGGAGTCGATGCTGCCGCAGTTCTCGAGGACGATCTTGAATTGCGAAGAGAAGAAGGGGCTCGACGTGTCGACAAGGTTCTCACTCACCTTCTCCCCATTGAGGATATGCCGGTCGACGATCTTCTGCGCGACCGCCTCGTCGACGTGCTGGTACATGGTCCCATCGGGAGCGATGCGGACGAGGGGGCCTTCCCCACAGAGCCCCATACAGCCCGTCCCGACAGCGCTCACTTCCTTCTCAATCCCTCTTTCTTTCAAGGCCTTCAGAAGCGCGTTACGGACGCCGCTGCTTCCACACGATGCGCAGCCGGCCGCGGAGCAATAGAATATCCTATGCGTGAATTGCCGCTGGCGCTCCTGTTCCTGCTCGGCGAGCTCTTTGAGATCTTCGACCGTCATGCCGGCACCTCTTCTTTCGTCTTTTGCCATTCCTCAATGCGCGCCACTGCCGATTCGGGCGTGAGCTTCGCCGCAACATTGTTATCAACGACGGCAACGGGTGCAAGACCGCACGATCCGACGCAACGGGCCGAGACAAGGGACACCTGGTCGTCCGGCGTTGTCTCCCCGAATTTGATGTGGCAGTGGTGTTCCACTGCCTGCTGAATCCCGGTCGCACCCTTCACGTAGCATGCGGTCCCCATGCAGAGGACGAAGGTATGCTTTCCTTTCGGCTTGAGCGCGAAGAAATGGTAAAACGTCGCCACTCCATAGACGCGGCTCAAGGGAAGTTTCAATGCGTGTGCCACATAAAGAAGGAGATCGTTCTCAAGATATCCGAAGATCCCCTGCGCAGCATGGAGGACCTCAATGAGTGCGTCCCCGCGTGATTGATGCTTGGTGATGGTGCGGTCGAGAAGTTTGAACCGATTGTCGCCGCTGGGATGAGCTTGCTGTTGGGGTATTGGAGGCATTGTCATTGCAAAGGAAATGCGTTATTTGCACCCGATTTTTCGGTGTGCTATGTGGTTTCTTACAACAGGCGTGCCACCGCGCAAAAACGCCATAAAATGCCGGCGAATGGAAGGATGCCCCTGCAATAGTTGCCAAAAATGAGAAGAAATTGGGCGGGTTTCCCGACTCCGAAAACAAGTCAGTGTTGCGAATATCAACAAGAGCGACTGCTGCTCAGCGCCAAGAGGTGAATGCGGCTAAACGGTGCGTGTCGATTGTGCAACAAGCCATTCGCACCATGCAGGGATGCCGGCCCCCGTGATGCAAGAAACCTCAAAGACGGTGAGGGCAGGGTTGATCTGGAGCGCGTTGGAGCGGAGTCGCGCGAGATCGCACGGCACATAGGGGAGGAGATCGATCTTATTGATGATAAGCACGGAGGCATTCCGGAACATGGCGGGATACTTTAACGGCTTATCGTCTCCCTCGGTGGTGCTGGCAACGACGATCTTCATTGCCTCGCCGAGGTCGTAGTTCGATGGACAGACGAGGTTGCCGACATTTTCGATAATGAGGAGTTGGATTCCCGTCAGGTCGATGTTCTTCAGGGCGTCGCGGACGAGCGCCGCTTCGAGGTGGCATCCGCCTGCGGTGACGATCTGGACGGTGGGAACTCCATAGCGTGCCACCCGTTGCGCATCGAGGTCGGTCTGTACGTCTCCTTCGATGACGGCGATCTTCAGGCGTCCGCCGAGGTGCTCGATGCTCCTTTCCAGGATGCTCGTCTTGCCTGACCCCGGAGAACTGACGACGTTGCAGACGAAAAGGCGATGTTGTCCGAACAACGCCCTGTTCTGGCGGGCGACCTCATCGTTCTTCTCAAGGACTTTTCGTTCGATGGTGATGACACTCATGGTCGGTTCTCCTCTTCGTCGTCCAATTCTATCTCGCTCACCTGCATCTCACGCCCCGTCAGGACATCCAATTCGAATCCCCCGCACGACGGGCAAAAGAACAGTGTCTGTTCGATCGAGGATTCCGCGCCGCACATTTTGCAGTGCACTGTCAGGGGAACATTGATGATTTCCAGTGCTGTCCGCTCGAGCGGTGTTCCGTGCGTGATGGCCGAAAAGCAAAATGCGAGGGAATCCGGAACCACGCCCGCCATGGCGCCGATCTTGATGCGGACCGCCCGGACCAACGCCTCTTCTCCCTGCGGAATCTTCTCCCGGACGATGTCGAGAATATTCTGTGCGATCGAAAGCTCGTGCATGGCTCGTTCTGTTCGGGAGGGGAGGTCGCTGGTGGAAGGTACGTGAAACGGGGCCGGGATTCAAGCGGAGGCCTGAACCTCTCGCGCTGTCAGGGATCACACAGACGCGTTTGCGTGCAGATGGGCGAAAGAAAGAAAGGTCAGGGCCTCAGGGGAACGCGGGCCCCGGGGAAAGCCAAGAGAGGTCTTCGCGAAGGCGGAGATTCCGGCATTGAGCACTCTCGACGCTCATCACCACGAAATTTCCCTGATGATCTCCCCTGCGGAATTGCGGAGCCGGAGAGTCAGTCCTGCGGTGCTCCCCTGAGCATGGGTTGCGCACGCGTTGCACGGGTCGTACGCGCGGAATGCCATCTCGATCTTGTTCAACAAGCCCTCGTTCACATTCCCCCCGTGGATCAATGCCTTCGCCGCCTTGTCGACACTCATCGCGATGCGGCCGGCGTTGTTCTGTGTCGCAACAATCAGATTGGCCCGCGTGACGATTCCCCGTTCGTCGGTTTCGTAGTGGTGCAGGAGCGTTCCTCGCGGCGCCTCGACCACCCCGATCCCCGTTGTCGGAGTTGCCGTAGGAAGTGTGCGGATCTCGGTTCCGGTGATCTCCGGATCGTTCGCCAGACGGTGAATCGTTTCCGCCGCCTGCATCATCTCGATGACACGGGCCCAGTGGTTGGCAAGCGTGTGGTGGACCGGCCTCCCGCCGAAGGCCGTCACATATTCTTCAAAGGCCTGCTGCGCCTCCGGCGTTGCCATGCCGTTTGCGGCGTTCAAGCGGGCAAGCGGGGCCACAGCATAAATGCCGCTTTCCGGACCGTCCGCAAATCCCTTCCATCCGATCTTCCGGAGGTAGCAGAACTTGACGTAAGTCCACGGCTCCACGTGTTCGGCAATGACGTCGAGATAGTCCCGCGCGGGAAACGATGCATATTCTTTCCCCTGGGGATCTACCACGCGGATTCGTCCGTCGTAGAAGTTTACTTTGCCTTCCGGGTCGACCAGCCCCATATAATACGTCCGGTGCGTGAAACCTTCCGAGGTAATGATATCGAGATATCCACTGTTCCGGACGACGATATCCCGGAAGATCTTCAGGGTGAACCGGGCGAATTCGAGTCCGTCGTCGGCAAGCAACCGCAGCAGAGGAAGCCCCTCGGTGGAGACGCCCTTGGCGACGCCGCCCGGGAGTCCAAACACCGGATGAATGACTTTCCCCCCGATCGAGGCGATGAATTCGCGCAACCGCCTCCGCATCGTGATAACGCGTTGGGCCGTCTCCACACCGACGGCTTTGATGACTCCTGCGACGTTGCGGAGCTCCTTCGGCGCCTCCGGCCCGACAATGAAATCGGGTCCGCCGAGAAGATAGACATGGAGCGCGTGGTCTTCGAGCATGAAAGCGTTATACAACAGTTCGCGGACCTTCTTCGCGACAGGAGGGGGATCCACCTTAAACAGGTCGTCGAGTGCCTTGGTTGCCGCCATGTGATGCGCGGTGGGACAAACGCCGCAGATGCGGCTGGTGATCTGCGGCATTTCTTCGGCGGGTCGTCCCACCACGAAGGACTCAAATCCCCGGAGTTCAGGGATTTGGTAGTAAGCCCTCTCCACTTCCCCCCGGTCATCGAGGAATATCTCGATTTTCCCGTGACCTTCGAGCCGCGTGATCGGATCGATCGTGATCCTGCGTGTTTGCCCGGTGGAGGGTGCCATGATGCTATCCTTTGGTGTGGGTTTCCATCGTTTTGCGCCGCAGGAGGGACCCCGGGAGTCCGTACCGGTAAAACGTTCCGATCGGATCCGGTACGGTGCCGGCAGCCTCGTCGATTCCTTTTTCATCCTTCGCCTTCAGCGAGGAGAAAATGGCTGCAAGAACTTTTGCCCCCTGGTCCTTGACGTTGGAGGGGGGACCGAAGCATCCAGAGCAGGGCATGTTGCCGTTGATGCATTGTGCCTCACAGCCGCCGCGCGTTCCCGGTCCCATGCAGACCACTCCCTGCGCAAGAAAGCACATTGCCGGATCAATGTTGATCTGGTGCGGCCGCGAGAATGAGGTGAATTGCAGATCGGCAGGTTTGGTATCCTTCCGCGGACATGTATCGCACAGTGCGGTATCCGGAGCGAGGACCGACCCGCGGGGCGGAGGATTGTCCGAAAGTAATTGCGCAAGTCCGGCCGCCAGCAAACGCGGAACCGGGGGGCAGCCCGGCAGATAGTAGTCGACGGGAATGACCTGGTTCAGTGTTCGCACTTGCGAATGGAATGCCGGAATGGTGAGTGTGTGCGTGTCACGCTGGGTCGTCACGAGCGGGCGGGTTTTCTCCTCGTTGACAGTCGACGGGGATCCTTCGTACACGTATCGGAGGATATCGTCCCGGTTGAACTGGTTTGCCAGACCGGGTATCCCGCCGAGATGTGCGCAGGAGCCGTATGCGAGGACAATTCTGCTTTTCCGCCTGAGAAGGTGTGCCATCTCCTCCTGCTCCGACGTGCGGACCGCTCCATTGATGAGGGATGCAAAGATCTCGCCATCGCCGAGTTTTTCCACATCAGACTTTTTGAAGTCCATCGCGACCGGCCAGAACACGATATCGATTGTGGCGAGGAGGCCAATGATTCCTTCGGCCAGATCGACGACCGATTCTTCGCAGCCGCCGCACGAAGCGCACCAATAGAGGGCGATCTTCGGCTTTGCGCCGCTGTGATGCTGCGGGAGCGATGAACTCTCCTGAGTCTGATCCGCCCCCACGGCAGCCGGCGGGCTCGATGGGATCTGAACTCCTGCGTCTCCGTCGGCCTGCTTCTGTTCCGCAGCGATGGCTCTCTCCAGCGATCCCACCTCCGCGTCCCACTGGGCGCAGTGCGCGGGGAGCGAGAGGGGACCGAGAACGCGGATCCGTTCGACCATATCGTTGATGACGGTCTTGACTTTTTCGCCTTCGGATGCCGAAATCCATTCGAGGCGGAACCGGTCTTCATGGACCCCCATGTCGCGCAGGAGACGCTGCAACGCACGCACACGCCGGAGAGCCTTGGTATTTCCCTCCATGTAATGGCAATCGCCGGGATGGCATCCTCCGATGAGGACGCCGTCGGCGCCGCGCGCGAAAGCGTCAAGCACGAACTGGGGATCGATGCGCCCCGAGCACATGACCCGGATAATCCGGGCATTGGGCGCGTGACGCAGGCGCGAGACGCCCGCCAAATCCGCGGCTGTGTAGGTGCACCAGGTACAAAAGAATGCGACAATGCGCGGCTCCCACTTCTTCTCTTCCAGGATTTCCTTGTCGTTCATCGTTCAACCCCCGCGGTTGTGAGGTTGTCATCGGCGAGGATCCCGTCGATCTCGCTGAAAATCTGGTCGTCCTCGAAAAGATGCTGTCGGATGGCACCCGAGGGGCAGGCGGCGACGCATGTGCCGCACCCCTTGCAAAGCGCCTCATTGATAAAGGCCTTCCCCTTGATCTCGTCCCGCGTGATGGCTGTGTAGGGACATATCCCAAGGCATGACTTACACCCCGAGCAAAATTCTTCCGCGATGTATGCCGTGTTTGGCTCGAGTTCCACTTCGCCCGTGTCGATCAGCGTCAGCGCCTGGGCTGCCGCTGCGCCCGCCTGCGCCACGCTGTCGGGAATGTCTTTCGGCCCCTGGCACGCACCGGCAATGAAAATGCCGTCGGTAAAGGTATCGACAGGGGCGAGCTTGGGATGGCGTTCGAGGAAGAAACCCTCTGTGGAGCAGGAAATGTTGAACATTCTCCGAACGTCCTGCGCATCCGCGCTGGGCTCCATCCCCACGGCAAGGACAACCATATCGACCGGCACCCGGCGGACCACCCCGATCAAGGTATCCTCGACCCGGATGACCAGCTTCCCCTCCTCTGAAGGCCTGGCCGCCCAATCGGTCACCTCAGCCACCCGCCCGCGGACGAAGTGGATATTCTCCTCCAACAGTTTGTCGTAGAACTCCTCGTATGATTTTCCTGCGGCACGTATGTCGATGTAGAAGTTATATACCTCGGCTTCCGTATGCTCTTTGAGGAGATGCGCAAGCTTGAGCGAATACATGCAGCAGGTGCGGGAACACCATCGATTCGTGTTCCTGTCGCGCGATCCGACGCAGTGGATGATCCCGACGGTCTTAGGGTGCCGGCCGTCGCGGAGAATCAGCTCGCCCGCCGTTGGCCCTGACGCGTTGACGAGGCGCTCGACTTCGAGGGAACTGTACACGTTGGGGTATTTCCCGTATCCGTAGTAGGGCAACCGCTTGGGATCGAACGTCGCGTAGCCCGTGGCAAGGATGATCGTCCCGACATCGATGTCGATCGTCTCCTCCTTCTGCGAGAAGTCCACGGCGCCCCGATCGCATACCGAAACGCACGTCTTCTTGCAGTGACCCGACTTGAATTCAATGCACGTTGCGGGATCGATAACGACCACCTGGGGTGTCGCCTGCGGGAACGGAATATAGATCGGCTTTCGTTTGCTGAGCCCCTGGTTGAACTCGTCGGGAGTCTTCCCCTCCTTGTACACGCAGGCCTCAATACACTCCATGCAACCGACGCAGAGTTCCTCCTTGATGTAGCGTGGTTTCCGCCTGATGGTCACCTTGTAGTTGCCGACGTACCCGCCGACCACCTTCACTTCGGAATACGAAAGAAGACGGATGTTGGGATGGTTCCTGACCGCCGACATTTTCGGAGTGAGGATACAAGCAGCGCAGTCGAGGGTCGGGAACGTTTTGTCAAACATTGCCATGTGACCGCCGATGGTGGGTTCCCTCTCCACGAGTGTCACTTTCTTGCCGGCGTTGGCAAGTGTCAGCGCGGCGTGGATTCCCGCAATGCCTGCCCCAACGACAAGCGCATCGGGATGAATACTGACATGCTTCTTGTCGAGAGCGCGGTGATGGCTCACCCGGAAGATCGCCGCCCGTGCGAGGTCCTTCGCCTTCACGGTTGCCGCGGCCGGATTGTCGTTCACCCATGAAACATCTTCACGGATGTTGACCATCTGGAAGAAAAACGGGTTCAGTCCTCCCTTCTCCACGGCCTGACGGAATGTGTGTTCGTGAAGAAGAGGAGAGCATGATGCCACGACGATCCGGTTGAGCTCCAGGTCCCGAATGTCCTTTTGGATAAGCTCCTGCCCCGGGTCGGAACACATGTACTTGTATTCCCGCGCCACGCTCACGTGTGGGAGGGCCGCGGCATAGTGTGCCACGGAGGCGACGTCGATTGTGCCTGCAATGTTGTGGCCGCAATGGCAGATGTAGAACCCGATGCGCAGGGGATGAGAGCTGTCGGTGTCAGGCATGGGCGTGGATCTCCTGTTTTCCTGCGGGAGCCGGCGACAACGGGGGTTTGAAAAGCCGCTGGATCGCCAACTCCTTCGCCGGGATACCGAGTGCCAGCCCCATGAATTGCGTGAAGTATGCCACCGGCAAGTTGATCGTCTCGCCGTATCTCCGGTTGATCCTCTGCTGGTAGCACTCGAGGTTGTGCTGGCACAGGGGGCAGCATGTCAAGATGATGTTTGCTTTCCGCTTTGTCGCTTCCTTCAGGAGAGCTCGGTTCAGCCGGAAGCCGGCCTCCTGGATCGTCCCTGTGAGACTTCCTCCGCAGCAGCGGGTCTTCATGGGCCAGTCCACGGATTCCGCGCCGAGCGCCGTGACGAGCCGATCCATCGTCATGGGATACACGGGGTGATCAAATTCGCTGAACGGGCGGACGACCTGGCATCCATAGTAGCAGGCGACTCTGAACCCCTTGAGCGGATGCACGACCTTCTTTGCGATCCGGTCGATTCCGAAGTCGTTCACAAAAACATCGAGGGGATGCCGCACGCGCGTCTGGCCGGTGTACGTCATCCCTCCGGCGTGGAGGGCGGTGCTCACGTGGGCGCGGACTTCCGCGTTCGACTCCATGAAGTGGTGAGTCTTGGCCAGGACCATATAGCATGCGTTGCACGGCGCAAGGATCTGTGGATCGGAGCCGTCGGGCTGGGGCAGGTGGTCGGCGATGGCCAGATTTCGCGCAGCCAGTGTGAAGGCGCGCGTCTCGTCGATCGAGACATACGCAGTTGCCCCGCAGCAGTTCCAGTCGTCGAGTTCGTGAAGGGGGATTTCGAGCTTTCTGCACACGGCCAGGAGCGATTCTTCGTATGCACGGCCTGTGCTCCGGAGTGAACATCCCGGAAAATAGAGATAGGTCATAGCGGTTCCTCCTTCTTCCCGTGTTCGACCGCGTTCAGCATTTTCCGCAAGTCCTTCCTTCCTGCGATCGATTCCTTCTTGAGCGACAATCGGCCTTTGCGCCAGAGATGGAAACCGAGAAACGCCTCCCGGAGCATGACCAGAGGATTGGTCCTCAGATAGAGAGTGATGAGGAGGCGGCTTTCCGTATTGCGGCCCTGGGCGAACACACGTTCATAGAACGACCGCGCAAGGACGGGAATCGGATGATGAGCCGGGTAGAAACCGCGTGCGATTGCTTCCCGCTTCAAAGCATACATCACGTCGGTGATATGAATCTGCCGGGGACACTGTACCTGACAGGAGTAGCACGACGCGCAGAGCCAGATCGTGAGACTATTCAGAACTTCATCCTTGAAACCCTCCCTGGTCATCGCGATGATCTTGCGGGGGGTGTAGTCCATGTAATGGCTCAGCGGGCATGTGGCGCTGCAGGTGCCGCACTGGATGCAACTGAGGAGTTTCTGGCCGTAGGCCCGCTCGGCGACGCGCTCGCCGAAGGCAAGATCAAGTTCCGATTCGAACTTGATTCTTCTGACGACGGTCTTCATCGGCGGGGGAGACTTCGCGGCCGCCGCCCGCATGGCAGGGGGTACAGGGAGCATCATGCTGTCCGACCTCTCTGACAGAACGGTGATGAGATGAAACCTATCGCCCGTTGATGGATCTCAACAGACGATCGTGTGCATGCACAGGAGAAGCAGCCCGAGCACACCGGCCGGCCATCCCGAAGAGTCCGTCCGTCCGGCCGCGGCGAGCGCCGGGGGCTGCGTCGTAAGAGTCAAGGCCCGCGTGATGACGTACTCACCATGCGGGGTCAGGAAGACATCTTCGGTACGGTGATCCGCCGGACTGAGACGGCGTGTGATGCAGTCTCTCTTCTCAAGATAGGCAAGAAGCTTCGAAGTGCGACTCCCGCTCACTTCAAGATGATGTGTCAGCTCTTTCACGCTGGCGGGATGTCTGGAGTGGAGGACGAGGAGGACTAGGAGGGCGTGGGCAGACAACCCCGTCGCCGCTTCAAGCTGCTTATCGATTTTGCGGCGTGCAAGCAGAAAGTCTGCCAGAGACTCAGCAGTAGGTTGCGCCATGCTCGTCTCCAAAATGAAAATCCTCCGTACTTATGGGCAACTATTATGCCTAAGAAAAACTTCCCCTAAATGAATCATTGCCATGAGGAACCGATCAGGAGACCGCGACCAAACCGTTGAGTCTTTGATGCGGACTGTACATTTTTTCAACGAAGGAGGATCGCTCGAAGGCCTCTCAGAAGGCAAAACAGACCGTTTCGTCCAGTTGAAACTCCCTCGCTCAATAGGTATATTAAACGAACGAGAAACCGCCCACTCTCCCATGTCAACAGACCCCCGGTCGCTGGCGACCTTCATTGAGGCCCAGAAGCGAGAGATCGCCGCCGCACACAAAGCGGGTGCCGGAGGGTTCGAAACCTGCGCGGCTCTCACCTCCCTTATGGACGGAGCAATCCGCTCCGCTCTCCAGACTCTCCCCCCGGGGACGATGGATCATATTGCGGTTCTGGCTCTCGGCGGCTACGGTCGTGCAGAGCTCTGCCCCTATTCCGATATCGACATCATGATTCTCTGCGCTTCCGGAAGCGATCGCGCGGCAGCATCGGAGGCGGCGAAGACGATCCTTCATATTCTCTGGGATGCCGGGCTCGACATCGGCCACAGCGTCCGAACGATCGACGAAGCGCTGGCACTCTATGGAACAACGTTCGACTCTTGGACTTCGATGATCGAGAGCCGTCGTGTCGAGGGGAACGAGGAACTTGCCGTGCGGTTGTATGATGCCATGCGCGAGCTCATGTCGGTGACCTCCTCCGTGTGGTTCATCAAAGGGGTCTTTGCCGATGTCGGCGACCGGCATGAACGGTACGGGAGTTCCGTTAAACTGCTGGAACCGAATATCAAGAAGAGCGCAGGGGGAATGCGCGACTTGCAGGCGGCGTTCTGGCTCCACCGCGGCACGGATTCCAGATTCTTCGCTCCCCTCGAGCCCGGAACGACAGCTCTGAAGGTGTTTCTCGACGATCTCCTCCGCCTGGGGATCCTTGCCCCTGACGAGCACGAGCGGGCTGTCCGTGCGTTGGAATTTCTGTTGCGTGTCCGCCAGGAAATGCACTATCAGCGGGAATCTCTGCACGATACCCTCGACTACTCGCTGCAGATCCTTGTGGCCGAGGGTCTTGGATTCGGGTCGGCGACGGGTCTTCGCTCCGTGGAAGTTTTTATGCGTGAGTACTATATCCATGCGCGGATGATCCACCGGGTGCTTCAACAACTGGGGCAGCGCTTCCAGGAGGCAATCGAACCTGCGCAGCCAAGCCATCGGGGGGAGAAGATCGGCTCGACATTCCTCCTGTTCGACGATGTCCTGACCATCGTCCCGACCGTGCGTGAATTCACCGACCCGGGGAAGATCTTCGAGGCGTTTGCATGCGCTGCGGAACACGAGGTGGACATCGACCTCCGCCTCCGTGGAACCATCGAACGAAGCATGGGTGTTCTCCGCCCCGAACACGCGCAGTCGGCCGAGCTTGCCGCCTGTTTCCGCCGCATCCTTGGATCGAAACGCGTGGCAAAGACCCTCCATGCGATGAACGAACTCGACATCCTTCCCCGCTATATACCGGAATTCGGGGATCTCGTGGCCTTCTTCCAGCATAACGTGTACCACTATTATACGGCGGACGAACACACGCTGATTGCAGTGGCGAACGCGGAGGGGCTCCGCGAAAAGCAGGGGGTGATGCACGAAGTCTTCCGGAACCTCCGGCGAAAGGACATACTCTACGCGGCAATACTCCTCCATGATATCGCCAAGCCCCGCGGGGTCGCCGATCACGAGATCAACGGTGTCGAGATGTCGCGCGTGATACTGCACCGGATCGGCATGGATGACGCGTACCCTGCCGTCGGCTTCCTCGTCCGCAACCATCTCGTGATGGAGCAGACGGCTTTTCGCCGGAATATCGATGACGCCGACACGTTGAAGGAATTCGCAGCCCGGTTTCAGCGGCCTGAATTGCTCGATTATCTGTACATCCTCACGTATGCAGATCTTTCCGCGCTTAATACCTCCGTCTGGACGGAATGGAAGGCCGCCATGCTGCAGGACTTGTACCAGAGGACAGCGGAAATCCTGCGCCGGAACCTGACCGGGGATCAGATCGATGAGTACCAGCAGGAGAAACATATCGAAGCGGCCGGTGTGCTTGTGGATGCGCTGAGTGCGACACTCCCTCGTGAGGAAGTGGAACGGCACGTGCAGGGGATCGATAATGCCTCGTATCTTGCGGTCTTCGATGAGGACCAGATCGCGCAGCACATTCTTGTGGGGGCGGAAAACAAACCCGTGTCGACGTTCTTTGCGGAATCCGCGGGAGCAACGGATGTAACGGTCATCGCCCGCGACGCCCCGTTCGCTCTTTCGCGGTTCTGCGCCGTCCTTTCGGCAAATGATGCGAACATCTTCGATGCGAATATTTTCACGCGAAGCGACGGGTTGATCATCGACAGATTTCGCGTCACCGATGCGGCGACGAAACAACCCCTGGAGCCGAGAACGTGCGAGAAGATCTCTTCCGATCTCCGGCAGGTCATGCAGGGGGAAGTCGATGTCGAACATCTCTTCCGGGAACACCGGAAGAAATGGAAGCGGCGGACGAAACTTCCGGTCAACCCCGGAACCAGCATGGAAGTGAGATTCGAGGACAATCCCCGCTACACCATTATCGATGTGTACGCGCCGGACAGCGTTGGGTTCCTCTACCGTGTGACGGAAACGATATCGCTTCTTGGGCTGGATATTTATTTTGCCAAAATCGCGACGCGTCTTGACGGGATCGTCGACGCCTTCTACGTTCTCGACCGGACGGGACAGGCGATCACCGACAGGGGAAAGCGGGGGATCATCAAGGAGAAGATCCTCGAAACGATCCGTGAAGTATCGGACAGGGGCCTGGAGGAACACACATGACAGCGGAGCCGATCGGAGTGTTTGACAGCGGCATCGGCGGATTGACCGTCGTGCGGGCACTGATGAAACAGTTGCCGCACGAGAACATCGTGTACTACGGGGACACGGCGCGGGTTCCCTATGGGACGAAATCGCCGCAGGTGATCCGGGAATATGCGGCGCAGGATGCAGACTTCCTGGTGTCGCAGGGAATCAAGATGCTCGTGGTCGCCTGCAATACTGTCTCGGCAGTGGCGCTGGACATTGTGCAGAAGCGGGCACGGGTGCCGGTCGTCGGAGTGATCATTCCCGGTGCCCGGGCAGCGGTCAGCGCGACGCGGAAGAAACGGGTCGGCATCATCGGCACCAGTGCGACGGTCAACAGCGGTGCGTATACGAATGCGGTGCGCCAGATCGACGAGGAAGTGCAGGTCTTTGCGCGTGCGTGCCCGCTTTTCGTGCCCCTGGCCGAGGAGGGATGGATCGACCATCAGGTGACGATGCTCGTGGCGAAGGAGTATCTGTTCCCTCTGACGCTCGAGAAGGTGGACACACTGATCCTCGGTTGCACGCACTATCCAGTCCTTCGCTCCTCCATCGCGGCGGTTCTCGACCCGCGGATGACGTTGATCGACTCCGGCGCTGCGGCGGCGCTGGAAGTGGAAAGGGTGCTCGATGAGCAAGACATTCGCAATCCGAGCAAACAAAAGCCGAACCTGCAGTTTTTTGTCAGCGACCTCCCGGCGAAGTTCAGCGAGATCGGAGAGCGCTTTCTCGGGCAGAAGATGGGGAGAGTCCGACGGGTCCCCCTCTGAAATCCCTCTTCTTCCCGCGGCGGTGAGCAGCCGCACGATCCCGCGGGTTTCCTTGCGCTTGGCGTCGAATGGTCGTACTTTCACGGCAGGTCTTGCGTTCCTTCTCCTTCAAGGAGGATCCACATGGGTGTTCAATCCATCATGCTGCTCGGCAATCCGGTTCTCAGAACAAACTGCGCGCGCGTGAAGAAGTTTGATGAACCTGCACTTGCTGCGCTGGTGGCAAACCTCCGTGACACACTGGAGGATTTCCGCTTCCGCTGCGGGTTTGGCCGGGGCATCGCGGCGCCGCAAATCGGCGTGGCGCAACGGGTGATCGTCACGAACGTGGACGTGCCGACCGTCCTTATCAACCCCCTTATTGTGCGCCACAGCAGGACGACGATGACACTGTGGGATGACTGCTTCAGTTTCCCGGAACTCGCCGTCAAGGTGAAGCGCCATCTGACCATTGAGGTTCGTTACCAGGATCTTGAGGGGAAACGCCGCATCCTGAAAGCAACCGGTGCGATGTCGGAGCTCCTCCAGCATGAAATCGACCACATCAACGGCATCCTTGCTCTCGACCGCGCGATCGATATCCGGCATATCGTGTACCGGTCGGAAATCGTAGCGGAGAGAGTCGGAAACAGCCGCCGGGCGATGTGATCTCAAGCGGGTTTTTTCCCCCAGTTGGTTCTGAGGCAGTACGAGAGGATCTTCTCGTCATACTCCGCATACCGGGGGAAGACGATCCCGCTCCCCTCCAGTAATGCGTCGGTTGTCCCGGAGATGAACAAGCGCTCGATGCCGACGTAAGGCAGAAGCGTATCGAGTTGTGCGAGGAGCGCTTCCTCCATTCCCCGTGCCGCGGTTCTCCTTCGGTCGAATTCCCCGCTCGTCACGAACCGGACTTCGACCGAACGCCGGGACGGCGCATGCGCTGCAAAATATGCGACTGCACCCTCCACAACATCACCCAGACGCGCGGCCCTGTCCGGTCCCGCTGTCACGTGGCAGACTTTTCCCACCGATCGCTCAAGAGCCATGATGTGAACCATCACGTCGTCCACCCAGTCGATCGGCACCAGATCGAGGCGCGTCTCCCGCGTGCCGGGTATGAAGCGCAGGAGCCCGCGGGAAAGAAGCCGGAGCGGGATGTAGATCACGTTGAAAGACCTGGTCCTTCCCGTCCGTGAGTCCCCGATGATGATGCTCGGCCGGAAGATGACGGCGGGGATGCGGGGGAAGTGGTCACGCACAATTCGTTCTGATTCGCATTTCGAATGTTCGTACGTATTGAAGAACGTCTGCCCCATCTCAAGTTCATCCTCCCTGATGATTCCCTCGCGCTGGCCGGAGACGGAAGAGGTACCGATGTACACGAACCTTTTCAAGCGTCCCTTCGTCACACACTGTTCGGCAACGGCAAGCATATGCCGAGTGCCGCCGCAGTTGATCTCTCGTGCTTCTTTCAGGGGGTGGTCGAAGCGGATCGTTGCAGCGCCATGGACAATGTAGGTCGTTTCCTGGATCACCTGTGCGAGAAGGGAGGAGGAAAGGCCGCAATGCTCCCGCAACACGTCACCATGTACCCCCCGAATGCGGGAGGCCGCGTCGGAAATCCCTTCGTCCCGTATGACGGTTTCCGCGATGTTGTGAATTCGGTCGGCGGCCTCGGTCTCGTTTGCGCCGCGGACGAGAAGGGTAATCGAGGAACCGGGGAACTTCCTGAGAATTCGCGGGAGGAGCTGCAGGCCGACATTGCCTGTCCCGCCGGTGATGAAAAAGTGTTCGGGCATCAGAGGAAGCGTCCCGCAGCAAGAGAATATGGATGAAAAAGAAAAAGATACGGGGAAA
>Ga0182010_10000636_pt1 | contig 19847 bp, 16 predicted proteins | sample 611E1MmetaG_FD_120488 | JGI IMG/M metagenome (GOLD analysis project Ga0182010, IMG submission 120488) | Permafrost microbial communities from Stordalen Mire, Sweden - 611E1M metaG | ecosystem: Environmental > Terrestrial > Soil > Wetlands > Permafrost | place: Sweden: Stordalen | collected...
ACTCGGACGTGCCGGTGAGCGCGCTCGGAACCGACTACGTGGTCTGGCACCAGGGCAAGTACTACGCCAATCGCGAGGGCGACTACGTCTACGTGATCCCGGTCCAGTAGGCGGCCGCGGCGGCTCGCGATCTACACAAGCACAGCCCGCGCCGCGGTTCTGTTGCCCGGCCGATGCCGGTAGCGCTAGAGTGACGCAATTGGTCGGCCGGGGAGCCGTGTCCGCCGTCTTCACGAGAGGGCACATGACCGCGGAGATAATCGAAGGCACCGTCTCGGAGTCGCGCGCCCTCGCCGTCTCCGAGATCACCATGGTCCCGCACGAGAGAGGCCACGGCGGAGTCGCCATCCTGCTCACGGTTGCCGCGATCGTCGCTGCCGCCATCGGCTTTCGAGCCGCCATGGTCTCCGGCTCAGCCTCCGACTCGTGGCAGTCCGCCCTACGGACGGAGGTCAAGCGCTCGGCCGCCGCGATGGAGGACGTGCGCTACCTGTACCAGTCGGAGCTGCCCGTCGCCATCCAGATAGTCGAGGCGAGGATCCTCCAGGCGCAGCTTCTGGACGCCGCCCAGGGAGTGAGCGGGGCAACGAAACAGACCCTCCTTCTCGAAGCCAGCGTTCAGGCCCAGATGATCACCGCTCTTTCGCCGAGCTCGGACCTCGCCGCCAAAACCGACTACGCCCTGCCATCGGGCGGGCTGGACCTGGGGAAGCGGCTGGCGGATCTGCGAGCCCAACACCCAGAACTGCTGGCGCTCGACCCGGACGGCCTTCAGGCCTCAGGCGACAAGCTCGCCCACAAGGCCGAAGTCATGACACTCGCCCTGCTGCCGGCAAGCGTGGCCGCCTTCCTTGGCGTGCTGGCCCAGGCGTTCAAGCGCCGGCGGATACTGTTCCTGTGGCTCGGCGCGCTGGCGCTGGCGGGCGGCGTGGCGATGGCCCTGGCCGTGGAGGTGCTGGCGTGATAGCCCCGGACTCCGCGGCCGAGCTGCGCGCCGAGCGGCGGTTCGATGTGGTCCTTGCCATACTCATTGGGGTCATCGCCGTCCTCGCCGCGATCCTCGCGTTCGCGCAGATCGACGCCGGCCAGGCCGCCACCCGCGCCGATCTCGACGCCGCCCGCCTCGCTTCGGACCTGTCCGCGCGCATCTCGGTGAGCGAGCAGGCGACGGACTCGGGTCTGGGTGCGCAGCAGACCGCCCTCATGCTCGACGCGCAGGCTCTCGCCCGGGAGATCGCGGGGCTCCAGAACGGCGACGACGCAGCTATGGCGGTCGGCAAGGCGCAGCAGTCGGCCTACGAGGCCCTGCAAGCGGCCCTGACTGCCACATCCGATACCACGGGCGGCAAACCCGTGGACGCTTACACCGCCGGCCTGCTGAATGCCACCACTCGGCAGCTCCAGACTGAGCTGACGGAGCAGAACCGCCAGGTGGACCTGGCGAACGCGGCCAGCTCGCACGAGCAGCTGGCCGTGCTGGGGCTTTCGTTCCTGGCCCTGGCGGGTGTGCTGACGGGCCTGGCCGCCGTCCTTCGGGAGAGCCGCGGCGGGCGGATCTCGCTTTCGGCGGCGTGCGCCATGGCGGCCTCCGCCGCGCTGCTGGCGATCCTGGCGTTCATCTAGACGACCGGGCAGCCCGCGGCGGACGGCCAACCGAGCCGGACGCCGGCTGTCGGGCGTTCGGCGGCCGCCCGGCAGCCGGCGGACACGCGGCGCTCAGTGTCGGAAGGAGACCGCGAGTTCCTTGTCCGTCGGCTCGGCCTGGCGTTCGAGCTCCGGGAGCAAACGCTCGAGGTCGGCCAGGAAGAGGGCCGCGAGGTCGTGCGAGAAACCGTTTCTCACCACAATCCGCAATACGGCCAGGTCTTCGCGGTTCGCCGGGAAAGTGTAAGCCGGGACCTGCCAGCCCCGTTCGCGGAGTCGTCGCGAGACGTCGAACACCGTGAAGTTGTCGATCCCTTTCTTGACTCGGAGCGCCACCACCGGCAGCTGGCTGCCATCGGTGATCAGCTCGAACGGACCCATCTCGGCCAGCCTGGCGGCCACGCTCCCGGCGACGTCGCGGCAGACCTGGTGGACCAGGCGGTATCCCTCGCGACCCAATCTCAGGAACATGTAGTACTGAGCCACGATCTGGGCGCCGGGCCGGGAGAAGTTCAGGGCGAAGGTCGGCATGTCGCCGCCCAGGTAGTTGACGTGGTAGATCAGCTCCTCCGGCAGAGACGGCCCGTCTCGCCAGATCACCCAGCCCACGCCGGGGAAGACCAGGCCGTACTTGTGACCCGAGGTGTTGATGCTGGCCACACGAGGAATGCGGAAGTCCCACGCCAGGTCCGGATCGAGAAACGGGGCGATCATCCCGCCGGACGCACCGTCGACGTGGATCGGCACGTCCAGGCCGGTCCGCTCCTGAAGCGCGTCCAGGGCGGCGGCGATCTCGGCGACGGGCTCGTAGCTCCCATCGAAGGTCGATCCGAGCACGGCAACCACCCCGATCGTGTTCTCGTCGACGAGCTTGACCGCCTCGTCGCCGTTCAGGTGGAACCGATCGCCATCCATGGGCACCAGCCGCGGCTCCACCTCGAAATAGTTAGCGAACTTCTCCCAGCAGACCTGCACGTTGATGCCCATGACGATGTTCGGGCGATCCGCGGGCTTGCCGGCTGCGTGTCGGGCCTGCTGCCAGCGCCTCTTCATGGCCAGGCCGCCGAGCATGCATGCCTCCGACGACCCTACGGTCGAGCAGCCTGGAGCCTTGCTGGGATCTGGCGCGTTCCACAGGTCGGCCATCATCGAGACGCAGCGGTGCTCGATCTCGGCCGTCTGCGGGTACTCGTCCTTGTCGATCATGTTCTTGGGCAGGCATTCGGTCATCAGGCGGCCGACTTCCGGTTCCATCCACGTCGTTACGAACGTGGCCAGGTTCTGGCGGGCATTGCCGTCCAGCATCAACTCGTCGTGGATGATCTGGTATGCGGCCGCGGATGACATCTCACCCGAAGGCAGGCGCTTCGACGGTATTGGCGCCAGCACCGAACCCTGGGCGAAGAGCGGGTTGACCGACAGATGCTCGGCCGAATGCCGGCGACGGTGACTCGAACCCAACATCCGACTGACCTCCCGTGTGATCTCTGACGAAGGTGCGGACGACCGAACGGACTGCTATCCGAACTCTAGCGTCAGCGACGTGGCGCGCTCGGCTCGCTGCGTCGAGCGGGACTGCACGGTGAGCAAGCCAGCCGCAGCCTCCCAGCGACCCATTCGGGGGGCTCCCCGCGACCCGGGTACCGTGACGCCACGGCCGAAGTCGTCAACCCCGCTTCGGATCCGTCGCTCACGCCCTGAGGCCAACAGGAGCAACAGGACCGCAGGGCGGGACCGTTTGAGTGGCCGAGAACCGGCGTGGACTCCCGGCGCGTATCCCCTATGCACAACCTCGATATGAAGGGAGCCGCTAGAAGCAGGCCCCCACGGTCAAGGTACCCAGGAGAACAGCCGCATGCGTCCCACTTCCCGTCTTGCGTCGCTATCCGTCTTCGCCCTCGGCGTCGCCTTGCTCGCGGCTGCGTGCTCGTCTGCCGCCGCTACCGTCCCGGCCGGGGCCACGAGTCTCACGATAGGGTCGACAAACGATCCGACACTCGGCGCGTACCTCACAGGGCAGAGTGGCATGACGCTCTACGTACTCACTCTGGACACGCCCGACGCGAGCACCTGCGCAGGTACGTGCGCCACCAACTGGCCGCCTCTCACCGCGGCAACGGGCGCGACCATCACCGGCCCCAGCGGAGCCATGGGGGCCTTCGCAACGATCACCCGCTCCGACGGCACGGTTCAGGTCACCTACAACCACATGCCGCTCTACTACTACTCAGGAGACTCCGTGGCCGGCGATACGAAGGGCCAAGGCAAGAACAACACATGGTTCGTCGGCCCGCTGAGCGGTTCCGTCGGCACGATGAGCCCGACCGCCAGCCCGGCCGCCAGCGCCGCAGCCACTCCAGCGGCGAGCGCCTCCTCTGCGAGCGGCTACTGAGAGGTCGGCACAACGCGCCGCTAAGCGATATTCACGAGGAACCCGCCGGCGCCCGACCGGCGGGTTCTCTCTGCTTACCAGTGAGCGTTCTAGACCAGCAGGACCTTCGCGAAGGCTTCGGCGATTACCCGATAGCCGCTTGCATTGGCGTGGAGATCCGGGCCGAGTGGCGGCGGTGCTCCCCCCCAGGTCCACTCGCAGGCCCGGGCAACGTTCACCGGCACCGTCCCGACGTCCGCCAACTCCACCTCGGTATCGAAGTCGGTAGTGGCAAACGCGCCCTCGACGTCGGCCAGCTGCAAGCCCGCGGCCCGGTATATCTCGCGGAAGTGGGCGTTGATAGGCACGACGGCGTCCCACACGGACACGCGGGCCAACTCCTGTCCCAACGGGCCCTCGAGCCAGTGGGGCAGGAGCGAGTCGTAGATCGTCATCCCGACGATCGGTGTCCGCGGCCCGGCGGCTTCCTGGAGTGTCTGCAGAATACCGGGCAGGTTGCGCGAGACGTTGGCCATACCGGCCGGTATCGCCTCGAGGACGTATTCCGGCAGGTCGTTCAAGCCGACGTCGATGGTCACGAACACGACCGACTCGCGATGACCTCGCAGAAATGCGACGGCTTCGTCGAGCTGGCTCCCGTGGGGGTACGTGGTCAGCCCGCCTCCGATCATCGTCGCGGTCGACTCCCCGGGGTAGCCGAGCTTGAGGGTCCGCAGGTTCGGCAGGCTCCGCTGCGCGATCGTGGCCAGCTGGTCCGCGTAGCCCTCGTCGGTCCGGAACTGCCACTCCTCAGCACCTGTGGGTTGCACACCGGTGGCCAGCGAATCGCCGAGCGAGAGGTAATAGACGGGCGCCGCTTCGACACCGACTGTTGCAAGTGGCGCACCCGATGGCTGGCGGGTCATGGCGCGAGCCTACCAGCACAAGCCACGTCGGGAGTGTCGGCTCGCGGACATTCTCGCGACCGACGATACTTGCCCATGACACGCAGACAATCCGGCCAATCGGGACCCCGACAAAGCGTGGACTCGCGGGGGGCTGAACGGTGCGGGTCGATCGGAGAAGCTGGCCTGTGCTCGACCCGGTAAGGGGAGCGGAACCGATAGCCGACGAGGTGCCGGCCGAGGCTTCTCCGTCGCAGGGCATCGACGCCAACGGGCGCCCCACCAGGCTTTTGCCGCTCGCCCAGCTGATTCGTATCTCGGCCTACTGGCTGGGCATATCCACAGTCTGGAGCGGAATTCTCGACATCGTCAACGGCCGCCTCCAGTTCACCCATCTAGTGCCCAAGGGCAGCGAGGGGATGGGCGCGTTCCAGATCGCCGTGGTCGGGACGTTCATCGCCATCCTCGTCCAGCCGACCGTCGGCACGATCAGCGACTACACGATCACGCGCTGGGGGCGCCGCAAGCCCTACATCTTCATCGGCGCCACGCTCGACGTGGTGTTCCTGTGGGGTGTGGCCACCTCCAACTCTCTTCCGGCGGTCGCAGCCTTCGTCGGCTTGCTCCAGTTCAGCTCCAACTTCGCCCAGGGCCCGTTCCAGGGTTATGTGCCGGATCTCGTCCCGGCCAAGCAGGTGGGACTCGCTTCTGGGCTGATGGGCCTCATGGCCGCCCTGGGCAACGTGGTCGGGTACGGGGTCGCAGCGGTCGCCCTGGCACTGAGCCAGACCGACCCGAACGCATTCCTCTACGGCACGATGGCCATCGGCGTGGTCGAGTTCCTGACCATGCTCAGCGTCGTCCTCTTCGTGCATGAGGGAAAGCGAGTCAAGCCTCGCAACGGCCGATCCTGGTTCTCGATCGCCCGCGAAGCGTGGGGCACGGACATCCTGCGAGAGCGCAGCTTCCTGTGGCTCGTGAGCTCGCGGTTCTGCATCCTGACCGGAGCGGCTCTCTACCCGATCATGGCCACGTTCTACCTGGCCCAGGTCTTCGGGCTGGACGCGAAGGCCACGGGCGACACCAAGCTCATCCTGCTCGCCATCGTCGGCCTGTGCGTGACCCTCTCGGTTGTCCCCTCGGCCCGGCTGTCCGACAGGATCGGCCGCAAGAAGGTGATCTACTGGTCGTGCCTTGCCGGCGCTGTGGGGCTCGGAATGGGTGCCGTCGCGCCGGTCCTGCCGGTAGCTCTGGCCGGCGCCGCCGTCTTCGCCGTCGCCGCGGGCGCCTTCCTGGCAGTAGACTGGGCCTTGATGAGCGACATCGTTCCCAAGGCGTCGACGGGCCGGTACATGGGGATATCCAACGTGGCCACAGCCTCGGCCGGTACCGTGGCTCTGGCCCTCGGCGGCGCCGGCGTCATGGACACGGTGAACCGCCTCTTTGGATACGGGGCCGGCCCGCGGGCTGCGCTCGGCCTGGGCGTGGTGTGCTACGCGCTCGGTGCGGCGTTCCTGAAGCCCGTCGTCGAGGCGCGGCGAGAAGACGACATCGTCGCAACCGGGTCGCCCTAGGTAGGACCAAAGGCAACGGCACGCGACGCTGCGGCTCGTGACGCCGAGGCGCCGCCCAGACCCACGCCACTCGAGGGGTATCGGGGCGCAGCCTTTCGTATACGATGCCGGCCAATCGGACGGGAGCGACCGGTCCCTCACCGAGGGCCGATGTAACCTTCGGGGCCGGAGGTGGCGCGCAGCCGTGGACACGCTCGACCAGTACCTGCTCGCACTCGAGCCCCAATACCGCGAACGCGTCTGGGGCGGCCAGGCGCTCCGGGCGTCGACTCCCCCGATTGGCGAGGCCTGGATAGCGTATGGCCCAAGCTGCGTTGCGAGCGGGCGACTCGGCGGGTGGACGCTCGACGAACTCGTAGCCAGCCATGGCCCGGCGTTGCTGGGGACCGCGGTCGCGGAACGTTTCAGGTCCCGCTTCCCGCTCCTGATCAAGCTCCTCGACTGTGCCGACTGGCTGTCCGTGCAGGTCCATCCCAACGACGAGCAGGCCCGGCGCATGGTGGGGCCCGGCGAGTTCGGCAAGACTGAGGCGTGGTATTTCTTGGAGACGGCGAACGATGCGCAGATCATGGCCGGCACTATGCCGGGCGTGGGAGCGGAGGAGTTGGCGGCCGCGATCCGAGGGGGCCGCGTTCTCGAGGTGGCCGAGCACGTCACCGTTCACGACGGCGAGGCCCTTCTGATTCCCGCTGGTACGCTCCACGCGCTCGGCCCGGGGCTCCTGCTGTATGAGATCCAGCAGGCCAGCGACACGACCTACCGCGTCTACGACTGGGAGCGGCCGGCGTCCGAGGGGCGAAAGCTCCACATCGAGGAATCCGTCAAAGTTGCGCTGCCGGTGGGACCGACCGAGCTGGCGCGGCCACGCGTCGCCGACGAGACGGGCACAGCGACGGCGGTCGACTGTGCCTACTTCGAGCTCGATCTCGTCCGGGTTTCGCAGAACGGCGGGCCACTCGCGGCCGATACCGCGGGCCGGGGATTCCGCATCCTCACGGTGATCGAAGGAGCGGCCGAGATCAGCCGCGCCACCGAACGGATCGGCCTGCGCCGATTCGAGACGGCCCTCGTAGCCGGGTCGGCCGGCGCCTACGAGATCAGTGCGATCGACGGTCCGGTCACGCTGTTGTGTGCGGCGGTTCCAGACGGGTAGCCGACTGGAGCAAGGCGAACGCGAGACTTGCCCAGCCGGACCGGGAGAGCCCGCTAGGCCGGCCGTACCGGCTCCGTCCCGACGCCCAAACGCTCGACCGCGGCGGCGATCTCGTCCACGTCCGCCCCTGTCAACGTCAGCGAGGCGGCCGGTAGCCAGCCATCGACCTGCCGTGGCGTTCGGGCGCCGACGATGGCGCCGGTGACGCCGGGCCAGGATGCCGCCCAGGCGACGGCCACTGCGGAAACGGTAGTTCCGTGGCGCGCGGCGATTGGACGGAGAGCGTCACGGAGGGCCAGGTTCCGCGACAGAGCCGGCTCCGTGTGGCCCTCCGAGTGGCGCCGCCAGTCCTCGCCCGACATGGCCTCGACCCGCTCCCGGGAGAACGAGTCGGTGAGGATGCCGGACGCCATGGGGCTGTAGACGATGACGCCCGTGCCGTGTGCGGCGGCCCACGGAATCAGGTCCCTGCCAGACTCGCGACGGATGAGAGAGAACGGCGGCTGGATCGAGTCGACGTGGCGAACCCGCTCGCATTGCTCCAGCAGCTCGACGCCGAAGTTGCTGGCGCCGATGGCTCGGACCTTGCCCTCGTCGACGAGCCTACCCATCTCGCCCCACGAGTCCTCGACGGGCGTGCCCGTCTCATCCGGCCAGTGGATCTGGTATAGATCGATCGGCTCCATTGCCAGCCGGCGCAGCGAGTGCTCGACCTCGACGCGGATGAAGGCCGGATTCGCGTTGCGCACGGCCGGCTTGTACGTGTCCGCCGGGTCGAACTCGAGGCCGCATTTCGTGAAGACGAACGGCCGATCCCCTGCCGGGATGCCGGCCAGGGCGCGGCCGACCACCTCCTCGGAGTGACCGAGACCGTATGCCGCGGCCGTGTCGATCCAGTTGACGCCCCCGGACACCGCGTGCTCGATGGCCCGGATCGAGTCGTCATCGTCCTGTGGCCCCCATCCGAACGCCCATCCTCCGCCACCAACGGCCCATGAGCCAAAGCCGATGGTCGTGATCTCGAGCCCGCTGACGCCGAGCGGGCGCGTCTGGAGCGTCACGTTTCGTTCCTCCTGTGGAGCGCCACCAATCCCGCAGACCGGTGCGAACTCTGATCTGGGCCGGCCCGCCACATTCTGGCAGTCCCGGCCAGAACCGGCGCGGCGGCTTCCGAAACATTACGCTTCGGTCGATGACACGCATCAGCGCCGGCATCCTGCTCTATCGCCGCCGAGGGGAAGCTCTCGAGGTTCTGCTCGTCCACCCTGGTGGACCCTTCTTCGGCAAGAAGGATTTCGGCAACTGGTCGATTCCCAAGGGCGAGGTCAGCGAGGCCGATCCCGACTACCAGCAGACCGCCCGCCGCGAGTTCCTGGAGGAGGTCGGTCATCCCGTTCCGCCCGGCCGGCTGATCGACCTCGGCTGGATCCGCCAGAAGGGCGGCAAGACCGTCTACGCCTGGGCTGTCGAGGGCGACATCGACCCGGCAACCATGAGCAGCAACTTTATCGAGTTCGACTGGCCGCCCTTCTCGGGCCGCAAGAAGCGCTTTCCCGAGGTCGACCGGTGGGTCTACTTCGGACCCGAGGAGGCCCGCCTCCGCGTGAAGGAAACGCAGGTCCCACTCCTCGACCGGCTCGATGGGGCGGTTTCGCTCGATGTGTCGCCTTCGAGGGCCGACCCGGCCGAGCGCGCGGCGCGATGACGGCGCCTGACGGCGAGGTCGTCGGGATCCACGGCGTCTCGGTCGTCCGTTCCGGCAGCCTGCTCCTGGACGGCATCGACTGGCGGGTCGGCGACGGTGAGCGGTGGGTTCTGCTCGGACCCAACGGCAGCGGCAAGACCACTCTCATCTCGGTGGCCGCAACCTACCTCTGGCCGTCACGCGGGAGTGTGTCCGTCCTGGGCCAGGCCGTCGAGACCGTGGACGTGCGAGAACTGAGAAAGCGAATCGGCATCGTGAGCGCGTCACTGGAGACGCGGATCCCGCCCCAGCTCACGGCGGTGGACGTGGTCGCGGCCGGCGGCACCGGAGCCACCGCGCCGTGGTGGGACCGCCCCACACGAGCTACCGAGGATCGGGCCGTCGAGCTGCTCGCGCTGGTGGGCTGCGCCGGTCTGCACGATCGCCGCTTCGAGTTGCTCTCGTCGGGCGAGAGGCAACGTGTCCAGATCGCCCGGGCCTTGATGCTCGATCCGGCTTTGCTGTTGCTCGACGAACCCGCCGCGGGCCTCGACCTCGGCGCCCGCGAAGGGCTGACGACCTTGCTCGCCCGACTCAACGACGCGCCCAACCTGGCGGCGACGGTCGTCGTCACTCATCACGTCGAGGAGATCGCGCCCGGCACGACACACGCACTCGTCCTTCGATCCGGCCGAGTGGTCGCTGCGGGACCGGTCGCCGAGACGGTGACCGGGGCCGTCCTGACGGACGCCTTCAACCTGCCTCTGCGGGTAGAGCGCGTCGGCAACCGGTTCGTGGCCCAGGCCGCGACGTCGTGAGCTCGAGCTAGGCGGCTACGGCCGCAGCCACGAGATGGTCGGCCAGGTCTCCTCAGGAGAGATTCCCGCGGCGGTATCGTCTCCGAGTGGCATCGCGAGTGGCGCCGGCAGTTTCGGACTTCCCGCCGCCATGTTCCGCCGGCGCTGACTCGGCGAAGGCCCGGTAGGTCTCCGCCTGCGAGCGACGCGGTCTCGGGCGACTATGCGACTCGCCGTCTCGACCGCGTCGATCGGCAGCGGCGCAGCATCGAGCCGAGGCCAGGACGGCTCGGCGTCGGCCACTATCGGTATCGCGGCATCATCGGTCGGCACCCCGGCGTCTTCGGCGGGTCGTTGGGCCGGCAACCTCACCGCCCATACCGGATCCGCATCCTCGCCATCGTCCGGCACCCCAATTGGAGCGACCGGGAGCGTCGTGCGGGACAGAACGCCACTCGTCGGTATGGTCATGACGCGCAGGGCATCGAGCCGATTGACCATCAGCAGGGCCGCGTCGACCTCGTTCGCGTGTACGTCTCCGACTCCGACCGCCGCCTCCAGGCGCTCGCGGCGCTCGCCGGGATCGAGGTCGAGCAACTCGTCGAGCACCTTCTGACGCCGCGCGTCGCGGCTGTGCCGAGTCCAGAACACGTCTCTCTCCTGCCCTCACGAGTGAGCCGACAGCCCCGGGGATCTCTCGAAGCGGGCCGCTGGCTGGGATAGCTGGGATGCGATCGATCGAGTCCGAAGTGCCGTCTTCGACCGAGGCGGCTTTGCCACCGCCGGTCAGGCTGCCACACGTCCGACGGAGCGGCAACGGTCGGCGCGCCTGCCGGCACGGGACGAACGCCTGCCCAATCGCGAGCAAGGTCGCGCCCACCGCCCGCAAGGCGAGTTCCGAAGGCGCCGCCCCCGCCCTGAAACCTTCGCCGGCCTCTGGCGCGCAAGCGACAAATCCGGCAACCTGGCGTCATGCCGCCTCTGCCGCCCGACGCCCCGAGTTCGCGCAATCCCCACGACCCGGGGCCGGATGTGGCCGGCGAGCGGGCCCTGGCGGTGGAGCGGGCCGCGAGCGAGCCGCTGGTCACGCGACGCGGGGCCATCCTTCGCATCGGCACGGCCTCGTGGACGGACCCGACCATGACCGCGCCGGGTGTCTTCTATCCGCGCGGCGCGGATAGCGCCGAAGAGCGCCTGGCCTACTACGCCGCCACGTTCCCCATCGTCGAGATCGACGCCACCTACTACGCCCTTCCGTCGGCCCGGGTGGCGGCAGCGTGGGTGGACCGGACGCCGCCCGATTTCGTCTTCGACGCCAAGGCTCACGCCCTCATGACCGGTCAGCCGACGGAGGCCAAGCGGCTGCCGAAGGACCTGCGGGACGCCCTCCCGGAGGATCTGGCTGCCAGGCTCCGCTTGTACGCTCGCGACCTGCCGGCAGAGCTACGGGACGAGATCTGGCGACGCTACCTGTCGGGCCTGGAGCCACTGCGCGCCGGAGGCCAACTCGGGTCGGTGCTGCTGCAGTTCCCGAAGTGGTTCTTCCCCACGAGTGAGAGCCGCGATGCGATCCTCGAGGCGCGGGGGCGGCTCGGCGAGGTCCGGTCCGCGGTCGAGTTCCGCAGCGAGACGTGGTTCAACGAGAAGAACCGCGAGAGAACCCTCCAATTCCTCACCGACAACTCCATGCCGCTGGTCATGGTCGACGGACCGCAGGGCCTCCGCAGCAGCGTCCCACCAATTGCCGTGGCGACCTCGCCGGATCTGGCTCTGATCAGATTCCACGGTCGCCGAGTCGAGACCTGGGAGGCTAGGGGTATCCCCGTCGTCGAGCGGTTCCGCTACCTGTACAGCGAAGACGAGCTGCGGGAGTGGGTACCGCGCATCCGCGAGGCCGCAGAGGAAGCGCGCGAGATCCACATCCTCATGAACAACTGCTACGCCAATTACGGCTCCACCAACGCGCGTGAGCTGGCGGCGTTGCTCGCGGCGGAGCTGGGAGTACTGCCCGATCCGCTGCTCGCGCTGCCCGATCCGCCGCGCGAGCAGGCCAATCCGCTGTAGGAAGCCGCTCTCCGGCCCAGTCGGCCGCGCTCTCGAGGGCACCTGCCGGCGCCACCAGGATATGGCAAACGGCCCGGGGAGGGGGTCCCGAGCCGTTTGCGGAATGAGCGCGCCGTCACTCGCGCCCATGGAGATTGGCTAGATCGTAGGTCCGGATCGGCGCATCGCTCTCCCGAGGCCCTATCGTCCCACCACGCGATCCATCTCTGCGAGGGCCGTGGCGGCTCCGTCACGGACCGCGGGACGACCGGAACGCGTTCCACTGCGGACCGCCGACGCGCGTACGATGCCTCCCTGAGCAGGCCTCGTCCCCCAGGAGCCTGTATGCCGTCTGTTTCGCCAAATGGGCGTGGCTTCCCTCCATGCTGTCAACGGCCAACGACCTGATTCGATATGTCGGCCAGGTTGCCGGCACGCCTCTGCTCCCGTATCCGAACCGACGTCCCTGGAGACGCATATGCACGACGAAAGAGGAGACCGGCGGGCCAGCCGGTATCCGACTGACGATCTCGGCGGCAGAGTCGTTGACATCGAGCCCCTCAACGTCAACCTGGGTCGAGCCGAGAGGAAGCGGCGCCCCGACCTCGGGCGGCTGGGGCCCCGGGCCTCCAGCACCGGCCGGGTCACCGAGGGAGACGCGATTCAGTCCGTCGGCGGCCGGCGCAGGTTTCGACCCGAGTTAGTTCTCCTGATTGCCGGAGTGGCGTTCGTGATCGGGGCCCTGGTCAAGCCGTGGCCCGGCCGCGTGCCCGCCGCACCTCCAGTTCCAACGCACGACTCGCCTCAGATCGCGGCGGCATCGCAATCGCCGGCCCTCGCGGCGGACTCCCCGATACCGGCAATCGCGGCAGAGCCGTCGCCCTCCCGCTACCCGGACATTCCGCCCTATGACTACCGCTGGCCATTCTTCATCACATCGCCCACGGCGGCGCCGTCGGTCGGGCCCGCGGACGCCAGCGCGCTGGCTGCGCGCTGGTCCACGGTCGACTGGAGCATCCTACGCACGACCGATCCGCATACCGGCTGGGGATTCACGGCCGCCCTGATGCCCAGCGTGGACAACGGACCGAACGCCTCGAAACCGACAGCGAGCTGGGCCGACGCCGGCTATCCGCCGGTCTACGCCGCGGTGCCTCTGGTGCGGGCGCAGAGCGTTTATGCCATCGCGCTCACCTGGCCCTCCAACCTCGACGTGACCAGCGTCAAGTTTGTGTACCTGGGCCCGCCCGAATCGCCGCCCTACCTTCCTCCGGCCAGTTTCGTGGCCGACTCGCCGGTGACTCCCCTTCCGGCCGACCGCGACACCTCGCCTCCGGTCTCGCCTTCGGTCAGTGCGACGATTCCCCCGTGGCTCGATCCGGGGGTCACTGCGGTTCGGTCGGGGGAGTTCTGGATCGCGCCGTCAGACGCGTCGCCCAACGCCGTCGCGGGCTCGATCCCAGCCGCGTGGCAAGCCACTCCCTGGCCGTGGCCATACGGCGCGTATCAGGTCACCGTGACGTCCACGAGCGGCAGCACGAACTTCATCGTAGACCTGCTGCTGACCGCCTGATACCGCGCCTTCGGGGATCGACCGCCTCGTCCTCGCCCTCACGATCGCGGCCTTACCCATGTCGGAGACCAGAGGCGAGGTGGTGCACAATGGCGGAAAGCGGTAGACCGCGCCCCGAGTCGACGTGACGCTTCGTTGAATCGGAGGCGGCCGAGATCCGGGTCCACCCGCCGCGGTGTCGATAATCGCGTCTAATCGCATCCTCGCCCGTCCGAGGAGAAGCAGGAAGGTCATCCGACATGGACTCGGTGACGGTCGTGGTCATCGGCGGCGGCGCCACCGGAACGGGCATTCTGCGCGACCTGAGCATGCGAGGGGTGAAGACGCTGCTCATCGAGCGCGGTGACCTGGCCTCGGATGCCAGCGGGCGCTTCCACGGCTTGCTTCACAGCGGCGCCCGCTACGCGGTAACGGACCCACGATCGGCCAAGGAATGCATCGAAGAGAACGCCATCTTGCGCAGGATCGGCAAGCACTGCGTCGAGAAGACCGAAGGCTTCTTCGTGAGGCTGGAGGGTGACGGCGAGGACTACGAGGGGCAGTGGGTCGCGGGCTGCGCCGCGGCCCGTATCCACGCCAAACGCGTCGACCTGAAGGAGGCCCGGCGCCTCGAGCCGCACCTGTCCCGGCGAGCCGTCTCGGTGTTCCGGGTTCCCGACAGCGCCATCGACGGGTTCCGACTGTGCTGGCAGAACGTGGCCTCCGCCCGCAGATACGGCGGCGAGGTCCGGACCTACACCGAGGCGACCGGGATCGAACGCGCCGGCGACCGCGTCGTGGGCGTCACGGTGTGCGACACCCTGACGGGCGCGGTCGATTCGATCGGCTGCGACCACGTCGTCAACGCCGCCGGATCGTGGGTCGGGCGGGTCGCGTCCTGGGCAGGGATCGAGGTCGACGTGAAGCCCGACCGGGGCGTGCTGATCGCGTTCAACCACCGCTTCACCAACCGGGTCATCAACCGGCTCCGCCCGCCCGCGAACGGCGACATCTTCGTGCCCCACGGCCCCATCACCGTGCTCGGCACCACTTCCTCGCCTGTGGCCAGCGCGGACGACAACGTCCCCCACGTCGAGGAGGTCCTGGAACTGCTGCACAACGGCACGGAACTCTTCGAGGACCTGCCCAAGTACCGAATTCTGCGCGCTTACGCGGGAGCGCGGCCGTTGTACAGCCCCGGCGAAGGCCGAGCGGCCTCGCGCGACTTCACTATCCTCGACCACTCCACGGACGGGCTCCGCGGCCTGACCAGCGCCGCCGGCGGCAAGCTCACCTCCTACCGTCTGATGGCCGAGAAGACGGCCGATGTGGTGTGCCGCGAGCTCGGCGTCAAAGCGGCCTGCCGGACGGCCGCCGAGCCGATGGTGGAGGATCCGCCGCGCCGGCTGGTGACCCGGGCCAGACCGTTCTTCCCGCCGTACGGCCTTGATCTGGCGGCGTCTCGTCTGGGCGCGGCCTTCGGCCCCGTCGTCCAGGGGCTCCAGATGCATCCGGAGGAAAGGCGGCTCATCTGCGAGTGCGAAATGGTCACCCTGGCCGAGGTCGAGTCTGCCGCCAGGGAGCCCACCACATTCAACCTGGGAGACATCCGCCGCCGGACACGGATGGGCATGGGAACTTGCCAGGGCGCATTCTGCAGCCTGCGGGCTGTCGGCGCGCTGGTCTCCCACGATCTAGTCGCGGACAAGGACGGGAAGGCACTCATCAGGGACTTCCTCGAAACCCGTTGGAAAGGTATCCGCCCGGTACTCTGGGGCGACCAGATCCGAGAAGCCGAATTCCAGCGCGAGGTCTACGCGGCGACCCTGAACCTGGATGGGACGGCCCAACGATGAGCGCCTGCGACGTCGTCGTCATCGGCGGCGGCCTGTCAGGGCTGGTCGCGGCGGCCGCGGCAGCCGAGCGGGACAAGAAGGTCGTGCTGATCGCCAAGGGCGTCGGAGCCATCGCCGTCGGAAGCGGCTCCATCGACGTCCTCGGATACGAGGCCGGAGGCAAGCCCGTCGCCAGACCGCTCGCGGAGATGGGCAAGCTGCCGTCGAACCATCCGTACGCCAGAGCCGGCAAGCAGGCGACGGCGAAGGCCTTCGAGTTCTTCCTGGATCTCTGCGAGAAGGGCGGATTCCCCTACTCCGGCAGCGCCGACGTGGCCCGCTGGGTGCCCACGGCCATCGGAACCCTGAAGCCGACCTGCTTCCTGCCGAGGTCGATGGACCCGGCGCCCCTCGAAGCGGCGAAAGCCGCCGTGGTCGTCGGCTTCCGAGGGCTCAAGGACTACTACCCCGAGTTGATCATCCGGGGCCTGATGCAGGTCCCTGCCTATCCCAAACGCTTCAGAACCGTCATCGTCGATCCGGAAATGGCCGGGCGCGACGTGAACGCGTTGGATATCGCCCGTTGGCTCGACACGGAGTCGGGCCGGCACGCCTGCATCGAGCAGATGCTCACCGGCATCGCCCCGGGCAACGTGGTTTTGGTGCCGCCGGTGCTTGGAACCGTGCCCAACTACGGGGTGCTCGAGGAGTTCGAGAAGGCCACGACCTGCAAGTTCATCGAGATCACAGGAATGCCGCCCGCGATCACGGGGCTCCGGCTCTACGACCTGCTGGTTTCGGAGATCAAGAAACGAGGCGTGCGGATCGTCGAGCACGCCACCGTCACACGGGCGGTCGTCGACAACGGCCGGTGCACTGCCGTCGTCACCCACGGCGTCGATCGTGAGCGCACCCATCCGGCGCGCTCCTTCATCCTCGCCACCGGCGGCTTCTATAGCGGCGGGCTCGAGGCGGGCTTTGGCTCGGCCCGCGAGCCCGTGTTCGGCCTGCCGGTCAAGGTGCCGGAGAGCCAATCGGATTGGAGCAACGCGTTTTTGCTTTCAGGCGGCGCGCAGCCCTTCGCCCGCTTCGGCCTCGACGTCGACGCGCGGCTGCGGCCGACCGACGGCAGCGGAAAGGCCGTCTTCGAGAACGTGTATGCGGTGGGGCGCACTCTGTCGGGGTTCGACGACGCGTTCGAGAAGTCGGGCAACGGCGTGGCCGTCGTGACCGGCTATCGCGCCGGCACGCTGGTGGCGTGAGGTGGAGGGCATCGTGAAGGGCTACCTCTACGACTCGGACCGGTGCATGGCCTGCACGTCGTGCACGGTCGTGTGCCCGGTCGCGGCCGCGACGCGAGAGTTCCTCGGGCCCAAGATGGTCGGCCCTGCGCTGTCTCGGTTCCGGAGGCCGGCCTTGGCCCCGGACCTGGCCGCGGACCTCTGCTCCAACTGCAAGAACTGCGACATCAGCTGCCCGTCGGGCGTGCCCATCTCGACGCTCAACATGCTGTCCAAGGCCGAGTACTACCGGCACCACCGGCACCGCCTCCGCGACTGGGTCCTGTCCCACGGCCAGCTGATGGGCAACCTCGCGACCCCCTTTGTCCCGCTGTCGAACCTGGCGATCGCAAACCCGATCAGCCGGACGATGCTCGGGGCATTCGGGTTCGCCGGCAGGATGCCGCTGCCCGCCTACGTGCGAAAGACGTTCCGGAAGCAGTTCCGGGCGCTGCGGCAGCAGTCCTTCCCGCAGAAGGTGGTCTTCTTCCCCGGGTGCTACATCGACTTCTACGATCCCGGGGTGGGCCTCGACTTCGTGGCCGTCATGCAGGCGAACGAATACGAGGTCGTCGTGCCGCGCGGGCTCGGGTGCTGCGGGACCCCGATGGTGGCCAACGGCTTCCCGGGCGCGGCCGAAAGAGCCGTGCGCCGCAACGTCCGGGCCCTCCAGGAGTGGACCGACGCGGGCGTGCCGGTCGTGGCCTGCTGCACCAGCTGCAGCCTTACCCTCAAACAGGAGCAGCAGGAGCTGTTCGACGTGCCGGGCGCCGCCGAGCTGGCGGCCCGGGTCTACGACGCCACCGAGTTCCTGCTCGAGCTCCGGGACCGGGGCAAGCTCAAGACCGACCTCAAGCAGCTCTCCGGCCGCTATCTGTACCACGCTCCGTGCCACCTGCGGGATCAGGGCATCGGCCGGCCGGGCTTCGAAATGCTGGGGAGCCTGCCCGGCCTCGAGATCAGCGACGCCGATGCCGGCTGCTGCGGCCTGTCGGGCAGCTACGGCTTCAAGGGCGACCGGTACGAGGTCGCCCAGGCCGTGGGCGACGCGCTCTTCAAGAAGGTTCGAGCCTCCGGAGCGGATGCGGTGATCTCGGAGTGCGGCACGTGCCGGCACCAGATCACCGTGGCCACGGGCGCGAAGACTCTGCACCCGATCTCGGTGATGCGGCGCGCGTTCGAGTGACCCAGCGCCGCTCCCACGAATCGGAACGCCCGGCGGAGGATCCGCCGGGCGTTCACTTTGCTTGCGGGGAACGGTTACTTGTCGCGCTCCGCGGCGCCCGCCAGGGCGGCCTGAGCGGCTGCCAGGCGCGCCACGGGAACCCGGAACGGCGAGCAGGAAACGTAGTTGAGGCCGATGTCGTTGCAGAACCCGATCGACATCGGGTCGCCGCCATGCTCGCCGCAGATGCCCACCTTGAGGTCGGGGCGGGTCTTGCGACCGAGCTTCACGGCCATGTCCATTTCCTTGACGACGACCGGGTCGAGCGACTGGAAGGGGTTGTACGGGAGGATCTTGTCCTCGACGTACTTGAGGAGGAACCCGCCCTCGGCGTCGTCGCGGCTGTAGCCGAAGGTCATCTGGGTCAGGTCGTTGGTGCCGAAGCTGAAGAACTGGGCGTACTTGGCGATCTCGTCCGCGACCCAGCAGGCACGCGGGATCTCGATCATCGTGCCGAACTTGTAGTCGATCTTGACGCCGGCGGCCTTGACCACGGCGTCGGCCTCAGCCTCAAGAAGCGTCTGGGTGGCGATGAGCTCGTTCACGTGGCCGACGAGCGGGATCATGATCTCCGGTCGCGGGTCCTTGCCTGCCTTCTTGACCGCGACCGCGGCGTTGAGGATGGCCCGGGTCTGGATCTTCACAAAATCGGGGATCATCAGGCCGAGGCGGCAGCCGCGGAGGCCGAGCATAGGGTTCTGCTCGTGCATCGACTTGATGGTCGCGAGCAACTCCAGATCCTTAGCCGAGGCCTTCGGGCCGAGCTTGGTGACCTTGACCAGCTGGTCGTCAAGGTTCGGGAGGAACTCGTGGAGCGGAGGGTCGATGAGGCGGATGACGACCGGCAGGCCGGACATAGCGGCGAGGATGCCCTCGAAGTCGCCCTGCTGGAGAACCTCGAGCTTGGCCATCGCGGCGTCAAATTGCCTTACCGCGGCCTTCTCCTCAGTGTTGAGAGCACCGCCGACGGCAAGCTTCGCTTTGGCGCGCGTTGCCGCGTTGGCGACCAGGATCGCGCTGCGCACGATCGCCAGGCGTGGACCCTCGCGGAACATGTGCTCTGTCCGGCAGAGGCCGATGCCCTGGGCGCCGTAGGAGCGGGCTTGAGCGGCCTCCTCCGGCTTGTCGGCGTTGGCCCAGATCATCAGCCTGCGGACCTTGTCGGCCCAACCGAGAACCGTCTGAAGGTCCTTTTGGTCCTCGTACCGGGCGTGAACCGTGGGCAGCGCGCCGGCGAAGACTTCGCCGCTGGAACCGTCCAGGCTGACCCAGTCACCTTCCTTGACCGTCACGCCGTTGGCAGTGGCGGTCTTGGTGGCGTAGTTGACTTCCAGTTGGGCGCAGCCGGCGACGCACGGCTTGCCGATCTGGCGGGCGACGACCGCAGCATGCGATGTCGCACCGCCCTTGGCGGTCAGGATGCCCTGGGCGACGGCCATCCCGTGGAAGTCGTCCGGCGAGGTCTCCTCCCGGATCAGGATGACCTTCTCGCCCTTAGCTGCCCAGGCGGCAGCCACGTCGGCATGGAAGACGGCCTTGCCGACGGCGGCTCCGGGAGAGGCATTCAGGCCCTTGGCCATGCGCTTCGCGGCCTTGCGGGCTTCCGGGTCGAACTGGTCGCGCATGAGCTGGTCGACCTGCGCCGGCTCGATGCGGGACAGCGCCTCCTCCTGCGTGATGAGGTTCTCCTTGACCATGTCGATCGCGATCCGCATCGCTGCGGCCGCAGTTCGCTTGGCGCTGCGGGTCTGGAGCATGTACAGGCGGCCACGCTCGATCGTGAA